>Ga0335078_10003247_pt1 | contig 24253 bp, 20 predicted proteins | sample Lox_Sample_32_FD_206711 | JGI IMG/M metagenome (GOLD analysis project Ga0335078, IMG submission 206711) | Soil microbial communities from Loxahatchee National Wildlife Refuge, Florida, United States - Lox_Sample_3.2 | ecosystem: Environmental > Terrestrial > Soil > Wetlands | place: USA... | reverse complement strand
GGCCGAACGCGCGCGCGCTCGAACCGGCGCCGGACAGTACGTGCAGATCGCGCTGTCAGACACGGCGTTCTGGATGGTCGGCAACCTAGGAAAGATCGCCGAGGTGCAGATTAACCACCACGAGCGCATGAAAGACGGCAATTACCTGTATGGCGCCTTCGGACGGGATTTCAGCACCAAGGACGGCCACCGGGTGATGATCGTCGCCTTGACCCTGCGGCAGTGGCGGAGCCTGGTAGCCGCCACCGGCCTCCAGGAGTCCTTCGACGCCATCGCACGCCTGATGGACGTCGACCTCGACGAGGAAGGCGGACGCTTCGCCGCGCGCGAGCTTCTTGGCGCGACGCTCAAGCCGTGGGTCCTCTCACACACGCTGGAGGAGCTGCGCTACACGTTCGACCAGCACGGCGTGTCATGGGGCCCCTACCAGACCTTCACGGAACTGGTCGAGCGCGACCCGCGCTGCTCGGTGGCGAACCCGATGTTCGCCGAAATCGACCAGCCCGGCATCGGGACGTACCTGATGCCCGGGTCGCCGCTTGCCTTCACGGGCGCGGAGCGTCTGCGCCCGGCTCGCGCGCCGCTGCTCGGGGAGCACACCGACGAGGTCTTGGCTGGCGTGCTCGGCCTGAGCGACGCCGAGATCGGGCGCCTGCGAGCACAAGGCGTGGTCGCAGGTCCGACGACGGTTGTCGCTCCGACATAAGGCCCGCTCGCTTTAGTCGAGCCAGCCGCCGGGGCCGTGCATCAGTGCGCGTATCTCTCGGTGAAGGCGCATGCGCAGGTCCGTATACAAGTTCGGGTCAACCAGCACGCGCGTCAGCAGGTCCGGAAGGCGATCGGCGTCGGCGTCGAGCTCGTCCTCATGTGCATCATCCGCTGAATCGCCGTAGAGATCGTGGCGCGCGGAGCGCAGCACAGCGGCGATCTTCCGGTGCAGGCGCATCCGTCGGTCCGTGTATACGTTCGGGTCGACGAGAACGGCTCGCAGTAGGTCGACGAGCTCCCGGTCTTCGGTGGCCAGCTTCGGAGTGGTCGATTCCCCGGTCATGCGGCGGCTCGCTCAGGGTCACAAGTCGTCCAATCCATCGCTCTCAGCCCGACCCAGAGCCTCCGTCCGGGCTCCAGCAGCACGTCTCGTCCGGGCTCCAGCAGCACGTCCGGGTCGTACTGACTGATCATCGTCGGCACCAAGTCCGCCGTCCCCGGCACGATTGCCTCATTGCGCATCCGGCGCGCGCCAGGCGTAGCGTCCTTCAGGCTTCCACCATACGGGCGCCGCGCGTCGATCCTCACCATCCTGACACGCTAGCTCCCACCATCACTATCGGACATCGGCGCCGACCCCGATTCCGCATGCGGAGAAGTACCGAGGAGGCGTTGGCCGAATCAACGTACCGCGGCCCAACAGCGAGAGTCTGCAGCCAGGGTTGGATCGCATTCATTTCTCCGGACCGCGAGACCCGCGCTGTCGCCTTGTCGAGAGGCTGTCGCATAAACGCGCGCCGTTGTTGGAGATGCACAACCAGCCGATCCGCCTCGCACGGCCGATGGCGATCCAGGTCACATATATGCAACCTCAGCGCCATCGGCCACATCGGCCACCGATCCTCGCGACCCGGACTTTGTGACCCGATCACAATCATTTTCCGGTGCGTTCGGAATTATGCGACGGCCTCTCGACGATGGAAGCGTCCGTCGGGCCATCGGTCGGCGACTCCTATGCCACGGTTGGGGTAGCGACGTCGACCGCGTGGCTGTGACCGTCGGTGAGTGACCGAATTGTGCGCTCCGCACAACCGCCAGGCTGGACTCTTGGGAGGCCATCGACAACCGGCGCGTCATGCCACGGAACGAGATTCGGCTACAACAACGCGCAGCGGCGCCGCAGATTGCTGCCCAGAAACGCTGGCCGCGGCGATGTTCTCGCCGAGGCTCGGAGCGCGGGAACGAGACGGTCGAGCGACACGACCAGAACAGCGTCCTCGACTCGATCCAATCCTCTGGACGCGCACGACATACACGACCGCGAGTGCCCTCTGCGGCACCATCGCGGACGGTCACAGTAAAGCCATACGGCCATTTCTCGCGTCTTGGCGAGGTCGTTGGCATGGAACGTCCTAGTGTTGACCTCGATCGCGACGCTTGCCCGCTATTACGCCGGGGTGATCAAGGAGCTCGAGGGCAAGCCGCGCGTCCCGGCCGAGCAGGCGATCCGCGATGCGCACGAGCAGCGAGCAGGTGGACGCGCGCACGCGCGAGGCGGGTTGACTGGATGCCGGCCCGGCTGCGGGACGCATAGGACACGCATGGCCTCTGACCGTTCGATCGGCGAGCGAGATGAATCCGCTGCAAATCGCTTGTATGGGCGATGCTGGGCTCGAACCAGCGACCTCCGCCTTGTCGAGACGGCGCTCTCCCAGCTGAGCTAATCGCCCGGGAACGCTAAATGTACCTCGTGGACCCGTCCGCAAGAGCCCACCGGGCAGCAGGGGTGGATGTAGACTCGCGGCCGAGATGAGGTGGAGGTCCGGCGCCGTGCTAGCGGTGATCGGGATCGCGGCGATTCCGGGGGTGTCCGATGCGCTGGTGCCCACCGGTGTGTCGAGCTTGCACGTCTCGGTCGAACCGGCCTCTGGCTCGCCGACGACGCATTTCGTGGTCAGCTTCAAGGCGGCGCAGAACACCGGAATCGTCGGCGACACGGGCGATACCTACCGGGTAACCGCGAGCGCGAGGGCGCGCGCGGGATGCCAGGCCAGCATTGCCACGGTGGCGCCGCCGACGCACGTCGGCGCCACCGTCAAGGTGAAGCTCGCGCCGAGGGCCCACACCCGCTGGTGCGCCGGAACGTTCCGCGGCCAGGTGTGGAACGCCGTCTATCCGCCCTGCCCGACCGGCAAGGCGTGCCCGGCCCTGGTGTTCCCGCCGCTGATGGTCGGAAGGTTCAGCTTCCGCGTCACGCGCGGCTGACTAGCATCCGCCATATGGAGCTCGAGCTTCCCGACGGCAAGACGCTGACCGTTCCCGACGACGCCACCGGGGCGGATGCCGCCGCCGCGATCGGACCCGGGCTGGCGCGGGCCGCGCTCGCGGTCAAGGTGGACGGCGAGCTCCGGGACCTCTCTCGTCCGCTCCCCGAGAACCACCGGAACGGGCCCGCGAAGCTCGAGATCATCACCGACCGCAGCGGCGAGGAGGCGCTTGCCCTGATCCGCCATGACGCCGCCCACGTGCTGGCGGCCGCGGTGATCGACCTGTACCCGGGGGTGAAGATCTCGATCGGGCCGGCGATCGAGAACGGCTTCTACTACGACTTCGACTTCCCCGAGGGCGTCTCACTGTCGGAGGCGGACTTCGAGCAGATCGAGGCCAAGATGCGCGAGCACATCGAGGCCGACGAGCCGTTCGTGCGCGAGGACGTGTCGACCGGCCAGGCGCTCGACCGGTTCCTGCGCGAAGCCCAGGACTACAAGGTCGAGCTGATCGAGGATCTGGTCGAAAACGACGGCGTCCCGACCGTCTCGCTGTACACCAACGGGCCGTTCACTGACCTGTGCCGCGGCCCGCACGCCCCATCGACCAAGCGGATCAAGGCGTTCAAGCTGCAGTCGGTCGCCGGCGCGTACTGGCGCGGCGACTCTTCTAAACCGATGCTCACGCGGATCTACGGGACCGCGTTCTTCTCCCAGAAGGATCTCGACGAGTACCTCGAGCGGCTCGAGCAGGCCCGCGCGCGCGACCATCGCAAGCTGGGGCCGCAGCTGGGGCTGTTCAACTTCTCCGACGTCGCCCCGGGGATGACGTTCTGGCTCCCGGCCGGGACCCAGGTGTTCAACTCGCTTGTCGCGCTCAGCCGCGAGATGGGCGGCCCGCGCGGCTACACCGAGGTCAAGACGCCGCAGCTGTACGACAGCTCGCTGTGGAAGACCTCGGGGCACTGGGACAAGTACAGGGAGCACATGTTCATCACCGAGTCGGCCGACACGACGATGGCGCTCAAGCCGATGAACTGTCCCGGGCACTGCCAGCTGTACTCGCTCCAGGCGCACTCCTACCGGGACCTGCCGTTGCGCTACTCCGAGCCCGGGCTGCTCCACCGCAACGAGTTGAGCGGGGCGCTCCATGGGCTTCTGCGCACGCGGGCCTTCGCCCAGGACGACGGCCACATCTTCTGCACCGAGGACCAGGTCCAGGCCGAGGTCGAGGCGTGCCTCGACTTCGCCTTCGACACCTACAACGTCTTCGGCTTCGACGTCCGTCTGGAGCTCTCCACGCGGCCGGACGAGCGGTTGGGCTCGGACGAGATGTGGGACCGCGCCGAAGGGCACCTGATCGAGGTGCTCGACCGCAAGGGCCTGGCCTACGACATCAACCCCGGCGACGGGTCGTTCTACGGCCCGAAGATCGATCTCCACATGACCGACTCGATCGGACGGTCGTGGCAGATCGGCACGGTCCAGCTGGACTACAACATGCCGATGCGGTTTGGGCTGACCTACACCGGCACCGACAACGCCGAGCATCAGCCGGTGATGATCCACCGCGCCCTGATGGGGTCCTACGAGCGGTTCATCGCGATCCTGATCGAGCACTACGGCGGCGAGCTCCCGGTGTGGCTGACGCCGGTACAGGCGATCATCCTCCCGATCTCCGACCGCCACCTCGACTACGCCTGGACGGTCCGCGAGCAGCTCCTCGATGCCGGCGTGAGGGCTGAGCTCGACGACCGCACCGAGTCGGTGGGGCGGAAGATCCGCGACGCCGAGCTCCGCAAGATTCCGTTCATGCTGGTCGTGGGCGACCGCGAGCAGGAGGCGCAGCAGGTCGCGGTCCGCGAGCACCGCCGCGGGGATGAGGGGTCTGTGCCCGTGAACGAGTTCATCGCGCGGGTAGCGCAACTGGTGGAAAGTCGCTCGAACCTGTAGTGACCCCCCGCTATACTCGCCTTCGTTGACCCAAGCGTCTCGTCACATAGGGCCCGTCACCGCTTGACGCTCCCTGCTCATCGCAGCTAGTGCCGGTCCCTCGAAAGTTCGACCGGCGCCCGCCCGAGCGGGACCAGACTCGGATCAACGATCGTATTCGCGTGCCCGAGGTGCGCCTGATCGGCGAGGACGGCAAGCAGATCGGGATCGTGAAGACATCCGAGGCGCTGTCGTACGCCCAGGATCGTGATCTCGACCTGGTCGAGGTCGCCCCCGAGGCACGCCCGCCGGTGTGCCGCGTGCTCGATTACTCCAAATACAAGTACGAGCAGGCCCAGAAGCAGAAGGCGGCGCGACGGCACCAGCAGCAGATCACGGTCCGCGAGATCAAGTTCCGCCCGAAGATCGCCCAGAACGACTACGACACGAAGAAGGGCCACGTCGCGCGCTTCCTGAAGAACAAGGACAAGGTCAAGATCACGATCATGTTCCGGGGGCGCGAGGTCACCCATCCCGAGCGCGGCACCGCGCTCCTCGACAAGCTCGCCGGCGAGCTGTCGGAGCTCGGGGTCGTCGAGCAGTCGCCCGTTCAGGACGGCCGGAATATGACGATGCTGCTCGCGCCGTCCAAGGCGGTGCTCGCGGGGGAGAAGGACAAGGCCGCCGACGGCAAGCAGGAGAAGGGGTCCGACGATCGCGAGCCGAAGGCGTCTGACGATCGCGAGCCGAAGGCGTCTGATGATCGCGAGCCGAAGGCGTCTGATGATCGCGAGCCGAAGGCGTCTGACGACCGCCAGCCGGAGGCCGCCCAGCCGCAGCCGAACGGCACCGCCGACAGCGAGCAGCAGCCCGAGCAGGTGCAGGCGGAGAGCTCGACCGCCGCCTGACGATCCGGCGCCTGTCACAAACGGCGCCGTCCAGACAATAAGTAGGTATGGAGGCGGCCGATCCTCGGACCGACGGCGAGCTGCTTGTCGCGACGGCGCAGGACCCGGACGCGTTCGCCACGTTCCGCAGCCGTCACATGCAGGGTGTGCTCGCGTTCTTCCGGCGGCGGGTCGGTCCTGGAGAGCTCGCGCTCGAGCTGACCGCGGAGACATTCGCGGCCGCGTTCGAGGCCTCGCGCCGGTACCAGCTGCGGGCCGAGCCGGCCTGCACCTGGCTCTACGGAATCGCCTGGGGCAAGCTCTTCGCGCGCTCTGCTTTACTAGGCGGCACTTCCGATGCCAAAGATGAAGACCCATTCCGGCGCGAAGAAGCGCTTCAAGATGACCGCCACCGGCAAGGTGCGTGGCCGCCGCGCGTTCTCGACCCACATACTCGAGAAGAAGACGCCCAAGCGCAAGCGCCGCCAGGCCAAGCCGTCATGGATCAGCGCGCACGATGAGCCGCGGGTGAAGAAGCTGCTCGGGGCCGACCGGAGGGAGCGCGGATGACCCGCGTCAAGCGCTCGGTTCACGCGCGTAAGAAGCGGCGGGCGACGCTCGCGCTGACCAAGGGCTTCCGGGGCGACGCCAGCCGCCACTACCGGGTGGCCAAGGAGGCGCTGCTCAAGGCGGACCAGTACCGCTACCGCGACCGGCGCAACCGCAAGCGCGACTTCCGGCGGCTGTGGATCACCCGGATCAACGCCGCCGCCCGCCAGCACGACATGTCGTATTCGCAGTTCATGCACGGGCTCCAGCTCGCCGGCGTGGAGCTCGACCGCAAGATCCTCGCGGACATCGCCGTCCGCGACGCCGAGACCTTCCGACGCTTTGCCGACCGCGCCCGTGAGGCGCTGGCGGCCGGCTGACGAAACGCCGACCACACCAGCACCGCCACCCGGGCGCCGCTCCACCAGGAGGGCGCCTTTTTTGATGATCACAAGCCCCCACAACGCCAAGCTCAAAGAGATCCGCAAGCTTCGCCAGCGGCGCCGCTGGCGCGATCGGTCCGGGTTGTTCGTGGCTGAGGGTGAGGATTTGTTGTCAGCTGCTGATGCCCACGGGTGGATCGCCATCGAGCGATATGCAGCGGCGGGCAGCGGTTTGCCGGGGATCGAGGTCGATCCTGCCTTGCTGGCGAGCGCCTCCGGCCTCGGCTCGGGCACGCGAACGCTCGCGGTGTACGAGGAGCGGTGGGCGCCGGCGCCGGTCGGGCCGCTGTGCGTGTATCTGCACGGCGTCCACGACCCGGGAAACGTCGGGGCGGTGCTGCGAAGCGCCCAGGCTTTCGGGGCGTCTTGCGTCGCCCTCGGTCCGGGCACGGCGGACCCGTTTTCGCCCAAGGCCGTCCGGGCGAGTATGGGCGCGGTGTTCGCGGTCCCGCTCGCCAGGGCCACTGTCGACCAGCTTCCGGGCGAGAAGATCGCGCTCGTGGCCCGCGCCGGGGAACCGCTGGACGGTCTTTGGCGCTCAGGTCACGCATATGTCATGCCGAGCGCTATCGGCACGAGCGTGATGATCGGCGCTGAACGTGACGGACTGCCCGACGAGGTGGTTGCGAGCGCCGATCATCTCGCTCACATCCCAATACGGACCGACAGCCTGAACGCGGCGATGGCCGCCACCGTCGCTTTGTACGAATTGAGCCGTAGGATGGCGCCCGAATGAACGACCGGATCGCGGACATCCGTACGCAGGCCGAGGAGGCGATCGCCGCCGCCGGCGACTCCGACGCGCTCGAGAACGTCCGCATCCAGTACCTCGGGCGCAAGGCCGAGCTGCCTAACCTCCTGCGGAACGTCGCCGAGCTGCCGCCCGATCAGCGGGCCGCGACCGGCAAGGCCGCCAACGAGGCGCGCAAGGCGCTCGAGGCTGCGATCGACGCGCGCGCCCGCGAGCTCGCCGCGCAGGAGCTCGATCAGCGCCTGGAACGAGACCGCGTCGACATCACGCTCGATGGCGACCCCGCCCCGCAAACCGGGCGCCTACATCTCATCACCCAAACCCGACGCGAGATCGAGGACGTGTTCATCGGGCTTGGATTCAACGTCGCCGACGGCCCCGAGGTCGAGACCGTCTACTACAACTTCGACGCGCTCAACTTCGATCCGACGCACCCTTCGCGGCTGATGTCGGACACGTTCTATGTCGAGCCGGCGCCGGACCTCTTCGATCCGAACGCGCGGCTGCTTCGTGTGCACACCTCGCCGGTGCAGGTTCGCGCGATGGAGGAGCACCCGCCCCCGCTGTACATCGTCATCCCGGGGCGAACGTACCGACCCGACAACGACGCGACCCACACGCCCCAGTTCCATCAGGTCGAGGGGCTCGCGGTCGACACCGACATCACGCTGGGCGACCTCCAGGGCACGCTGCTCGCGTTCGCCCGCGCGATCTTCGGCGAGGGGCGCCGGGTGCGGCTCCGTCCCCACTTCTTCCCGTTCACCGAGCCGAGCGTCGAGGTCGACGTGTCGTGCTTCAACTGCCGCCAGGGGTACATGCCCGATGGGAGCCGCTGCCCGGTATGCCGGGGCGAGAGCTGGCTCGAGATCCTCGGCGCCGGGATCGTCGACCCGAACGTGTTCGAGTACGTGCGGGAGCATGGCTATGACCCCGAACGCATCCAAGGGTTCGCCTTCGGGATGGGGATCGAGCGGATCGCGATGCTCAAGCACGACGTGCCCGACCTGCGCCTGCTCTACGACAACGACGTCCGCTTCCTGGAGCAATTCGGCTAGTGGGACGTCCGGCAAATAGGGCACATGTATCGCGGCCCCGGAAGGCCGCCATGCTTCGTCCTCGGAGCCTCACGCAGCGCTGCTGCGCAGCGGCTCCTGCGTCCTTGCCTGACGGCCTCCGGGACTCGCGCTCCATGCACCCTACTCACCGGACGGCCCACTAATGCGCGTTCCACTCCAATGGCTCCGCGAGTACGTCGACCCGCCGCTCGACACGCACGCGCTCGCCGACCGCCTGACGATGACCGGGACCAAGGTCGAGGCGATCCACCGCCACGGCGTGGCGGCGCTCGATCACTTCGTCGTCGGCCGCGTGCTCGAGGCCGACCAGCATCCGAACGCCGACCGCCTCCGGGTGTGCCTCGTCGACGTCGGCGGCGGAAGCCCGCAGCAGATCGTGTGCGGCGCCCCCAACGTCGCCGCCGGCCAGACGGTGGCGGTCGCCAAGCCCGGCGCGGTGATGCCCGACGGGACGACGCTCGGTAAGGCGAAGCTCCGCGGCATCGAGTCCCACGGGATGATCCTGGCCGAGGACGAGGTCGCGATCGGCACCGACCACGACGGGATCATGGTCCTCGAAGCCGACGGCCTTCCGCCGGGAACCCCGCTCGAACGCGTCCTGCCGATCGCCACCGACGTGCTCGAGCTCGAGATCACCCCGAACCGTCCCGACTGCCTCGCCGTCTACGGCGTCGCGCGCGAGACACATGCCGCGACGGGCGTGGCGCTCGCGCCGCCGCCGTGGCGCGAGGACCCGGGCACGCCCGCTGAGCTAAGCGCGGCGACCGTGGACGTGCAGTGCCCCGACCTTTGCCCGCGCTTCACGGCGCGCGTGTTCGAAGACGTGAAGATCGGACCGAGCCCGCTGTGGCTCAAGGCTCGGCTGACGGCTTCGGGCCAGCGGCCGATCTCAAACGTCGTCGACATCACCAACTACGTGATGCTGCTCACCGGGCAGCCGTTGCACGCCTTCGACCTCGACCGAGTCGAGGGCGCGACGCTCACCGTCCGCCGCGCCCGCGACGGCGAGCAGATCGAGACCCTCGACGGGCAGACGCGGACGCTCGACCCCGACATGGTGCTGATTGAGGACGCCGCGGGCCCCACCTCGATCGCCGGCGTGATGGGCGGCGCGCGCTCGGAGGTCGGCGACGGGACGACGAGCGTCCTGATGGAGGCCGCGAACTGGGACGGCGCAAACATCCATCGCACCTCGCTGAAACTCGGGCTGCGTAGCGAAGCCTCGAGCCGGTTCGAGAAGCAGCTCCAGCCCGAGCAGGCGATGGAGGCACAGGCGGTCGCGACGCGGCTGATGATCGAGCTGTGCGGAGCGAGGCTCGTCCCCGGGACGATCGACGTCGGCGGCGACGGTCCGCCACCGATGACCATCCGGTTGCGCGAGGGCCGGGTGGCGAGTTTGCTCGGGGCGCCGATCTCGCGCGGGCGCTGCCGGGAGATCCTTCAAGCGCTCGAGTTCGGGACGGCCGACGCGGACGACGGGCTCGACGTGACCGTCCCGCCGTTCCGGCGCGGCGATGTCACGCGCGAAGTCGACCTGATCGAGGAGGTCGCGCGCATCGACGGCCTCGACAAGCTGCCCTCGACGCTGCCCTCGCGCCACGAGGCCCACGCCCAGCTGACGCCGCGCCAGAAGCTGCGCCGGCGCGCCGCCGATGCGCTCACCGCACAGGGGCTCGACGAGATCGTTGGCTGGAGCCTGGGCGGCCCCGAGCTCGCCGACCGGCTGCGGCTCGGTCCCGACGATCCGCTTCGCGACGCGCTCGAGCTCGCAAACCCGCTGTCGGGCGACCTCTCGGTGCTGCGCACCACGCTGCTCGGCTCGCTGCTCGATACCGCGCGCCACAACCGCGCCCGCGGCGCCGGAGCCATCCGGCTGTTCGAGGCGGGTGCGGTCTACCTGCCGGGCATCGACGCCGGGTTGCCTCGCGAGCCCTATCACGTCGGAGCGGTGCTGATCGGGCCGGCGCGCCCGTCCACGTGGCGTGACGGCCAGCCGCCGGCGATCGACTTCTTCGCGGCCAAGGGCGTCCTCGGCGGACTGCTCGACACGCTACGCGTGCCATGGACTGTCGTGCCCGGCGGCGAGCCGTTTCTGCACCCCGGGAGGTCGGCGCGGATTCTCGCGGACGGCGAGGACGCCGGGTGGATCGGCGAGATCCATCCGCTCGTTGCCGCCGAATGGGATCTGGACGACACGGTTGCGGCGTTCGAGCTCGACCTCGACGCGGTGGGGGTGCGGCCGACGACGCTGTACCGCCCGGTGAGTGGATTCCCGGACGTGCGCGAGGACCTGGCTGTGGTCGTGTCCGAGAAGGTAAGCGCGGCCGAGCTCGTCGATGCCGTGCGCGGCGCCGGGCGCCCGCTGCTCGCCGACGTCGAGGTGTTCGACGTCTATCGCGATCCGGACAAGCTCGGCGAAGGCAATGTCTCGCTGGCGCTTCGCCTGACCTACCGCGCGACCGACCGGACGCTCACCGACGAGGAGGTCGCCGAGCGCCGGCAGGCGATTGCGGCGACGGTCGAGCGAGAGCTGGGCGGGAGGATCCGTGCCGCATAGCGTTTCGGTATTCGGCAGCGCCGGATTCACGGGCGCGCTCGCCGCGCGCCTCGTGCTGCGCCACCCGTCGCTCGAGCTCCGCGCGGTCACCGCCCGCAGCGACTTCGGACGGAGGCTCGACGACCTCTACCCGCATCATCGCGTGCCACTCGAGCTCGAGGAGCTCGACCTCGACCGCCACGCCGACGTCGACGCCGCGATCGTCGCCTACCCGCACGGCGCCGCGGCGCCTTTGGTGGCGCAGTTGCGCGAGCGCGGCGTGCGCGTCGTCGACCTGAGCGCGGACTTCCGCCTCCATGACCCGTCCGTGTACGAAGCGTGGTACCGCTCGCATGAAGCCCCGGGCCTGCTCTCCGAGGCGGTGTACGGGCTGCCCGAGCTGTACCGCGAGCAGATCCGCAGCGCCGGGCTGGTCGCGAACCCGGGCTGCTATCCGACGGCCTCGCTACTGGCGCTCGCGCCGCTCGCGCGCGCGGGCCTGATCGAAGACGTGATCATCGACGCGAAGTCAGGCGTGTCGGGCGCGGGACGCGCGGCGACCGACAAGACCCACTTCGTCACGGTCGACGAGAACCTGAACGCCTATGGCGTCCCGCGCCACCGCCACATTCCCGAGATCGAGCAGGAGCTCGCGGCGCTCGGCGCGGACGTGACGATCACGTTCATCCCGCACCTCGTGCCGCTCGACCAGGGCGAGCTCGTGTCGTGCTACGTCACCTCGTCCTCGGTGGTGGACCTCGAAGCGCTCTATGAGGAGGCTTATGCCCGCGAGCCGTTCGTTGAGCTGTCGTCAAGGCCGCCGGGGGTGCGCGACGTCCGCGAGACGAACATCTGCCGCATCTCGGTGCACCGCGACGAGCGCGCCGGCCGTGTGATCGTGTTCGCCGCGATCGACAACCTGTGGAAGGGGGCCGCCTCCCAGGCGGTGCAGAACCTCAACCTGATGCTGGGGCTGCCCGAGGACGAGGGGATCGGCGTGAGCGCATCTGGTGCCCGCGAGGCCGTGCGATGACGACCACCCACTCGTTCTTCCGCTCGCGCTGGGTCGAGGTCCCGGGGAATGTGAGTGAGCTGCCCGGGGGTCTCCCGCGCGGCTTTGCCGCAGCGGGCGTAGCCTGCGGGATCAAGCCGAGCGGCAACCTCGACCTCGGCCTCTTGGTCTCCAGCGCGCCGGGAACAACAAGCGCTGCGCGATTCACTCGATCCGGAACGCAGTCGGCGCCCGTGCTGCTGTGCCGCGAGCGGGTGGCGCTCGGCGGCATCCGCGCCGTAGTGGTCAATTCCGGGAACGCGAACGCGGCCACCGGGCGCCCAGGGTTTGAGAACGCGGTCAAGATGCAGGGCGCCGCCGCGCTCGCCAGTCGCTGCTCCGAGGGCGAGGTCGCCGTGGCGTCGACAGGCGTGATCGGCGTGCCGCTCCCGGTCAGCTCGGTGATGACCGGGATCGTCCGGGCGACCCACGCGCTCCGCCCGGACGGCGAAGTTGACTTCGCGCGCGCGATCCGCACCACCGACGCACTCGACAAGCACGCCTGCATCGACGTGGCATTGGAGGCGGGCGTGGTCCGACTGACCGCGCAGGCCAAGGGCGCCGGGATGATCTCCCCGAACTTCGCGACGCTCCTGTGCTTCGTGCAGACCGACGCGGCGCTGTCGGTCGAGACGTGCGACCTGGTGCTGGGCGTGACCGTCAAGCGCTCGTTCGAGCGGATCAGCGTCGACGGCCAGCTGTCGACCAGCGACACCGTTATCCTCCAGGCGAGCGGCTCCTCAGGCGTCGCGATCGAGCCCGAGACCGAGGACGAGGTCTGCTTCGGGGAGGCGATGGATGCGGTGATGCGGCAGCTGGCGCTGGACATCGCGCGCGACGGCGAGGGCGCGCGCCGGGTCGGCCGTGTGATCGTGCGCGGCGGGGGGGACGAGGTCGTGCACCGTGTCGCGCGCGCGGTGGCGGACTCACCGCTGGTCAAGACCGCGCTGTACGGTGGGGACCCGAACTGGGGTCGGATCATCCAGGCCGTCGGGGCGGCGATGCCTGGGACCGCGCCGCTCCCGGTCGGGGTGACGATCGAAGGGATTCCGGTGTGCACGCGGGGTCAGTACACGCCCCACGACGAGGGTGCGGTGAGGCGGGCGGTTCAGGGCGACGAGATCGAGTACGAGATCGACCTGCCGGGGGAGGGCGCGGAAACCGAGCTCTACTTCTCGGACCTGGGTCATGAATACGTGACGCTCAATGCCGAATACACCACCTGACACCGCCGCGGTGGCGCGGCCGCTTCGCGACGTCACCACGCTACTCGAGGCGCTGCCGTACATCCGCGAGTTCCACGGCAAGACCGTCGTGATCAAGTACGGCGGCGCGGCGATGATCGACGATCGCCTCAAGGAGGACTTCGCGCGCGACGTGGTGCTGCTCAAGTACGTCGGGATGAACCCGGTGATCGTGCACGGCGGTGGCCCCGAGATCACGAGCTACATGGAGCGCCTGGACCTGCCGGTGCAGTTCGTCGACGGCCTGCGGGTGTCGAATGCCGAGACGGTCGAGGTCGCGAAGATGGTGCTGGTCGGCAAGGTCAACAAGGACATCGTGCTGTTGATCAACCGCCACGGCCAGCCGGCGATCGGCCTGTGCGGAGACGATGGCCTGCTGTTCCGAGCCAAGCGGAGGACCGCGCCGAGCGGCCAGGACATCGGGTTCGTGGGCGCGATCGAGCGCGTTGACGTCGACGTGCTGACGCACGTCGCCCAGGACTACATTCCGGTGGTGGCGAGCGTCGGCGCCGACCGCGATGGCAACTCGTACAACATCAACGCCGACGAGGCTGCCGGCGCCGTCGCCCGCGCGCTCCGCGCCTACAAGCTGATGTTCCTCACCGACGTGCCGGGCTGGCTGCGCGAACCGTCCGATCCCTCGAGCGTCGTGTCCGAAGCGGGTGTGGACGCGGTCGAGGGGTTGCTCGCGAGCGTCGCCGGGGGGATGCGGCCAAAGCTTCAGGCGTGCATCGACGCGATCCAGGGCGGCGTGTCGTTCGCGCATATCGTCGACGGCCGCGTGCCGCACTCGCTGCTGCTCGAACTGTTCACCGACGCCGGCCAGGGCACGAAGATCAGGCCCGCGGTATGAGCGTCGCCGAGCTTCAGGGGTTGGAGCGCGAATATGCGATCCCGACCTACGTGCGCAACCCGGTGCAGTTCGTGCGGGGCTCGGGCGCTCGCCTGTGGGACGCCGACGGAAACGAGTACCTCGACTTCCTCGCCGGGATCTCGGTGCTGAACGTCGGGCATTGCCACCCGCGCGTGGTGGAGGCCGTGCGCGATCAGGTCGGCCGGCTGTCGCACGTGAGCAACCTCTACTACACCGAGCCGGCGATGAAGCTGTCGGCGGCGCTGTCTGAGAGCTCGCTCGGTGGCAAGGTGTTCCTGTGCAACTCGGGCGCCGAGGCGAACGAGGCGGCGATCAAGCTTGCCCGGCGGGCGCGGCCGGGAGGGAACATCGTGGTTCTCGAGGGGGCGTTCCACGGGCGCACATACGGCGCGCTGTCCGCCACTCCGCAGGAGACCAAGCAGGCGCCGTTCGCGCCTCTGGTCCCCGGGTTCGTGGTCGTCCCTCGCGACCCGGGCGCGGTTTCTGACGCGGTCGACTCCGGGACCGCGGCGGTGCTGCTCGAGCCGATCCAGGGCGAGACCGGCATCCACGTCCTGTCGGACGAGCTGCTGGTGGCGGCGCGCGAGGCGTGCGACCGGACGGGCGCGGCGCTGATCTTCGACGAGATCCAGACCGGGATGGGGCGCACCGGAACGCTCTGGGCGTACGAGCAGACCGAGGTCGTTCCCGACGCGATGACCAGCGCCAAGGCGCTTGGCGGCGGGCTGCCGATCGGAGCGTTGATAACCGGGCCGCGTCTGGCTGACGCGTTGCACCCGGGCGATCACGGCTCGACGTTCGCCGGCGGTCCGGTGGTCGCGTCCGCGGCGCTGGTGGCGCTCGAGCTGTGCTCCGACGAGGCGTTGTTGGCTCGCGTGCGCGTGGCGGGCTCGCGGCTCGCCGCAGGTCTGGCGCGCCTCCCTTACGTCACTGTCGTGCGGGGTCGCGGGCTCATGCTCGCCATCGATGTGGATCCGGAGATCGATGCCGCCTCGCTGGCCCGGCGAGCGCTGCTCGAGCAGCGGCTCGTAGTCAACGCCACCGGCCCGGCGACGATCCGCCTGGAGCCGCCGCTGATCGTCTCGGACGACGAACTTGACGAGGCGGTGGCGCGGCTGGTAGCTATCGCGCCGTGAACGAATCCGACCTCCTCCTGCCGGACCAGATGACCTTGCGGGGCGCCGAGGAGGCGTTGGCCGGCGCGCTGCCGATCGAGGACGGCGCCCAGGGCGAGCACCTGCGCAACTACTACGACACGTTCGACGGGCTGCTGTACGCCGCCGGGCTGTCGCTTGTGCACGAGGACGCCATGCTGTCGATGATCGAGCGGGAGACCGGGCTCGTGCGGGCGTCGCTGGCCACGCCGCCGCCGCCCATGCCGCTGTTCGCTGCGGACCTCGAGGACGGGCCGCTGCGGGACGCACTGCGGGAACTGACGGACCTCCGGGCATTGCTCCCGCTCGTGCAGGTCCAGGCGCGCGAGCGGCGCATGTCGGTGCTCGACGGCGAGCGGAAGACCGTCGTGCGTCTGGCGCTCGAGTCGACCTCGCTGGCCGGAGCGCCCGGAGTTGTCTCGCCGCTCCGCCCCCGGCTCCGGATCACCGCGATCCGCGGCTACGACGACGAGCGGCGCAGCGTCCAGGCCACGCTCGAGCAAGACCTCGGGTTCAAGCCGGCAGACGAGCCGCTGGTGGATGAGGCGGTCAGGGTGGCGGGCGGCGTTCCCGGCGGCTTCCCCGCGAAGATCGCGGTTCCCCTGCGCGTCGACCAGCGCGCGGACGGTGGCGCGGCGGCGGTCCTGCGCGCGCTCCTGGGAGTGATCGAGGCGAACCTCGAGGGGACGATCGAGGACCTTGACAGCGAATTCCTGCACGACCTGAGAGTCTCCGTGCGGCGCTCGCGGGCGGTGCAGCGCGAGCTTCGCGGAGTGTTCCCGCCGCCCGAGCTCGAGAACTTCCGTGCCGAGTTCCGCTGGCTCCAACAGGCCACCGGCGACGCCCGGGACCTCGACGTCCACGTGCTCGAGTTCGATGCGATGCGCGCGCTCGTGCCCGACTCGATGCGGGACGATCTCGAGCCGCTGTTGGGCGTGCTCCGCGCGCGTCGCGTGCACGCGCACTACCGGCTGGTCGGCGACCTGCGCTCAGAGCGCACGAGCCGGCTCCTGTCTGGGTGGCGCGTGTTCCTGGACGGATTGCAGGAGGCTGACGAGAGCGAGCGACCGGACGCCGCGCGGCCGATCGGCGAGGTTGCGGGTGAGCGGATCCGCAAGGTCTATCGCCAGATGGTCCGCATGGGCGAGGCGATCGACGACGCGAGCCCGGCCGTGGACTACCACGAGCTGCGCAAGAAGGGCAAGGAGCTCCGTTACCTGCTCGAGCTGTTCGGCGTGCCCCTGTTCGACGGCGAGGTGGTCAAGCCGATGGTCCGGACGCTCAAGGGGCTGCAGGACGTGCTCGGCCGCCACCAGGACCGCGAGGTGCAGGTGGCGCTGCTCCGCTCGCTGGCGCCGGAGGTCGCCAAGTCCGAGCGCGGCGAGGACGCGCTGATGGCCCTCGGTGCTCTGATCGCGCGCCTGGCCGAGGACGCACAGGCCGCACGGGGCGAGTTCGCCGGCCGGTTCGCCGAGTTCGCGGCCAAGCCTCAGCGGCGGTTGGTCAAGGAGACGTTCGGCTAGTGGCTGCGCGCGACCATCTCAGCTGCGCGTAGCGCTCCGAGGCCACGTAGTTCCACGATGGCTTGGCCGACTGCGTCGGTGTCGTCGCCGTCGCAGAGCGCCAGTGCTGCCTCGTAGACGCCGCCACGCTTTCGCCACTCCTCGGCGGCGCGCCTCCCGTCTCCTGTCATCGAAAGCGCGTACGGCCGCGCGAGTGCGCCCGCCGGAAGTTCGTCGTGCAGCCCAGCGCGCCACCGCCAGTACGCCAGTTCCCCGAGATACCAGGGCTGCTTCTTGCTCAGCGCTAGCTCGAACGTGGCTCGCGTCTCGTCATCAATGTCCTCGTCTCTGTTCTCGAGCCACAACGCCTCCGCCCTGGATGCGACGATCGGGCCGAACGACTGGAGCTCGCCGGTTGACGTGGCAAGCGTCAGTGCTTCGTCCAGTGCTTCCCAGGCCCCGGGCTCCCCGCGACGGGCACGCACCAGTCCCAGCGTTTGGAGTACCGACTGGCGTAGGTGCGGGGTGCGAATCGGGTCTTGCAGGAGCCTCATCCCTTTGTCGACAGCCTGATCCCACCGTCCACGACCCAGGTCGACGAGCGCCTCGAGGATGCGCAACTGACGGCTGTTCATATCGAGCCCTCGGTCGTCGCAATACGCGATGCCCTCCTTGAGATAGCGCTCGGCCCGGAGGTAGTCCTTTAGAGCGGGAGCCGCACACGCCAGATTGCAAAACGCCCGGCCCGCCTCACCATCAAGTCCGGCCTCCTGTGCCAGGCGCAAGCTACGCTCGACCTTCTCGCTGCCGCCGGGCAAGTCGAAACTCAACATCGCGACGCCGACGCTGTCCAGGGCGTGAGCGAGAATCTCGACGTCGCCGAGGCGGTCGGCGAGCTCGATTGCCGACGCGCCCCAGGCCAGAGAGTCGTCTAGATCATCAAGCACCATGGCGATCTGAGCGCGAGTCGCATAGCCGCGTGCCAGCTCCCGGGTCGGACCCAGCGGCTCCAACAGGTTCACCGCCTCGATTGCCGAGGCTTGCGCGTCGAGGGAGCGGCCGCACTTGAGAACGATTTGCGCCAGAGACGACAGCGCATCACCGATCCGCAGCCGGTCGCCGAGCTCGCGCCGGATCGCCAAGGCATTCTCGAGGGACGCGATCGCCCGATCGAATTCACTGATCGCGAAACACTCAGCCGCACGGCGCTCGAGGAGCCAGGCCTGGTTCTCGGCGCTCATGTCGTCCGCGAACCGCAGCGCCTGCCCGTAGTGAGCCTCCGCCTCCCGATGCGCGCCCGATGCTGCGGCCGCGACCGCGGCCTCCGGCGCCCAGCGCAGCACCGCTTCTCGGTCCGTGATGGCTTCTGCATGATGCGCCAGACGTCCCGGATCGGGGGCCCCGCTCGGTGGTGCCGCCAGCGCGGTCAGGCACGCCCGGTACAGCGAATGCCGCCGGGCCGGCCCCACTGACCGCTCGACGGCGAGCCGGGCGAGCTCGTGCCGAAACGCCACTCCACTGTCTACCTCTATGAGCATCCCCGACGCCAGGCACTCGTCCACGTGGCCGACCAGCTCGCCCGCCACGGCCGAGAGGAGCCAGAGCTCGGCCGTTCCGGGAATGACCGCCATGGCCTGAAGCAGGGCCCCCGCGGGCTCGGACAGCCGCATCGCCCGAGCAAGCACCGCGTCGCGCACCGTTTCCGGGATCCGCTCAGCGCCCGCCGCGAGTACCTCGGTGACGAAGAACGGGTTGCCGCTCGTCGTCTTGTGCAGCTCTGACGCGTCGACGCCCGACGATCGAGCCAGTTCGGTCACTCCGCGGAGCGACAGTGGCGCGACGTTCAAGCGCCCATGGCCGCCCGGCAGTTCTCCCAGCACAATTCGGAGCTGCCGCGTGCGATCAAGCTCGTCGTCACGGAAGGTCGTCACCACGAGCGCCGGCGCCGATCCCACCCTGCGAGCGAGGAGCCTCAGCACGTCCAGCGTGGCTTCGTCGGCCCAGTGCAGGTCCTCGAGCACGAGCACGGTCGGGATCCAGGTCCGCAGCTCATTGACCAGCGCTCCGGCGACGTCATACGCCCGGTCGCCTGCGTCCACGGCCTGCTTGACCGCTCCGCCCGTCGTCTCGGCGACTTCGACGATCGCTCCTAAGGGGCGTGGGGTCAGCAGCGGTTCGCACGCTCCCCACAAGACTCGCACCGATTCGGTTTGACGGTCACAGAAGGACCGGACCAACGCGGTCTTGCCGATCCCCGCTTCCCCGGCGACGAGCACGAGCCGCCCGGCGCCGCCTGCCCTCACCGAATCGAGAAGGCTCCCAAGTGCACGAAGATCGGCTTCACGCTCGACAAGCGTCTCAGCGTCGCCGTTGGGAACAGCCGTCGGCTGGACTTGAGCTCGCTCCGTTGGCGTCAGCGACGGGTCCTGATTGAGGATCTGGGCTTGCAGTGCCCTGAGCCGCGGACCGGGTTCCAGGCCCAGTTCCTCCGAAAGGCGCGTTCGCGCGCGCCGATAGGCGTCAAGGGCCTCCGCTTGGCGACCGGAGAGGTACAGCGCGAGCATCAGCTGTTCGCACAACCGCTCGCGGAACGGGTTGGCTTCGACCCACTGCTTGAGCTCACCCACGAGTTCGCGCGCCCGCCCGCACGCCAGATCGGCATCGATTCGATCCTCCACGACCTCGATGTGCAGCTCTTCGAGGTGGGAAATCGCCGCCCCTGCGAACGATGTGAAGCTGAAGTCGGCCAACGGAGGCCCTCTCCACAAAGCGAGCGCCTCGCGCAGGATCGACGCTGCGTTCTCGGTTTGGCCCGCGGTCAGCATCTGGCGGCCGCGCCCGGCCAGGGCGCGGAAACAATCGAGATCGAGCTCTCCGGGTGCAAGCTGGAGCACGTACCCGTGGCCCTTGGTCAACAGCACGCTTTCGTGTCCGTCGAGTGCTTTGCGCAGCCGCGATATGTGCGCCTGAACCGTCCGCGGGCCGCTCGCCGGCGGAGACTCGCCCCACAGCTCGTCGACCAGTTGGTCCGCCGAGATCACCTCGTTGCGATGCAGCATGAGAATCGCCAGCACGGCCCGTTGCTTCTCGCCGCCCAGCGCGAGCGACCGACCGTGGTCGCGAACCTCGAGTGGACCGAGGAGCCGATAGTCCATTTGGTTGCCCGCTGATGTGTGCTGGACCGTCATCCCCATGTACGGCCGGAGCCCGGTCGTCCCTCGCGCGCATATCGTCGCCGGTTTGCAACCGTCCTGCAACAGGATGCGCTCATGGTGTCCGGCCGGCATGTCCATCACCGGATTCGGAGGTCAGCGTGCACGCCCACCTTTCTCGTCTCTCCAACGTGAGCCTGCGAGCGCTCGCAGCGATCGCCCCCTTCGCCGTGTTCGCGTTCGTCGCCGTGCCCGCACCTCCAGCTTGGGGCGCGGACCCGTCGGCCGATCTTGTCGCGACCGTCGAACCGTCGTTCGTCCTGGCGTATCCCGGCGGGACCTTCGGCTTCGGGGTCACGGTGACCAACAATGGTCCCGACGCCGCGAGCGGTGTGACGGTCAGCGAAACCTGGTACGGCGCGTCGACGTTTCTGATCGGCGGTGGCTCGGCGCCGGCGGGAGCCGCCTGCACGCTGCCACCACGTGGCGGACACGGGAGCGTGACATGCACGACCCCGTCGCTGGCTCCGGGCGCGTCGATGAGCGTCGGCCTGACCCTGCACGTCCTGGGAATCCACAACATGACGGTGACCGGCAGCGCCACGGCGACATCCGCGACCCCCGATCCCAACACCGCCAACAATTCAGCGTCGGCCTGGGTCAGGGTCGAATGATCTGAGCGGAGGTGGGCGTCGGCGAGCGCCCGAAGCGGCCGCGTCAATAATCTTGGCGCCCGATGTCTGCGTCCGGACCGCTTCCCACCACCACCTACGAGGCCAATCCCTCCCACGTCCATCGCGTGCTGCTGCTCTACAGCGGCGGCCTCGACACGAGCGTCATGCTCAAGTGGATCCAGGAGCAGTACGACGCCGAGGTGGTGGCGCTGACCGTGAACCTGGGCCAGCCCGGGGAGGACTACGAGGTGATCCGGGGCAAGGCGTTGCGGCTGGGCGCGCTCGACTGCCACGTCGTCGACGCCCGCGAGGAGTTCGCGCGCGAGTACATCGTGCCCGCGATCAAGGCCAACGGGACCTACGGGCTCGGGTATCCGCTGTTCACGGCGCTCGGGCGGCCGCTGATTGCCAAGCTGGCGGTGGAGTACGCGCGGCTGAGCGGGTGTGACACGATCGCCCACGGCTGTACGGGCAAGGGCAACGACCAGGTCCGGATCGACGCCACCGTGGCCACGCTCGGTCCCGAGCTCAAGGTGATCGCGCCCGTGCGTGGGTGGCGGATGGGCCGCGAGGAGGAGGTCGCCTACGCGCGCGAGCACGGCATCCCCGTCAAGGGCGGCACCGAGGTCGCGCCGTATTCGATCGACGACAACCTGTGGGGGCGTTCGAGCGAGGGACGGTGGATCGAGCACCTCGACCAGGCGCCCGAGGACGACGTGTTCCAGCTCGTCACCAGGCCGGAGGTGGCGCCGGATGAGGCCGAGATCGTCACGGTCGAGTTCGAGCGCGGGGTGCCGGTGGCCTTGAACGGCGAGCGGTTGCCTTTGGTGGCGCTGCTCGAGCGGGCGGCCGAGATCGGCGCCCGCCACGGGGTCGGGATCGTCGATCACATCGAGGACCGGATCGTCGGGCTCAAGGTCCGCGACATCTACGAGGTTCCGGCGGCGACGATCGTTCTCCTCGCCCACCAGGAGCTCGAGAAGCTCGTGGGGACTATCCACCAGAACCAGCTCAAGCCGATGCTCGACCAGCGGTGGGCGTATCTGGTGTACGCCGGCCTGTGGTGGGACCCGCTGCGCTCGGATCTCGATGCCTACATGGACGCCGCCAATGCGTTCGTCACCGGGACGATCGGGATCAAGCTGTACAAGGGGTCGGCCCGGGCGGTCACCCGCTCCTCGCTGCACGCCGTCTACGACGAGCAGCTGGCCTCGTTCGCCCAGTCCGGCGGCCTGTTCGCCCAGGCTGCATCGCCGGGGTTCATCGAGCTGTGGTCGCTGCAGTCGCGGATGGCCTGGCGCTTGCGCCACGACGGAGAGGATTGAGGCGCGAACCCGGCGGGAACCCTCTCCCGTAATGGGTTACAAGCTTCTTGGATATGTGGTCTGGCAGGGCGGCAAGTGGTATGTGCGCCGGCGTCTGCCGGGCGCTCCGCCGAAGGCCGCGCTCGCGGCCGGGGTCGCCGGCGTGGTAATCGCCAGCGGCGCGCTCGTCGCCGTCCAGCGCCGGTCCGCGCAACCTGCATAACACGGGAACTGACGGCTTTAGCGGCGGGCACCTGGGAGTGCGGCGCTCGGTGGCGCGTCGACCCCCAAAAAAAACCTGCATAGCTCCAGAATTGCCGCGATCGCAAACGACCGTGACGTGTTACGCGCGATTATCGTGCGCACGGTCCGGCGGGGGCGCGTCGATTGTCGCGTCATGCACGCCGCGGACCGCGGATCGCCCAGGACCGGCTACCTGCCGTCCGCGCGCGGCCGTAACTTCACCGACGATGAGCGATCTGCCGTCCGCCCTTGGGATCGAGGCGGTCGAGCTCGTGTCCGAAGGCGGCCGCAGCGTCACGGTCCGCGTGACCGGGCGGTGGCGACGCCGGCGCCCTGAGATGCGCGGCCAGGCGATGCTGGTGGTCGAGACCGAGACCGGCCGCCAGCGGTTCCCGGCGATGCCCGAGCCGCCGTCGCTGATCGGGGCGGCGCCGGGGACGTGGCGGATGAGCTTCACCGTTCCCGCGGAGCTCGCGCCGCAGCTGGCGGGCGGGACGTTCCTACAGCTCGGGGCCGTGATGGTGCGGCTCCCGGTGGGCGAGGTCCCGTCCCCGGCCGAGGAGATGGCGGAGGGCCCGCCGCCGGAGCTGCTCGAGGCCCGCCAGCTGCGCACATCTGAGCTCGCGGCCGAGAGCGCCCGCCGGCGCGCTGCCGAGGCCGAGGCGGCGGTGGCGCGGCTGCGGTTGCGCATCGGAGAGATCGAGGACGAGCTCGCCGGCGCCCGCGCCGAGTCGGACCGGCTGCGCGGGGTGATCTCCGTGCGGGAGCGCGCGCTGCGGGGCGCTGAGCAGCACGTCCACGCCGAGCGGGCGCTCCGAGTCGAGGTCGAGCAGACGCTCGTCGAGAAGACCCGCGCGGCAGCACACGACCTGCGGGTCCTCCACGAGCACGTGGCCGACCTCGAGCGCGATCTGACCCGGATGCGACGGGCGGTCGACGAGGCCGAGCACCTGGCCGCCGCCGCCGAGGCCGCGCGCGCGGATGCCGAACGCCGGCTGGCCGAGCGTCCCCCGGCGGCGCCCCAGGTCGAGGTGGTGGCGCCGGAGCCCGCGCCGGCCGAACCCGCCGCGGAAGTCGACCGGGCCCGCGCGGGCCTGATCGCGGCCGAATTCGACCGGGCCCGCGCAACGCGGGCGTCGCCGCCCGCCCAGACCGCACAGCCGCAGCGCGCGCCGGCGCGGCCCGCCGACCAGGCGGCACTGCGTCTGGAGGAGGCGATGACCGTACGCCGGTCGGCGAGCCTGGAGGGCGAGCTCGCCGAGGCGAGGCGGGAGCTCGCGGACGCGCGCCAGGGCCTCGACGAAGTGCGCCGGGAGCTCGAGGAGCAACGGCGCCGGAACGTCCGCGCCTACGAGGTGATCGAGTACGTGCGGCGGGAGCTCGAGCAGATCCGTGCCGCGGCGCTCGAACCGCCGGCGCCCGCCCCGGCCACGCCCGCCCCGGCCGTGCCCGCCGCGACCGCGCCCGCCCCGGCCACGCCCGCCCCGGCCGTGCCCGCCGCGACCGCGCCCGCCCCGGCCACGCCCGCCCCGGCCACGCCCGCCCCGGCCACTGCCGCCGCGACCGCGTCCGCCCCGGCACCGACCACGCCCGCCGGCCCGATCCAGGCCGAGAAGCTGAGCGCCGCGCTCGCCCGGCTGCGGGAGGGGGCCACGCCGGCGCCTGAGGAGCCCGGGACCGAGCAGCCCGGGACCGACGACCCCGGGACCGAGGAGCCCGGGACCAAGGAGCCTGAGCCCGCGACGCTACCCGAGCGCCCGGCCAAGCCCTGGCGGGGCAGGGCGTTCCGGACTCTCGCCGGGCGCGATCCGTCCCAGGCCGGTCGGCTGCTGCTGGCGCTGCTGCCGGCGCAGCGGACCGCCGACCCACAGCCGGTGGCGTACGACCTCGTGCTCGGCGACCTTGC
>Ga0335078_10003246_pt1 | contig 24254 bp, 21 predicted proteins | sample Lox_Sample_32_FD_206711 | JGI IMG/M metagenome (GOLD analysis project Ga0335078, IMG submission 206711) | Soil microbial communities from Loxahatchee National Wildlife Refuge, Florida, United States - Lox_Sample_3.2 | ecosystem: Environmental > Terrestrial > Soil > Wetlands | place: USA... | reverse complement strand
TTGCGAATTGCACGCATGATGCGCCGCACCCCCAACTGGCGATCTTGTAGTGTCCCGCGAAGTCCGGGCCCGACGCCGCTTGCTCGCGAAGCTCAGTTCTGAACGATCGCGCCTTCCTAGTCAGCAATTTCACCGGCGCTGGTTTTCCGGTGAATGCCTTGCCCGCGGGAAAGTCCTCATAACGGATTCCTTCGGGCTGCGTAACCATTTCCTGAGACGCGGGCTGCCAAACCAGAGCGCGAGATTCGCCCGGTACGACGATGGCGAGCGTTAGTGCACAAAGGAGAGAAGCGGAACGAATGGTCATGCAGACCTCCTCTAGTTTTGGCAACGCGTCAGCTAAAACCTTGGAAATGCCTCCAGCGCATTTGACCGGGAAATACTGGCCAGGAATTTCCGGTCGTGGCGACCAACGGCTGACAGAATAGTGCCCTACGCCCAGCCGGCGAATCAAGTGGTTGCAGCCAGACACTGACGCGGCATCTTCCAGCCGGACCGGTTCAGCTTCTCTATCGCTTTCCTATAGCAGACGTAGCAGCATCTCATCGGGGAAACCAATACGAACAAGGTTCTGGTGGCGCAGGTGCGGGTTTCGACACGGATGAGAGTGGATGAATCACGCCATGTTCAACGCATTTACGCCTGGATCCGGTCCGCCGAGCCTTTGGATTATACTGCAAACCGTAGGTCCGTTTTAAAGAATTCGAATCGATACCGCGGTATCGCGTGATTGAGTGAGCGCGAACGCTATTTGACTGACACCGGCATGCCAGATCTTGCCGGGGACCGGTCTTCTCTTGCGTATAGAAATCAGGTATGCTCCGATATCAATGGCTGCTAACGCGCGACAAACAGCGAGATCTTATCCTGGTCCGCACTACGACATTTACCGGCGCCTTTTGAGGGCGCGCCGATTCATGGACCGGAACTATGCGGCGCCTCTGGATCTAGACCGGATTGCCGCGGAGGCCTGTCTATCCCCTTATCACTTCCTTAGGCTTTTCAAACAGGCCTTCAACAGGACACCACATCGTTACTTAACCGAAAGGCGCATCCGCAGGGCTAAGGAACTGCTGGCCAATGGCAGCTTGACGGTGACCGAAGTGTGCTTTGAAGTAGGATTTGAAAGCCTGGGTTCTTTCAGTTCCTTATTTCGCAAGCACGCCGGCCGCAGTCCCGTCGATTATCGCACCGCCGCCGTGGAGCGCAAGCGGGTGCCTCAAAAACAGGTACCGAGTTGTTTCATAACTATGTGGGGTATGCCTGACGCCCGTCCGCCACGAGTTTAGCAATTTTCGAGAAGCAAAATTCTCCCGCCTGGATTATCTTGTGACTGCGAGTATTTGACCAGAGACACTGTAGGCTGAGGCCGTTAGTGCTCGCAGTTGCGTGGGCCCTATAAACAGAGTTCGCAAACATCTTGAGACTGATTCTGGGGCGCAGTGATGCGCCCGGGCGGGAAGAGCTGCAACGAAAAGAGAGGAAATCATGATCACCGAAATGTCACACGTCACAATTTACGTTACAAACCAACAAGAAGCGCTGGAGTTCTATAGAGACAAGTTGGGATTTGAAGTTCGTACGGACGCCGAAATGGGGCCGGGGATGCGGTGGGTGACCGTTGGACCGCCTGACCAGCCCGGCTTTGAGATAGTCCTGATGGAGCCCAAGGCAGGCATGATGTTGGACGAGGAGACCGCCAATCAAATTAAGGCATTGGTTGCAAAGGGGGTGCTGGGCGCGGGCGTATTTGAGACGAAGAACTGTCAGGCAACATATGAGGAACTGCAAAAGAAGGGTGTTGAATTCATGGGGCCGCCCGAAGACAAGTTCTATGGAATCGAAGCTATCTTCAAGGACAATTCGGGAAACTGGTTTAGCCTTAGCCAGCACAAGCCGCACTAATAATGCAGGTCCCCAGGATGTTGAGCTTAGGTCAGTTCGTTCTTGACGATCTGTCCAGCACGCACGATCAGGCGCAGGTTGTTGCCATCGTTAGCAAGTACGCCGATGTCTTTTAGTGGGTCGCCATCCACAATAAGCAGATCGGCGTATGCATCCGCTGCTATGCAGCCGATCTTACCTTCCATCATCAGTAGCTCGGCGGCCGTCGAGGTGGCCTGTCTTAACAATTCAACGGGAGTAAATACCTCGCGCCGGATTGTGAACTCCCGGCATTGTTGGGTGTACAACTTGCCCAACAGGTCGGTCCCATATACGACCTTCACACCCGCCCTGCGCATCAAATCGAGACCGTTGAGTGCTTTAGAGTAAGCCACTTCAACTTTGCGTTGGCTGACCGCCGGAAATCCAAGCTGCCGTCCCAGCTCGACAAGCGCGAAAATAATGACCATCGTCGGAACAATAAAATTGCCGGCCCTGGCCACAAACGCGGCGGTTTCTTCGTCGATCAAGGTACCGTGCTCGATGCCACGGACGCCAAATTCCGTGCAGCGCCGGACAGCACTGGCGGGATGGCAATGGGCGCTGACATAGGTCCGGCGCTCAGTCGCCTCGTTAACAATCGCGCGGATCTCGTCTTCGCGGTATTGATTCATCCAAATTGGATCGGTCGGCGACGCCACTCCTCCAGAGGCCATGATTTTTATGCAGTGAGCGCCGCGGCGCAGTTCCTCGCGAGCGGCCCGGATAACCTGGTCCAGCCCGTCAGCTATGGCGCCGAAGCTGTTGGTCACGCCACAGGCGCAAAGATCGTCGTCCTGGTCGTGCAATTGCCTCAGATCGCCGTGGCCGCCGGTCATTGAGAGAAACCTGCCGGTGTACAGGAACCGCGGGGCTCTGATCAGACCATCGGCGATAGCCCTCGATAAGCTGTAGTCGCCGCCGCCAACATCACGAACGGTTGTAAATCCACAGTCGAGCGCGTGGCCCAACATCCGCACCGCATGCGCCGTACGATATGGCAACCCGGCGCTTTCGATCTTTTGAACATCGACATTGCTGGCATAGGCATGGATGTGAGCATCTATAAGACCGGGCATCAGGGTCCGGCCGGCGGCATCGATTACAACCGCGTCCGGAGCGTTGATCTGTTTGTGTGAAACTTCCCGTATCAGATCGTCCTCAATCAGGACCTGCATACCTTCAGGGCAGTTTTCATGCGTACCGTCGAACACACGTGCGTTTTGAATGAGAAACTGGGCCATTGAGATTCCTTGCGGATCGGGGAGAGGGAAAAGGCGTGGGTCCGTGCCACGCAGGAGAGTACCGCCAATTTGGTCTCGAGCGCAAGATGGGAGCGAGGCGCTCTCACGGAACGCGACAGGTAAACGGCAAACTGTGGGCGACGCCTTGTTCCGAAGGCGATGCTATAATAGCCTCGTAAAGGGCCTGGACTTTTAGAAATCTTCTGGATTAGAGAACAAGGTTGCACAGTAGTGCCCGGCACGGAAGGGCGATCAGATGGTGAAGAAACAGGAAGGCCCTAAGGCATTTCTGAAGGAGAAGGGCGCTGTTATGTGAGCCAGTCTCGCAATTTGATTCGCCGGACGTCCATCGCAAGACAATACGTAACGGAAGGAAATAATCTTGGCTCGGTTAATGTACTTTGATGACGTGTCCCTGCCGGATGGATTCGCGGAGTTGTTGCAGGGCAGACCAGTTTTGAATCTCTACAAAGTTCTGCCCCATGCAAAGGCGGCCGCACCCGGCTTCCTGTCCCTTGGCCGTGCACTCCTGACTCAATCTGAATTGGATCCCAAGATCAGAGAACTGGTTATTCTTCGCGTTGGCGCGCTAAGCCGCGCCTCGTATGAGATTTATCAGCACAGACGAGTAGCGCGTTCTGTTGGATTAACGGATGACGAAATCGCGGCAGCGCTTAGAGAGCGTACAGACGAGTGTCTGTCGGAGTGGGCCCGGCTGGTACTAAAGTTTACCGAGTCAGTGGTTTGGGAGGTAAAATCGCCTGAAGCTTTGTATCGACAAGTGGCCGCCGAACTTAGTGAAAGGCAAATGGCTGAACTCCTGCTTACTGTCGGCTTTTATATGATGGTCTGCCGATTCTTGGAGAACGTCGAGGTTGATATTGAATCTGAGTAGCCTCAGCGGGAGTTGGCCTCGGAGTGCCGCTGCCGATTTAGAGAAAACGCCGTGACCGTGGATAAGAACCCCTCATCGCCGCAAGGCTCTGAACAGCCTTCGCGGCAGATTTTCGCGCCGGGTTTGGGTATAGCCGCGGGCCGCGGCCGGCTGGCCGGGGGGAATGTTCTGGTTGTCGGTGCGGGCCAGCGTCCTACTCCAGATCCAGAAACGACGATTGGCAACGGGCGCGCAATGAGCCTGTTATTTGCGCGGGAGGGGGCCTGCATCGCATGCGCGGATAGCGATTTGGAAACGGCCCAGGCAACAGTCGATTTAATAAGCTCGGAAGACGGACATGCACTGGCGATCCAGGCCGATGTGTCAGATCCGGCCGGCATCGAGCAAATGTTCGCCGAAGCGAAGCGCGGCTTTTTTCAGTTTGATTTCTTACATAAACGGCAGAGCGCCCTCGGTTCCGGTCACATTGATGCCGTTGTGGCCAATGTTGGGATCGCAAGCGGCAGAAATCTCATCAATGAGTCGCCCGAGACCTGGGACCGGGTGATGAACGTCAACTTGCGCGCTCACATGCTAATAGCTCAGCAGGCGTTGCGGGCATTGCCTGATGGTGGCGCCATCGTGTTTATCTCGTCACTAGCGGCGGTCAGCCCCGCGGGGCGGAATCCTGCATATGAAGCGTCAAAAGCGGCGCTGTCAGCGCTGTGCCGCGCGGTCGCGCTTGAGGGGCAACCGCGTGGAATACGGGCGAACGCGTTAGCACCCGGATTATTAGATACTCCGATGGGCAGGGTCGCGAGCCAACGGCAGCCATCGCGGGCAGCAAGGCCGTTGCCTTTTGGCCGACAGGGCACAGCCTGGGAAATGGCTTATGCCGCTCTGTTTTTGATTTCTACCGAGGCATCGTATGTCAACGCCCAGACGATTTTTGTTGATGGCGGTCTTGGATCCGGAGTGGCGCTCAGCCAGGGGGGGCGGGCGGGTTCTGATCAAACGAGCTGATCGCATAGGGTTCCTGGCGCGGGTTTATTGGCGCCTCGGGGTCACGCTCTTTGCTCGCAACAGGCACTCTCCTGGATATACACCGCTAGATCGCCTTAGAGATTAACTAAAAACAAAGCAAATTATGATTTATCGGGACAAGATTGTCGCCGCGTTAAATGCATGCCGGTCGGATTTCACGCAGTTTGATGCTGAAGTGGCTGCTAATTGTGCGGCGTATAGAGCGGCCGTGGATCAGGTGGCGCAAATGCATGCAGATGAGATTATCGGCCAGCTCGCGCGGATCCAGTCCCCCGGCGCATTGCCTACCGAGGAATTCGACCGCGCGCGATGTTTCCTGATTCAATTCGAGCCCAAATGGTACAATCACGAACAGGCTCGCGATTGGGCCTACAAGACCATCCTGGGCCGAACCACATTTGCGGCGGACGGCAGCCAGATCATTCCGTCAAAGGACTACTCGATCCCGGTTGCAGCGGTCCAGGTTGGCTGGTTTGAAAATCCGCACACATCGGATGGAGCATATACAAAGGACGTCAGCTTTGAAGTTCTTCCTCCAGGCGAAATAATGAGCGGCTCAATTGTTGGGACCGGCGTGTCTGAACAGGCTGTGCACCGGCGCAGGTATGCGGCAGAAGTAGCGGCGATAAAGAACTATATGAATGCCGTGGCGACCAGGGGATTTGACAGCAACCGGCCTCCGGTGGTCTTTTTCGACAGCCTTCTGGTTATCTCGTTCGCCGAGACAATGCAGCCGGAGCTGAGAGAGTTCTATGTCTCTGAGATAACCTCATTGCTTGCCAGCGCGCAAAAGACCGGCGTCCCCGTCGTCGGCTACGTCGACACGAGCTTTGCCCGCGACCTGACCGTTATGCTCCAGAACCTGTTCAGCCTGGCGCCGACCCATAAGATTAGCGACTCTGTTCTGCTATCGACCGGGATGAATTGGGGTGACAGAACGGCATTCTTCCGTTGCGCCCGTTCGGGAATACTTGAGTCCTATGGGAGCGATTGGCGGGATAAAATCGGATTTCTGTATTTGAAGACGTCCGGTGATAATCCGCCGGCGCGACTGGATTTGCCAATGTGGGTCTATGAGCGCGGCCTGCTTGATTACGTGGTCGATACAGTCCGCGCCGAGGTGGTTGCGGGCAACGGTTACCCGTATGCGATAGAGACGGCCGATGCCACCGCTGTACTGACGGCGAGAGACCGTGAGATGTTTTATGCGATCTTCCAAGAATTCGCTGAGAGAGAGAGATTATCCGTGCGCATTTCGAGAAAGGCGATCAGCAAGTCTCACCGGAGATAAAAAGTGAACTGGAACAATGGACCGCGCCTGGTTCGTCGAGCGGGGCTGTTTGTTACCGAGAGAATTTGGCGAAGAGTTTGACCAGTTCCTCATAAATCGCTTCGTTTTCGGCCGGCTTAGCAGATTTGATCGCGGTGGTGGCGCAGTGGCGAAGGTGATTTCTAAGTAGTGACTGGCTGACTCCGCGCAAGGCTTCCTGTACGGAAGATATCTGAACGAGGATATCTGAGCAGTACCGGTCGGAAGCGACCATGTTTTGAAGGCCCCGAATCTGACCTTCTATTCGGCGCAAACGTTTAAGATTTGATGCCTTTAGGTCGGGATCGACGGCGACCGCCTTGCGTTCGTCCGGGGCGGTTTCGCAACCGCAAGTCGCCGCGTCGCTTGGGGCGGCATTAGCGGACTTAGATGCTCTTTTAGCTGCCACGGATTGAGTATCGCAGCTTTTCCCGACCCGGTGTCAAGCAGGCAACTAAACGCGGCGCTGTCTATTTGCCGCGGCAACTAGAACCGCGGCGCTGGCGTCACGAACGATCCGCCAACGCATCAGCCTATCCGAGGAATCCTAGATCGCGAGTGAAATTGTCGGTTCCGAGTACTTCCGTTGAATCAACATCCAACCATTTTTGCAGAATGGTCGAATAGATAGAACGAAAATCCACTGTCATTTGGACATTGCCGTACTGGTCCAGATTGCTCAGGTCCGGTTGCGTACCATAGACAGTCCCGCCCTGAACCTGGTTGCCGATGATGAATTGCGGAGAAGCGGTTCCGTGATCGGTCCCGAACGAGGTATTCTCTTGAACACGCCGGCCAAATTCGGACCATGTCATTATCAGCGTGTTATTCAGCCCGTGCTGGCCAAGATCCTGCAAGAACAGATTGATGGCCTGGGAGAACCAACCGAGTAGCGTTGCATGCTGACCGGTCGATCGCACCGGGTTGTTGCCGTTGTGGTCTATTTCGTCCGAGTGGTGATCGAACGATCCCATCGAAACATAGACGACGGAAAGTTCATTGATCGTCGTAAGAAGCTGGGCAAGCATCAAAAATGCCTGTGCAAGCGGGTTGTCGTCGGGGTAGGTAATGGTTGACGAATATTGGGCGACAGAGCTCTGAACCAACAGGGCGTTGTTTACCGCGTTCAGGCCGATCTGATTGACCTGTTGGAGCAGGCTTCCAGGAGTCAGATTCCGGCCGCCGTTCATTAGAAAAGTGTTGAGTTGGTCCTGGCTGTCATCTCCGTGGTCCGGGTCGGTCAGAAAATTGTACGAGCCGAAATCAACGATCGACGGAATGACCACATTGGGTGAAAACATCGCCTTTGGCAGCAGTCCTCCCACGGAAGCGGCCGGCAGTCCGGTTGCGCCCGCGAGTGCTATGTCAGCATATTTGCCCAGCCAACCCTCACCGCTATTGCCTGTTGGGTCAGCCGTTTCCCATATGTCTTCCGACAAGAAATGCGATAGGTTGGGATTCTGGTATCCCACGCCCAATACCACGGCGACCTTCTTCTGATCGTAAAGCGATTTTATCTCGCTCAATGATGGGTGAAGCCCCAACTGATTGGTGATTATGGTGGATTGGCCATTGGCGTCCACCAGTTCGGCTTGAGGGAACCCGAGGTTGGGGCGCAACTGATAATAGTTCGGGTCGGTGTAAGGGATCACGGTATTCAGCCCATCGTTGCCGCCCGCGAGTTGCACGATGACCAGGATCTTGCGGCCCGCCCCGGAGGCGCCGCTCGCTCCCCCTCTTGTGCCGCCCAGTAATAACTTTGGCATCACGAGCCCGATGGCTACCGATCCCATGCCTGTCTTTATGAACTGTCTTCTAGTTAATGTCACCGCGGGCTCCTCCCTAGTTAAGCTGGTATTCGGCCAGGCACATGATTTGATGGACCAGGCCACGAATCTTGTCGTCAACGGTCTGGTTGTTCTTTGTGAAATCAACCGTCGAGCCGTCACTGGCCGTGGTCAGATAGGCAACCAGATTGGCTTGCGAAGCGCTGTCCAATGGAAGCGGTCCCAACAGATTCGCGAAGTTAGCGACGGTGTCGACGGCGGTTGTTTTGGTCTGCGCCTTAAGGACCTTAGCCGGCAAAAACACTCCCGCGTCGGAAGTATTCTGGGGGCGGTTTGACGCGACATAGTCCGCGTAGGTATACCGATTCAGCGCAGAGGCGGTATTTATCCATCCAATGCCGACGGGCCAGCCCGATACGTCCGGAGGGTTAAGTAATTCCTGACCCATGAGGTCGCAGAGCGACTGAACGACGGCCGCATCTCCAACGTAAACCTGCGTTCCCGGATTGTGTGTCGCACCCGACAACAGAATCGATCCAACGACATATTCGACCGGGTTTTTGACCAGGGCGAACCGCGCACGGTCGCTGAAAAACTCGTCCGATGTAAAGATGGCCTCCAATACCGCGGATATCGAATGGTTAGACGTCAAATAGATGTTTGCATATGTGTCGACGGTTTGCTGGTCTTGTGAGGTGGCCAGGTCCAGAGGATACACAAAGTAATTGAAGAACTTTTTCACCAGGAACCTTGCGGTTGCCTGCCGGGCGGCGACAATCTGCAAAACATCCTGGCCTTCGTAATTCGCGGTCACCCCATAGATGGTTTTCGGGCCAGTGTCGTGGGAATTAGGATCGATAGCAAAGACGAGGTCGAACGGCTTCTTATTGTAATTGGGCCAGTAAAAACCCCAACCGGTGAACGTTCGGGCGATCTGATGGACGTCGTCCTGGGTGTAGTTTGGCTGGCCGCTGATGACGTCAAAAATGCCCATCGTGAAGAGTTCTTGCATCTCGCGAGCGAAATTCTCATTCGGATCGCCAGCCACATTGGTGACCCCGTCGAGCCAAACCAGCATCGCCGGATCTTGTGCCACCGCCAGCAACAGGTCATCAAACCGTCCAACCGCAAGGTTCCGAAGCGTCTGATTCTGAAGGTACATGAAGATCGGATTGTCGACCTTTGAATCCGCGGTCGCGAAGTGACTATGCCAGAAAAGCGTCATCTTCTCTTCAAAGGGGCGGGCGGTATGGATCATGCGCGTAAACCACCATCGTTTGACCTCATCAATGTTAAAATCATTGAATTTGTAGGGATGAGAGAAGTTGAAACTGGCGTCAAGCAGCGAATTCAGGGCGCTGTTGTCGACCTTCTGAAAATTCAAAAGATGATCAACCGCTCCCGAAAGACCCATGGCCTGAAGAGCGGTGATTTGCTTCGGGCTGCCGCCAAATCCCATCCGCCGGAGCAGATGAGCGGCATCATCATATTCAAAGGTTGGCATGATTCCCTCTTTGACTGTCCTCTACTGAGACCTGAACCGGATTCAAATGATGGAGTCCGGTTTCGCTAACAGCCGGATTGGCGGCGTTTGACGGTTGAGCTAGCGTACCTTGACGTTCGACACTCTCCGGCCCTGCTTAAACGCTTCCGACAAATGCTACGACAATGGGTGAGGTGGCACTCCTTCTGGGGCAGGAAACGACACCGCACTATCCCAGCGGTGCTGAGCGGCGCTTCACGTTTCTGTTACTGCTTGCGGGGTGCGACGCCGTCGGTGCACTCGTTTTGTCTCCCGCGCATTCGCCTAACATTGTAACAACAGTGTCAAGAGACCGTCGCGGACCGGTTAAAAAAAGGACAATAACTGGGTAATTTACGAAGTGATGACACGAACCTGGCTCAGGCGATCTTTGAGACTATATTTTTAGGAGGTGCAAACCTTACTTTGTTGTCTTCAGCGAAAGGCGTTTCGCCGATAGAGGAAAAGTGCCCCACAACGGTCAACTCCGCAGCGCCGCGGAAACGGAATAAGCCCCCGGACACGGCGACACTCCGTCAGAGCAAATGCACGATTCCAGGCAAGATTTCAAATCACTACGAATCGCTTCCAGCGATCGTATCTGCTGGTCTATGGCATCGATCTTGTTTTCGATATCGGCCCGGCGATTCAGGGCCCCGGGCGCGCCCCTGGCCATCGCCTGTAGCTGCGCGCGAATCTCATTTAAGGTAAACCCCGACTGTTGACTACGCTTAATAAACTGGATGATTCTGACAGTCTCAGCCGGGTAGTCGCGATAGCCGGACGACAGGCGCCTCGGCCTTTTTAATAGTCCCTTCTTTTCATAAAAGCGAACTGTTTGAACGCTCACCGCACATTCGGTGGCGACCTTTCCTATTCGCATAATACTTCGGCCTTTTTCCAATAAGTTTAACCAGCATAGTATCACCCTATACCATGGTATAGGGTCAAGGCTGCGCTGCCGTCATGACGCAGGGAGGTCAAAAACGCTCTTGACTCTGTTCCATGGCACAGGGTGGATAGTTCTGACTGACGATACACGACGCCTTGGCCGGATCAGGCAATGCCATCGCTGCCGCTTTGAAACTAGCGAGCATCAGCGAGCATTGTCCAGGGACTCCCGGCCGTAGGGTTGTGACGACATTAAGAATCTAGATAAGGAGAAGAGGAAATATGTCACAAGAAAAACTGTCCTGCCTGATTGCCCTGTGCGCGGCGGGTTTCGCCATTGCAAACGCATCGCCCGGATTGAGCAGACCTCAAATCTCGATCAGTGCCGCGCCTTCCACTCAAGCCGCAAACGGTGGAGAAAGTCGTAAAGCGTCGCCGCTGGTTTGCAACATTAACGCGCTCGACGCAAAGCAGAGACGACGAATTAATGAGCTGGTGAACATGCTGAAAGCGAAAATCCAGGAGGTTAAAGAACTTTCGGATGGTTATGCTCTGCGGCTGCCTGCGGATAGCGAATTGATTGGCCAGGCAGCGGAATACACCAACCTTGAGCGGCTCTGCTGTCCTTTTTTTGAGTTCTCACTAAAGGCGGATCGGGAACGGGGGCCTGTATGGATCGCGTTAAGAGGACGCCCCGGAGTCAAGGAACTGGCGAAGATCGAATTTGGTATTGACCAATTTTCAATCAAGTCTTCAAATGAAGTCGCGGCGTATGTAGGGAAAGACTTGCCGCTAGTCTGCAATGATGCGGCCCTAGAGCCGGCGCAGTACAATCGCCTGGTGCAACTGCTAAAGCAGATCAGGCAGCAAAAGCTAAGCATAAAAGAATATGACGATGGATTTGCCGTACAAATGCCTGCCAGTTCCTCATTAATCACTGATATCGGTGAGTATATGGCGATCGTAAGGATCTGCTCCCCATACTTTGAGACCACGATGGAAGTCGAGGCCGAAGGCGCACCGGTATGGTTGAGGATCGGAGGCCGTTCAGGTGTCAAGGAACTCGCGAAATCGGAGCTTCGAATTTGAGCGGAATTTGAACCAAGCTTGCGAGCCGGAAAACTGCCGTGATAGTATCGCGGTTCCAGTCCTGGCAGTTTTCCGGAGGTTCTCGACCCTAATGCACCCTCCCTTAAGGCTTCGGCCTTTTCTCTTTTGCTGCTTCTGGATCTGTATATGTCTGATGGTCGCGCCGGGAGTGATTCTCGCTCAACAGGTCGCCGTCCAGCCAAGCGCGCTGCCGACACCAACACCGACGCCGGCGCCCGCTCAGCAAGATCAAAAGGACGGGGTCGTCCACAGCGATAGGCCGGATTCAGATTCCGGGTCGTCAACCAGGCCGCTGCAAAATTCCAACTCCGATAAGCAATTAGGGACGGGGCTTAGGAATGGCGAGGAAGACTCAGCCCACGGGCCTGGAGCGCCCGGCAGCGCCGCCGAACCGGATATCGAAGCCGATCATCAGGAAAAAAGGGGCGATACCGAGGTTTACGATGGGTATGTCAATGCCAGAATGGGTAAACTCCATCTTCAGTCAGACACCCTGACCTACAACAAGGTGACCGGCGACCTGGTTGCGCAAGGTAATGTCATCTACGACCAGGAAGACGGCCAGCGAATTACCGCTCACCGCGCCGAGATAAACAACCTGACTCACCGCGGCACTTTTTGGGAAACAACGGGCTTCACCAATCGCACTGAAACCGGCGAGTACCTATTCTTTACGGCTGAACGGGTAATCAAGACCGGGCCGGACACATACGAACTGTATAACGCGACAATCACCGCCTGTGAGGATACGACGCCGAAATGGAGCTTCACTTCCAAGCGGGCCGACATGAGAATTGACGACAAGGTAAAACTGTACAACGCGGTATTCCGAGTGCACGGAATTCCGGCGCTCGTTTTCCCGGTGATGTGGCTGCCGACGACTAAGGACGAACGCAAGTCAGGCTTTCTGATTCCCGCGCCTGGCAATTCAAACCAAAAGGGCCGCACGCTTACCGAATCCTATTTTCAGACACTGGGCAAATCCGCCGATATTACGCTCAGCACGTATTACTATAGCCTGCGCGGGCTTGGGGTGGGCAGCTATTTCAGGGCTCAAACCGACGACAATTCGTTCGTCAGGTTCTCGTTCTTTTCAGTTAAAGATCGGTTATTTGGCCCGGCCGGACCGGATCAGGGCGGCACATCGATCAACGGTTATGGCGTGCAGTACCTCCCTGACGGGTGGCTTGCGGCGGGCTCGCTATCTATAACGAGCAGTCTGGCGTTCAGGCAAGTGTTTTCGGATTCACTTAGCCAGGTGATCAATCCGACCCAGGACACGATCGGGTACCTGACTAAGAATGCACCCGGCTACAGCATCAATTTCATGGCTGAAAACGAAACCACGACTTTGTTTCGCCCGAGCCAGTTGCAGGCGAGCAAGGGCGATGATTTCGACGTGACATTACGCCATCTGCCCGAGGCTGACATCACCGGATATGACAAGGCTATCTGGCCAAACTTGCCGATCTATTTCTCGTTCGATTCGTCGTTTGGGGCCGTGTCGCGGCTCGAGGCGTTTGACGGCCCGACGATCGGAATCAGTAATACAAAGGTGTTGTTTACACCCACAATTGGAAGATTTGACCTGGCGCCGACGATTACAGCACCGCTCCCGGAATTTGGCGGAATCCAAATAACGCCTTCGCTTACGTTGCGCGATACTTATTACACCGGCAGCCAGAACCCTAACGCCCCGTTTTTCAATCCCGACTATGACGCGCTGCCAGGAAACCCGAAGCTCACTCCTGGAGGTCCCGGTTTTGTACCGGCGCTGCAGGAATTCGTTCCCGGATCGTCCGACAGGCTGCTTGGCGGAAGCATAAACCGCCATTACGGAGAGCTGGATGTCGACGTGCGATTGCCCGCCCTGGCCAAGGACTATCGCAAAGACGATCCCGCGCACGCGTTCCGCCACGTGATCGAGACCTATATGACCTACCGGCTGATTTCGGGCATAGGGGGAGAGTTCAACAACATAGTCCTGTTTGATGATCGCGACGCCGTTGCCAACGCGAACATGCTTGAATACGGTGTCATCAATCGATTCTATCTAACCCGTCACCCGACAGAAATTATCCGGCGGCACCGGCGACAGGCGTCGTGGCACCTGTTGGGAATGCAGCCGGAAAAGCCAGTCGGCCGGAGCGAAAAAGGGACGGACACGGACATAAGCTGCGTCGACTGCGCCGGGGCTTCGGGAAACAAGGCCGAAGGCGTTGTGACCCCTCCACCTGTTCCTAGCGGCGGGCAGCCGACGGACAAAACGCCGGCTGGCCAACCAGCGCCAGCGGGATCCGAAGCAGCCGGGCAAACGGCGGCCGGCAACCAGAATAAGCCAGGCGCGAAGCCAGTTAGCGACAAACTGGAAACTGGAACACAGGTCGCTTTGATAACCGATGTGCTCGGTCCTTACATTCAATCGCGCAGCGCCAACCAACGTCCTAGTAGGAAGTACCATTTAGTTGAGGGCGTTGAAGAGGAAGACACCAGCGACGAAATCGAACCCGTCCAACCCTATGAATTCCTCACGGTAAAGGTTGCTCAGCAGTACTTCTTCAATCGTGATTTTGGCGGCGCCCTGACATCCAACGGCTTAGGCCAGTTCTTTTATCCGCTTAATACTCTCTCTGGGTTTACGTTTGGCGGAGTGCCCAGGTCATTTTCACCGGTAAATCTGGCAATCTATTACCGGCCCCTTTCATTCCTATATACTGATCTGCGGATGGATCTAGGCACTACAAATGGCTCGCTCGTTAGAGATGTAACCCTGTCGGGCGGAATACTGAGGGATTACTTCGCCATCCAGGCGGGTTGGTTCTATACCCAGCGGGTTGAGATCGCACCGAACGTCTTTGAGCCAGGCACATTCAATGGCAACGCGGTACAGGTTGGATTTTTGGTTGGCAACTACCGGCACGGGGTCTATGGCGGGTCAAAGTTCGGGTACGATTTCACTCACGAGTTCGTTCAGGTGTCGACCACCCAATCCGCAAGCGGACTGGTAACAGCGGCAAACCGGTTCTCGACCGGGCGTTTGACGAATTCTAGAAACTTTGTTGGATATAACTGGGATTGCTGCGGCGTCCAGTTCAATTACTCCACCTTTAATGTAGGCCTTAGGAACGAGAATCAGTACTCGTTCACCTTCTACCTGGGGGGGCTCGGTAATTTTGGGACCGACCAGGTAGCTCAGGCGGCGTCCAACAACCGCAAGCGCCGCAGCGGAAACAGCGGGGTGTTCTTCGACGAGTGGCCGTAGAGTACAAAGGTGCGCCGCACTTGTCAGAAAGACCACGCTTGCATGGTGCCGGCAGGATTCTCGCCTTTCAGGACTCTCCGTAAATTAAGCAGCCAAGCCTTGTCCCTCGGACTTTAGGATCGTGCCCCCATTCTCTTTGGGAGGTAGGCGTAAAACATCCTGGTTCTGTCAGTATTTTGGATTTGTTCGAGCGAGCCAGGAGAATCCGTCCGTATTAACTCGGTCCGCTTCCTTTACGTGGTATACTGGAATGTTGTAGTATTTGAGTTTTGCCGAGGGCACATTAGTTAGCAAGGAAGCCAGCCCGACTGGCAGACCGCCCCTCCCAATGTTTCCGCAGTGTTAGACTCAATGGAATCGCAACCTTCCAGGCCGTCTATAGATACGGCTGAGGCCGCCCTGGCCCGGTCGATGATACGTGAACTGAGGCCCGCGCAGCCGGTTTGTTTGGACTTGAATTGTACGCTGGCCGAAGCAATAGATTCGATGCGTGTGCGGCGCTCGGGATGCGTGCTGATATGCGAAGGCCACCACATCCGTGGAATCTTCACCGAGCGCGACGTACTTAACAAAATCGCCGGGCAGGATGTCTCGCTGGATTCGCCGCTGGAGCCATTCATGACTCCCAACCCGGTGGTGGCCAGTTCCGAAGATTCGCTATCGGATGCAATTCAATTGATGGACCGCGGCGGCTACAGGCACCTTCCACTGGTTGACGGGGATGGGAAGGTCCAGGGGATCATATCGATCCAGGATATAATCGAATACCTTGCGGAACTATTTCCTACCGAAGTCCTGAACATCCCCCCACACCCCGAAGTGGGCTCCAAGACGCTGGACGGAGGATAGAACGAATTTTGAACGGCGCGATCCAAGTGGTGGATCCGTGCCTGCAATTATTTTTTCGAGGCAATCATATGGAATCGACGACAATTCTTAACAACGTAGAAGAAAGGCATGTAGAGGAACTCGATACGGTGACCATCCGGTTCGCGGGCGATTCTGGGGACGGCATGCAGTTGACCGGAACCCAGTTTACGAATACCTCTGCAGTGATGGGGAACGACATTTCGACTTTGCCGGATTTTCCAGCGGAAATACGAGCACCAGCAGGGTCGTTGCCCGGGGTGTCGGGTTTCCAGTTAAATTTCTCGAGCCATGACATTCGAACCCCGGGCGATCAACCTAACGTGTTGGTGGCGATGAACCCGGCTGCGCTGAAAGTGAATCTTCCTGATCTTGAAGACGGCGGCATCCTGATCGTCAACACCGACGCTTTCTCTGAGAACAATTTGAAGAAAGCCGGCTATGCCATAAGCCCGCTTGAGGACGGATCGCTGCAAGGCTATCGGCTTTTCAAGATCCCGATTACTACGGTAAACCGGGCTGCTCTCAGGGATGAGGTCAAGATCCCGAGCAAAGAGATAGATCGATGCAAGAACTTTTGGGCGCTGGGATTGATGTACTGGCTGTACGACCGGCCGCTGGAGCCAACCCTGCAATGGATCAGTGACAAATTTGGCAAGAACCCTGAAGTCGGAAAGGCAAACGCCACCGCTCTAAGGGCCGGGTTCGCCTATGCCGAAGCGGCCGAAGTTTTCACGACTCACTATCGGGTTAAGCGCGCGGCTATTACGCCGGGTAAATACCGCAAGATTACCGGCAATGAAGCAACGGCGCTCGGGTTTGTGGCAGCGTCGGTTCAAGCCGGACGGCCGCTGTTTTACGCCAGCTACCCGATTACGCCAGCCTCTGACATTTTGCACGAGCTTTCGCTACGAAAGAATTTCGGGGTCAAGACCTTCCAGGCCGAAGATGAAATCGCCGCGGTTTGCGCCGCTATCGGGGCTTCGTTTGCCGGTAACCTTGGATTAACCGGTACAAGCGGGCCGGGGCTCGCGCTCAAGTCCGAAGCGATTGGTCTGGCGGTAATGACGGAATTGCCGTTGGTAATCGTGGACGTTCAACGGGGCGGCCCGTCGACAGGCCTGCCGACCAAGACCGAACAAGCGGACCTGCTCCAAGCCATGTTCGGCCGCAACGGCGAGTGCCCAGTGGCAATAATTGCCCCGGCCACCCCCGGCGATTGCTTCCACATGGCGATCGAGGCTTTCCGAATAGCAGTCACGCATATGATACCGGTCATCTATTTGTCCGACGGCTATTTGGCCAACGGCGCTGAGCCGTGGCGGCTGCCGACGATGGACGAATTGCCCAAGTTCCCGGTCAAGCTAAAGGATCCGGTTCCGGCCGGAACACCGTTCTTCCCGTACGAGCGCAACCCAGAGACCCTGGCGCGAAGCTGGGCAATTCCCGGCACCATGGGGCTTGAGCACAGAATCGGCGGTATTGAAAAGGAAGACATCACCGGCAATGTCTCTTACGAACCCGAAAACCATATGCACATGGTTGTGACCAGGGCCGAAAAGGTTGACCGAATAGCTAACGACATTGCCGACCTGGAAGTATTCGGCGATCCATCGGGCAGACTTCTGGTCATCGGATGGGGCTCGACATACGGTGCAATCACGTCCGCTGTAGAAGAGATGCGGAAGGACGGGATGTCCGTATCGAGCGTTCACCTGAGACACTTGAACCCTTTCCCGAAAAACCTGGGCGATTTGCTTGGGAAGTTTGACCGAATTCTGGTGCCTGAGCTGAATCTTGGCCAGTTGGCAATGTTGCTGAGGGCCAAGTACCTGGCGCCGGTTATTTCTTTCCCCAAGGTCAAGGGCAAGCCGTTCAAGATTAGCGAGCTTACGGCCAAGATCAAAGAGGTTTACGAGGACTAATTAAGACGGCCAGCAGCGGTTGAACAAGCTTCGGCCAACCGCTGCCGGCGGCCTGACGAGGAAATCGATGAGTACGAATATAAATACGACAGATGCAGGGAACGGACAGCCTCTTGTAAAACTGAACAGGAAGGATTTCGTATCTGACCAGGAGGTACGATGGTGTCCGGGCTGCGGCGACTACGCGATCCTGGCTCAAATTCAAAAGGTAATGCCAGAGCTTGGCATCAAGCGCGAGAACATGGTGTTTGTTTCGGGGATTGGCTGCTCCAGCCGCTTCCCTTACTACATGAACACCTACGGATTTCACAGCATTCACGGCCGCGCGCCCGCGGTTGCGACTGGAATCAAGGCTTCGAATCCCGAACTGTCCGTCTGGGTGATCACCGGCGACGGCGACGCGTTGTCGATCGGCGGCAACCACCTGATCCACGCAATCCGGCGCAACCTGGACATAAACATAATTCTGTTCAACAACCGGATTTACGGTTTGACCAAAGGTCAGTACTCACCAACATCTGAGTTTGGCAAGAAGACCAAGTCCACTCCGTTTGGCGTAATCGACTATCCGTTGAACCCGCTTTCGGTAGCTATTGCCGCCGAAGCCACGTTCGTTGCCAGATCGGTCGATCGTCACACTGAGCACCTGCAAATGGTGGTTGAGCGCGCAACCAAACACAAAGGCGTGTCCTTCGTTGAGGTCTATCAGAACTGCAACATATTCAACGACGGCGCATTTGATATGTTCGTCGCTCGCGACGTGAAGGCCGATCGAATGATCGAACTGGAACACGGCAAGCCGTTGATCTTTGGCAAGGATCGCAACAAAGGCATTAGGCTTCGCGATATGCACCTTGATGTAGTCGATCTGTCCGGCGGCGCCAGCGAGTCCGAAGTAATCGTCCATAACGAGAAATCTCCGGATTCGTACCTGGCATATATGTTCGCGCGGATGGAGTATCCGGATTATCCGGTGCCCATTGGTGTGTTCCGCGATGTGGAGAAGCCAACCTACGAAGATCTGCTGACAGACCAGGTTGACGGCGCCATCAAGAAGATGGGGCCTGGCAATTTGGAGAAGCTGATGCACAGCGGCGAAACCTGGGTAGTAGACTGATTCTGGCTTAAGGGCTCCTGAGGGCGGGGACGCCGAAACGGGCATACGCGCTCGCTGGAGCCCGCTTAAAAAGCGCCCAACCCGCCAGGGAGTCTTCATCACCGCTGTCGATACGGGGAGGACCTGCCATGGATTGCCCGCGCTGTGGACACGATAACATCCCCGGAGTTGACCGGTGTGAGAACTGCCTGGAACCTTTCCGTGACCGCGACGTTCCCCAGGCTGTCGACGGCCTTCAGCGCGCCTTGATGGAGGACCCGGTCGATTCGCTGTATTCGCATCGCCCTGTAATCGTTTCAGCGGACACCGCGGTAGGCGATGCCGTAAGGTTGATGAAGCACAACCGCGCGGGGTCAATCGTCATCGTGCATAACGGCGTTCTGGATGGAATTTTCACCGAGCGCGATTTGCTGCTGAACCTGATTGGTACAGGCAAGGATCTGGATCAGGTTCAGATCAAAGACGTGATGACTCGAAACCCCGAAACCGTCGGCGCCGCTGATTCAGTGCGATTTGCTTTGAACAAAATGTCCGTCGGCGGGTTTCGCCACATCCCTGTGATTCGAAACGGGCAGGTCGTCGGAATAGTCACAGCTCACGGAGTAATCAAGCTGTTGGCAAAGACGCTGTCTAAGTAAGAAACCGTTAAGCTAACCCGCCTTCTCAGCCAGTTCCCTCAGCCTTGCACTGACATTAAGGAGTGCCCGGCCGTCATGGTAGGCCTCTTTCCATATCCGGGCCTTCACGTAATTGGTTGGAGTCCCGTCCCGTTCGACGGTGTCATAGATGCCACCATATTCATGGTCGATCTGCCGGTCCCGAATAAACCGCCACTGCTTCTCAAACGCGTAAAAATAGATGCCGGTTTGACCGCCATACAACTGGTGCATCAATAGCAAGGCGTTCAGGCCCTCCATCTGGACCCACCATTCTTTCTTCATATCTTCGGGTGATCCGATTGTAGTGCCCTCGCGATAAAAGCCTCCGTATTTGTCGTCCCAACCATAGGCAAGAGCGTGGTCGACCAGCTTACGGGCAATAAGTTGGGCCATGGCGTCGTCCTGGCGGCCCAGCAGCGCCGACGCATCGAGGATCAAATAGGCAGTCTCCACATCGTGACCATACGAATCATGATCCGGTATCGCGTGCCAGTCATTGGTGAAGTACAAGTTCATCACGCCGGGCTCAACGCATATTTTGTCACGAACAATTGAAAGCAGTTCCTGCAGCCTGTTTCGGACGGCAGGGTCTTTCCAGACCTCGTAAAGCTGCGCGACAGATTCAAGAAGATGGATGTGAGTATTCATCGACTTGTAGCCGGTGAGAAATGCGGCAACCGGGGTTGTATCAATCCTGCCGGACGCGGCGGTTGATTGAACAGGCGTGCCTTCGCGCGTGAGCCACTCGAAATAGCCGCCGTTCATCGGGTCGTGGCCGTGTTCATCCATCCAACGGAAGCAGCGCCTAGCAAGTTCCAGAGCCTTGAGATCTCCAGTCGCCTGGTAGGCGGCGGCCGCGCCATAAAGGCAGAAGCTGATTCCGTATAGATCCTTGCCGTCGGTGTATGGCGGAGCTATATGGCCGTGATCATCCAGACCCCAGAAGAACCCGCCATATTTCTTGTCCCACATTACATTGGCCAGGAAGTCGAGCCCGTGAGCCACAATAGGCAGGTACTGATCCTTTAAATCGGGGCGATGCATAACGACCTGGGCCGACAGCCAGACCATGCGGCCCTGGAAGACCGAGAATTTGCCTTCACTCGCCGCCGGTTTCCAGTCACGCGTGAAATTGGAGTAGAATCCGCCGTGTTCGTTATCTATGGAGCGCGGGAACCAAACAGCAAGGACGTCTTTGCGGAAGACGCCCTCTATGTCGCCGGCGTATTTGAGATAGGTGCCCTTATCAGCAGGAACGGCAGAGTCAGACTGAGAGCCAACCGGTAATATGGCGAGTGTGCCGATGCAAAAAATGGTTATCAGCGTTAGAATCGCGCGCATCGGCCGTAAATAGGACGTGGGTCAGCTTGCTCTCTGCTCCAGATCATTGAGGCGGTGCTGAAAGCGCTTATACTTAGCTGTTACTTCCAAAACGTTGTCGTTCAGTACTTTGATCTTGTCACCGAGATTTTCGTTCATACGATCGACTTTTGCCTCAAGGCCATCTCCTCTTTGAGCACCTGACGGGAAGCTGTGTCTTCATTAGGCACGTGTCTACTTTGTCTTTCAGCGAAGTTAACCGCCGCTGCCTCTCATCGAATCCCGCCATTATCAGGTCAAACTGATCATCCGATAGTTTCCGCATAATATCGTCAGTACCCATAAATCCCGACACGCCTGAGGCTTTCCTTATGTTCAGATTGTGTATCTAGCGCATGGGAATGTCAACGCACCTCTCTGCGCACAAACCATAAAACCAGGTTGAGGTCTCGACCGCTCAACCCCCCCCTTCACGCCTCTTATACGACTATTTGCCAAGAGTATGCCGCGTTCGCGTCGCTGCTATGTTAACCCGCTCTAAGAAGCTCAAGCATTTTCCTATCGAGCTTGTGGCCTTTGTACGGTTCGTACCGTACGTCAGTGCGGTCGCTATCCATTACGCCAAATGACCCTCTCAGGTTCCAAAGCGAAAATCCCCACCCGGCTTCTTTCCACACCGAAAGGCAGTCCTTCATCCATGCCAATGCAACGTCGTGCGGGGTCCTGTTGAAGCAGCCCCACTCGCCAACGTGAATTTGGACCTTTCGATCAATCAGCGGACGGTACTTATCGACATATACCTGTTTCAACCGCGAACGGTCCCACAGCACTCCCTCGTCGTCTTTGAAGGGCCAGGTAGGCAGCCTGAGGCTTTCAAACTCGTCGCGAGGCACCCAGTTTGCGGTGTAGTGACTCACTGCTTTGGGTATATAGCCGCGCGTGCATTGGACCAATCCCAGATCAACTATTCCCAGCACCGGAGCCTGGCCGATGTCCAGCCCATCGGCAAAGATCAGCCGGTTCGGATCCTCTTCGCGTATTCCATGGACAAGGGCTCGACAGATCTCAACATAGCGCGACTCAAGGTCCGGATTCGGAGTCTTCATCTTTGGCGGCTCGTTAATCAGGTCAAAGCTTAGCCGGGTATTGGGAATTCCTTTATATCGCCGCGCAAAGGCTTTCCAGTAGCGGACCCCGGCGGCAAGGGCCCGATCGCGATCAGCAGCAGCGCCGCTAAACAGATCCACAGGTTCAAGGTTGCGTTCGTTGATGCAGTAGCCGGGAATGCGGTGAAAGTTCAGGTTGATGTGAATACCGTACTGACGGCCAAGTTCGATCGCGCGGTCAATTTCCTTGAGCGGCTCCTCTCTGAGCAGTGTCCAGTCGTCACGGCTGCCCCAAACCCAGTAGGACAAAGGAAGCCGCGCAAAATCAAAGCCCCATTCGGCCATAGTGGCAAAGTCGAACTCTTCATATGCATGCGGGACCGCGGTCGACCCGTGCCGCTCTTCCGGCGGTGGAAAGTTGCCCTGAAGATTAAATCCTCGCCATCGTGGGATTCGGCTTGCGGTGATGTCTTTCGGTCCGGCCAGAACCGGCCCGCTGCTGAGACGCCAGGCGGCATAAGAAAGAGCAAGATCTGTAAGAAACGTTCTGCGGTCCAAAGAATCTCCCTCTGAATGGGAATATCGGAAGTCTGGTTCGATAGAGTGCGAAGCAACTTCTCCCAGTGTATTGCGATTAGCCGCCCAGTCCCAATCAGGCGATGAATCGACCTAATCAACAAACCGGAGGCACGGTTGGTCTTAATGCGATGCAGGCCGTCACATTCTAAGCCGTAATCAGTCAGCCCAACCCAGCTACAGGACAACGCGGCTTGCCGGAACAAAGTCTACCGGGACGGGGTCTATTCTTCCAGCGCCGCACCGCTTCCCGATTCGATTAACTTCCACAAATCCTGGCCCCCAAGGATCGTGATCTTATTGGGTGCCGTCACATCGTCAGGCCCGTAGCGCGGGTTAAGAGGGTCACGCCATGAAAAGGACCGCCATTTGGATATCCGTATTGATAGCGTTCTTTATTGGTTTTTGTCTTTGCATTCAATTGCTCTTCGACATGGTAGGCTGCGGGCTCAGCGTTTGCTCCGGCGACGGAACAGTCACCGAGTTTGATTCCCTGTTTTCGAACCTGTACTGGAGCGCCGGAGACGCGTTTCATCATCCTGTTGTTTTGATCGCATTGTCGCTAATGGGTCTCTACGCAGTGTGGCTCTGGGTTGATCGGCCGCTCAAACTGGAAAATATCGGCAACCTCTCCGACAACATACGGAAGTCAGTTTTGGAGAGCGTGCGTTTTGGCGGTCCCGCTGAAGCCCTTGCCGCAAGCGATCAGACCCCACAGAAAACTTGCCCGAATGCAATGATAGCGCGCGCGATCATGGCAGAGGTATCACGCGGGAAAGAGCGAGGATCCAACGCGATTCGGATGCAGTTGGCAGGCCGTAGGGCTTACAGAACCGAAGTGGCAAGACTAAATCGAGGGGTGTGGATACTCAGGCCCTTTATGGTGGCGGCGCCGATGATTGCTCTAATGGCAGCGGGACTGGACGTCATTGTGACAAGTATTAGCATCTATCAGTATCCGGATGACAGGATGATTGGACGGTTCGACGTGATGCATGGAGCAGAACGAGGCGCTGCTATCGGGGTCTACGGAATCGTAATTTCACTAGGATGCCTGTTCGTATATTCATTCCTTTCCCATCAGGTACGCCAGATCGAACAAGGGATGAACGACTTCGCCGACGAACTTATCGGCGTCTGCCTTCTGGCAAGAAAGATTCCGAAAGCAAAGGCTGACGCGTGTTACGTATCGACCGTCGCGAGACAGAGAAGACTTGAACACAGGAGCACCACTAAGGAACTTGCGGCCCGACAGTCAACTGCCGCTGACCGACAGCTCGATGAACCGGAAAACCAAACCTTCTCAATAGCTGGGAGCCTGCCTTATGAAGCCAACCCGCATTCTTCTGATTCTGCTAGTCATGGGGATTCCGGCTTTCTCTTTCGATATTCTAACCGCATACAGGCAGGTTGCGATTGCGAACCAATTGCCTAAATACGGCCCTGAATGGCGGAATTGGCCGCCGACACGCGAAATATCAGCACCAGTGGAACGCGATACTTCTCAATAGACGGCGGCGCAAACCAGCTAATCGCGCTCAATCAGGAACCGGATCTCGATAATGGCGATTGGCTAAGCACTCCTTGCCCCGCGGAAGTCTGGCACGTACAGGACGCGGTGGGATGCGAGGGCCAGGTAGCCGACATATCACCAGAATCGCCCGAAAGCATCAATCTAGATCTAGATGTGATTGGTTATAACATTGTCCCAGAGGATT
>Ga0335078_10003245_pt1 | contig 24258 bp, 22 predicted proteins | sample Lox_Sample_32_FD_206711 | JGI IMG/M metagenome (GOLD analysis project Ga0335078, IMG submission 206711) | Soil microbial communities from Loxahatchee National Wildlife Refuge, Florida, United States - Lox_Sample_3.2 | ecosystem: Environmental > Terrestrial > Soil > Wetlands | place: USA... | reverse complement strand
AGCTCGAAGAGCGCCTGGTCCAGCTCGCCGCGGTCCTCGAAGGAGCGCTCCGCCTGGGGCAGGGCCTCGGGCCCGGGAGCCACCACCGGGGCGTAGGTGCGCGACATCTCCGGGTCGTCGGACTTGAAGGTGGCCTTGCCCACCGGGAAGAGGATGCCCTTCTTCACCACCACCCGCCCCTCCTCGGGGACGAGCCACCACTCCCGCGAGTTCCGGTCGGCGAGGAGCCAGAGGACGAGCAGGCCGAGCGCCACCAGGGCGAGCCAGGTGACGGGGGAGCGCCGCCTCTGCGCCCGCGCCTCTTTTTCTTCCGCCATTCCGTTTGTCCTCCGGAGACCCGGGTGCCCGAGACGGAAACGCTCGCCCTCCGGCCCGGGCGCGGCCGCACCCTACCCGCCGTGGCGACCGGGCGGCAAGCGCCGTGCGTGGTATACCACGCCGGGTGATCCGGCTTCGCACCCGCGCCCCGGCGAAGGTGAACCTGGTGCTGCGGGTGGGCCCGGCGCGGCCCGACGGCTACCACGAAATCGACAGCCTCATGGTCCCCCTGGACCTCGCCGACGAGGTGGAGGTGGCCGTCCGGCCCGGAGGGAGAGGGGAGGTATCCTGCCGCTGCCCGGGGAGGCCGGACCTGGACGGCCCGGCGAACCTCGCGGCCCGCGCGGCCCAGGCCCTGCGCCGGCGCGTCGGCGCGGACGGCGAGGTCTCCATCGTGGTGCGGAAGGCCATCCCGGTGACCGCCGGGCTCGGGGGCGGCAGCTCCGACGCGGCGGCGGTGCTCCGCTGCCTGGCGCGGGCCTGGCAGGTGCAGGACCCGCGGCTCCTTCGCGAGGTGGCGCTCGAGGTCGGCTCGGACGTGCCCTTCTTTCTCGGCACGGGCGCGGCGTGGGCGAGCGGGCGCGGGGAGCGCCTCCGCCCCGCGCCGGTGGAGCCGCGCCACCTCCTGCTCGTGTACCCGAGGAGCGCGGCGCTGGCCATCCGAGCGGGCGACGCCTACCGGTGGCTCGACGAGGCCCGTTCGGGTAAGCCCCTGGATCGCGGGACGCGCCGCCGGGGAAGGCGTCCGGAAAACGACCTCATGGGGCCCTGCCTGGAGCGCATGGCTCCCCTGCGCTCCCTGCTGGGGTGGCTTTACGAGCTCGGGGCGGCAGACCCTATAATGTCCGGTAGTGGCCCGACGTTCTTTGGAACGTTCGGGAGCCGAGAGGCAGTTCGCCGGGCGGCGGCGGCTCTTTCCGGGCGAGAGGCCGGGGGGGACGGCGTGGAGGCCATCGTCGCGCGTACCGCCGCGCGAATGCCGGGAGTCTCTCCATGGAAATCACCGAGATCCGCGTCTTCCCGGTCAACGAGGACAAGCTCAAGGCCTACGTGACCATCACCCTCGACCACTGCTTCGTGGTCCGGGACCTGAAGGTCATCCAGGGCACCACCGGGCTCTTCGTCGCCATGCCCGCCAAGCGGCGCAAGGACGGGACCTTCAAGGACATCGCCCACCCGCTGAACGCGGAGACGCGGGAGCGGATGGAGCGCGTCATCCTCGACGAGTACGATCGGGAGACGCAGCGCGGGAGCGAGCGCCGCCTCACCGGGACGCACGGAGCCGTTCCCTAGCTCGCAGCGCGCAGCGCCTTTGCGAGGTGACGCCGGCCCTGGCCCCGGGCTATAAGGGCCGCCCGCTCCGCTGTGATCCCGGTCCGAGGCGAGGGTCGCCTGGCCACGGAGGCTTCGATGACTGGCGCACATGGCAACGGCTACAAGATCCTCGCCGGCAACTCCAACCCTGCGCTGGCGAAGGCCGTGGTGCAGAACCTGGACCGCGGACTCTCCCCCGCCACCGTCGGGACCTTCTCGGACGGGGAGATCCAGGTGGAGATCGGGGAGAACGTGCGCGGCTGCGACACCTTCCTGCTCCAGTCCACCTGCACGGACGCGAACCACAACCTGATGGAGCTCCTCATCATGACCGACGCGCTCAAGCGCTCGTCGGCCGCCTCCATCACCGCCGTCATCCCCTACTACGGCTACGCGCGCCAGGACCGGAAGGTGGCCTCGCGCGCCCCCATCACCGCCAAGCTCGTCGCCGACCTCATCGAGGCCGCCGGGGTCACCCGGGTGGTCTCCATGGACATGCACGCCGGCCAGATCCAGGGGTTCTTCAACATCCCCTTCGACCACCTCTACGCCGCCCCGGTGATGCTCGAGCACATGCGCCGCCGTTTCGACGGGAAGACGGAGGACCTCGTCATCGTCTCCCCCGACGCCGGCGGCGTGGAGCGCGCCCGCGCCTACTCGAAGAGGCTCGGCGCCGGCCTCGGCATCGTGGACAAGCGGCGGCTCCGGCCGAACGTGGCCGAGATCATGAACGTCATCGGAGAGGTGAGCGGCAAGGTGGCGGTCATCCTCGACGACCTCATCGACACCGCCGGCACGCTCACCCAGGCGGCGGCGGCGCTCAAGAAGAACGGGGCCCGCCAGGTCTACGCCTACGCCACCCACGCCGTGCTCTCCGGACCGGCGGTGGAGCGCATCGCCGCGAGCCCCATCGAGGAGGTGGTGGTCACCGACACCATCCCGCTGCGGCCCGCGGCTCTGGCGAGCGGGAAGATCGAGGTGGTGAGCGTGGCGCGCCTCCTCGCCGAGGCGATCCGCCGCATTCACAGCGCCGACTCGCTCTCGAGCCTGTTCGTGTAGGACAGGCCCGCCGCGGCGGCGGACCGAACACCTTGACGGGACCGGGCTTTCCGGCTATAGGCCCGTCCTCAACCACGAAGATCACCCAGGGCCCGCGCTCTTTCCGCGACGGGCCCCTCGTTCCGGGAAGGCCGCGGGCGAGTCCACTGGGAGGAACGCATGTCTCCATCTGCCCTGAATGTCGTCGACGCCCAGGCCCGCGCGGGCCACGGCAAGGGACACGCTCGCCGGCTCCGCCAGCAAGGCCTCATCCCCGCCGTGGTCTACGGCCTCCACGCCCGGGCCACGGCCGTGGCGGTGAGCCCGGCCGCGGTGCTCAAGGCCATCGCCACCCCGCACAAGCGCAACACCCTCATCACCCTCAAGCTCGAGGGCGGCGAGAAGCGCGTGCTCTTCAAGGACTACCAGGTCGACCCGGTGAGCCGGGAGCTCTTGCACGCCGACTTCCTCGAGGTGGCGCTCGACAAGGCCGTGAAGGTGCGGGTCCCCGTCGTCACCACCGGCAAGGCGGAAGGGGTGACGGCGGGCGGCATCCTCTCCGTCGCCGCCCAGGAGATCGTGGTGGAGGCCTTGCCCGAGAAGATCCCGGTGCGGCTCGAGGTGGACGTCACCCCGCTCAAGATGGGCCAGTCCATCCACGTCTCCCAGATCACGGCGCCGGCCGGCACCAAGCTCCGCTACGCCACGGACTTCGTGGTGGCCTACGTCGCCGTCCCGGAGAAGGAGGAGGTCGTCGCTCCGGTCGCCGCCGTCCCCGGTGCCCCGGGCGCGGTTCCGGCCGAGGGCGCGGCTCCGGCCGCCCCGGGCGCGGCCCCGGCCCCCGGCGCGGCTCCGGCCGCGGCGGGTGCCGCTCCGGCCAAGGGAGCGGGCGAGGCCAAGGCGGCCCCCGAGGCCGGCAAGGCCAAGGGCGGCGGGAAGAAGTAAGGCCCTTCCTTGAAGCTGCTCGTCGGCCTCGGCAACCCCGGCCTCGAGTATGCGCGCACCCGGCACAACGTCGGGTACCTGGTGGTCGAGGAGGTGGCGCGCCAGCTCGGGGTCTCGTTCACGCTCCGCAAGTTCGGAGCAGAGGTGGCGGAGGCGGGCAAGGGTGCCCACAAGCTCTGGATCATGAAGCCGCTGACCTACATGAACCACTCCGGGGAGTCCGTCGGACCGGCGCTGCGCTTCTGGAAGCTCGAGGCCGCCGACCTGGCGGTGGTCCACGACGACCTGGAGCTCGACCCCTTCCGGGTGCAGGTGAAGGTGGGCGGCGGCCACGGCGGCCACAACGGGCTCAAGAGCCTCGTCGCCCACCTGGGAACGGCGGAGTACGCCCGGGTGCGGGTGGGGGTGGGCCGGCCGCCGGCGGCGGTCGACCCCGCCGACTACGTCCTCGGGCGCTTCGCCAAGTCCGAGGAGCCCGAGCTCTCCGAGTGCGTCCTCACGGCGGCCGCGGCCGCGCGCATGGTCGTGGAGGAAGGCGCGGTGAAGGCGATGAACGAGTTCAACCGCCGGCGGTCGCCGGCGTGAGAGCAGCAGGTGCCGGGGCAATGGGGCCCCGGTGCGAAACGACGACTCCTCGCGGCGGGCGAACCGCCGCTGCCAATCCGAGGGGAGCAAGAGCACATGGCTGAAACAGAGAAGCGTATCGCTCGAGAGTACGAGACCACCTACCTCCTCAAGTCGGAGACCCCCGACGACGAGGTGGAAGAGATCAAGGAGCGGCTGCGCGCCGCCGTGGGGCGCGAGGGCGGCAAGGTCATCCGCTTCACGAACCAGGGGAAGCGCAAGACCGCCTTTCCGGTCGCCAAGCAGGTGCGCGCCCTCTACATGCACTGCCTCTACATCGGTCGGCCCGGCCTGGTGCAGGAGTTCGAGCGCAACCTGAAGATGATCGACTCGGTCACCAAGTTCGAGTCGGTGCGGCTCGCCGACGACGTCGACTTCGACGCTCGCCAGGTCGAGGCGGACGTGAAGATCACGCCGGTGGAGGAGGAGCGTCCGCGGCCCGAGTTCGGGGACCGCGGCGACGAGGGCTTCGAGGCCAGCTTCGAAGAGCGAGGGGAGGAGTAGCCATGGCGCGACCGGACATGGGTGAGCGGAAGGGTTCCTTCTCGGGCGGGCGTACCGGCGGAGACCGGGATCGCGACCGCGGGGAGCGCGGCGACCGCGGCGGCGAGGAGGGCGGGCGGCGCGGCTTCAGCCGGCGCAAGGTCTGCCGCTTCTGCGCCGACAAGAACCTGAAGGTCGACTACAAGGACCAGGGCCAGCTCAAGTACTTCCTCACCGAGCGCGGCAAGATCATTCCCCGGCGCATCAGCGGGAACTGCGCGAAGCACCAGCGCGAGGTGGCGACCGCCATCAAGCGCGCCCGGGTGCTCGCGCTCTTGCCCTACTCGGTCGCCGCAGCCTAGGAGCCGCCATGAAGCTCATCTTGCGCGAAGACGTCGAGAACCTCGGCAAGGGCGGCGAGCTCGTCGAGGTGAAGGCCGGCTACGGCCGGAACTTCCTCATCCCCCGGGGGCTGGCCGTCGTCGCCAATCCCAGGAACCTCCGGGACATCGAGCACCAGAAGTCCGTGGCCGTGGCCAAGGCGGCCAAGCTCCGGGCGAACGCCGAGGCGCTCGCCAAGCGGCTCGCCGACACCCCGGTGGCGCTGCGCCGCAAGGTCGGCGAGCAGGACAAGCTCTACGGCTCGGTGACCGCCATGGACGTGGCCGAGGCGCTCGCCGCTCGCGGCCTGCAGATCGACCGGCGCAGCATCGACCTCCACGAGCCCATCAAGACGCTCGGCGACTTCGAGGTGGGGGTGAAGCTCCACAGCGAGGTGGTCGGCAAGGTGAAGGTGAAGGTCGAGGCCGAGGCCTAAGGCCTCCTCGCTCGGCGGGTCCGGGGCCGGTCCTGCGGGGGCCGGCCCCGGCTCGTTCCGGGTCACAGGCAGAGGGGCGGGAACTTCGCCGGCCGGACCGGCTTCTTCGCCGCGAGCCGGGCGGACGCCTTCTTCGCCTCGGCGGCCACCTCGCTCTTCTTTCCCTTGGCGAGCTTCTCGTAGGCGTCGAGGGCGCGGCGGAGCGCGTCCTTGTTGCCCCCCCGCCAGTAGGCCTCCTCCTCTCCCCGGGCGACGAGCAGGCGGGCGTCCCGCGCCGAGGCGGAGTCGGGGAAGCGGGTGAGGAAGAAGGAGCCCCGCCGCGCCACCTCGGCCGGGCCGCAGGGCTTGGCCCGGGTGATGAGGCGGAAGCTCGCCTCCTCGGCCACGCGCCCTTCCCCCTGCACCAGCGACTCGAAGGCGCCGGCGTAGCGGGCCCGCCCGCTCGCCACCTCGAAGACCGGGTCCCCGAGGAGCTGGGAGGCGCGCTCGGAGGAAGCCAGGTCGGGCGCGCCCGAGGCGGCCATCTGCTCGGCGAGCTTGCCGGCGGCGAGCAGGACCTCCCCCTTGGCGGAGGAGGCCGGCACGAGGGTGGCGAAGGCGGCGGCGAAGACGAGCGCCTGGCCCTCCCGGCCGGAGCGGGCGAGCTCGTCTAGGACCTTCAGGGCGGTGGGGCCCGAGGCGCTCCCCTCCCCCAGCGCCAGGATCTGGTAGGCGCCCTCTCCGCGCGAGGCGCGGACCCGCACGAGCACGGGCGCGCCCGAGCGGGGCGTCCCGGGCAGCCGCACCACGAGGATCTGGCCCGCGTCTCCGGAGGCCGTCTTCTGGAAGCGGCGGCGGTCCTGGGGCCGATCCTTGCCCAGGTCTTCCTCGTCCGGGGCCCAGGTCTCCACCTCGAGGCCCAGGTCCGGGGCCGGGACGAGCGCCACCACCTCGGGGAGCTCGCCCGGGCTGCGCGGGGCCACGGCGAAGGTGTCCGGGTCGTCCTCGCTCGTCGAGGCCTGGATGGCCGCGCCCTCGCCAAGCGGGTTCTTCTCCCCGAGGTCCCGCCACTGCGGATAGCGGACGAAGCGATTCGACACCACCTCCGGCTCGTCGTTCGGCTCGACCTCCTCGCCCGGCTGCGGCTCGGCCAGCCACACCTTGAGGGTGTACCAGTCCGTGGGCTTCTCCACCGGCTCCTCGCCCTCCGGGTGCTTCTCCCGCACCGCCAGGTAGTAGACCCCCGGCACGACCGCGGCGGAGAGTTCGGCGCTCCTCCCGGGTCCGCCCCGGTCCACCTTGGCGACGAGCGGGGCGGAGCGGCGCAGCTCGGACCCGCCCCGCTCCCGGTTCAGGGTGAGGACGATGTGCAGGCCCTTGATGCCTTCGCCGGGGCTGGCCCCGCTCCACTCCGCGTGGAGGACGAGCGGCCGCTTCCCGGCCGGCACGTCGATGCGGTAGACGTCCACGTCTCCGGTGACGGCGTTGAGCTTCGCGCCGATGTGCCCGCGGACCTGGGCGACGCCCATGGCGCGCCGGCCGTCCGGGCCCGGGGGGAGGGGGAGCCGGTTCGCCAGGGAGGGCACGTCGTTCGGCTCGTGCTCCTCCCCGTCGTAGAAGTCCAGGGGGCGCAGGGAGGCGGGGAGGGAGGCGGCCACGGCCGGCGCCCGCTCGTGGAGCAGCACGTAGACGTCGCTCCAGCGCCAGGCCACGAGCGCGGCGAGCAGGAGCACCCCGGCCAGCGCGAGGGGGGCGAGGACGCGGCCCCGGCGGATGGTGCGGATCTGGCGGTCCAGGTCGGCGAAGTCCTGGCGCTTGGCGATGGCGAGCTCGCCGGTGTTCTCCGGCGAGCTCTCGGCCTCGAGGGACAGGGTGGAAGCGTTCGGCTCGGCGACCCGCTGCAGGGCCACCCGCATCTCGTCCGCGGTCTGGAAGCGGTCGGCGGGCTTCTTCTCCAGGGCTTGGCGGACGATGGCGGCGAAGCCCGGCGAGACCCCGGGGGCCACCTCCTCGAGGGGAGCGGGCAACTGGGTGAGGTGCGCCGAGACCACCGCCATGGGGTTCGCGGCCACGAAGGGGGGGCGCCCGGAGGCGAGCTCGTAGAGGACCGCGCCCACCGCGTACAGGTCGGCGCGGGCGTCCAGGTCCTCGCCGCGGGCCTGTTCCGGCGAGAGGTAGTTCGGGGTGCCGATGATGGCTCCGGCGCTCGTCTCCCCTCCCTCGGCGCCCGCGTCCCGGAGCTTGGCGATGCCGAAGTCGAGGACCTTCACGAAGTCGCCCTCGGTCCTCGTCTGCATGAGCATGACGTTCGCCGGCTTGATGTCGCGGTGGACGATCCCGGCCTCGTGCGCCTCCCCGAGCGAGCCGAGCAGCTGGTCGGCGATGTGGAACACCCGCGCCTCGGGGAGGCGCCGTTGCTCCCGCAGCGCGGAGGCGAGGTCCTTGCCGGGCACGTACTCCATGGCGAGGTAGAACCCGCCCTCCTCGCCCTCCACCTCCCCGAAGTCGAAGACGCCGATGGTGTGGGGGTGCGAGAGGCGCGAGACGATCTGGGCCTCCGAGCGGAAGCGCGCCACCGCCGCCGGGTCGCGGGCGAAGGTGCCGCGGAGCACCTTGACGGCGAGGGCCTTCCCCATGCGGACGTGCTCCGCCTTGTAGACGGACCCCATCCCCCCCTCCCCGAGCAAGGACATGAGGCGGTACCGATCCGCGAGCACCCGGCCCACCCACGCCTGTGACGTAGAGTGGACCCGATCCGGGCCCGGCCGCAGGTCCGTCCCGCACTTGGGGCAGAAGTTGAGCGCGGCGGTGGAGGGATCCGCCAGGTAGCCGCACCGCGGGCAAGGCTCGCGGAGGGGGATGAGCGCAGCCTGCGACATCAGGTCGCTTTCGAGCGTAACTCCGATTTCCGGGGCCTCCAAAGGACCGCTGCCGTGGGACAGGGGCGATGTCGGTCCTCTACCCCGAGCCGCATACCCCCGATGGGCGAATGCACGGTGCGTGGCAACGAGGTCCCACTGTCGTTGCCAACACCCGGCGCCCTGCTATAGTCCCCCACCCCGGACGACCTCCATCGTGCTCGATTGGCTCCATACCATTCTGTCCCGCGATCTGGCCATTGACCTCGGGACGGCGAACACCCTGATCTACATCCGGGGAGTGGGCATCGTCTCGAACGAGCCCAGCGTGGTGGCCGTGCAGCAGGACGCCCGCGGCGGCCGGCGGGTGCTCGCGGTCGGCAAGGAGGCGAAGGAGATGCTCGGGCGCACCCCGGGCAACATCGTCGCCATCCGCCCCATGAAGGACGGGGTCATCGCCGACTTCGAGATCACCGCGGCCATGCTGCGCTACTTCATCCAGACCGCCCACAACCGCAAGGCCTTCGCCCGCCCCCGCATCATCATCGGCATCCCCTCCGGCATCACCGAGGTGGAGAAGCGGGCTGTCCGGGAGGCCGCGGAGAGCGCCGGGGCGCGCGAGGTCTACCTCATCGAGCAGCCCATGGCCGCGGCCATCGGCGCCGGGCTGCCCATCACCGAGCCGTCCGGCAACATGATCGTCGACATCGGGGGCGGCACCTCCGACGTGGCCGTCATCTCCCTCGGGGGCATCGTCTACAGCCGCTCCGTGCGCGTGGCCGGCGACAAGATGGACGAGGCCATCATCCAGCACATCAAGCGCAAGTACAACCTCCTCATCGGGGAGCGCACCGCCGAGCTCATCAAGATGGGCATCGGCACCGCCTACCCCACCGACGAGGAGCTCACCATGGACATCAAGGGGCGCGACCTCGTGGCCGGCGTGCCCCGCACCCTCATCGTCACCTCCTCCGAGATCCGGGAGGCGCTCGCCGAGCCCATCAACGGCATCGTCGAGGCCGTGAAGGTGACCCTGGAGAGGACGCCCCCGGAGCTGGCGGGCGATATCGCCGACCGCGGCATCGTGCTCGCCGGCGGAGGCGCCCTCCTCAAGAACCTCGACACGCTGCTCCGGGAGGAGACCGGGCTCCCCGTCTTCCTCGCCGAGGACCCGCTCTCCGCCGTGGTCATCGGGGCCGGCAAGGCCCTCGAGGAACTCCACATCCTCCGGCAGGTCGCCCAGCACTGACCGGTCGCCGGGGCGCTCTCCTCGAGAGCTCCCTTCCCTCCGCCTCGCCCTTCCCCGGTCTGTCGGGAAGGCCCGCCTCCCAGTCGGGAAAGGCCGACAGCCCCCGGGCCGAAGTGCCCGGAAACAGGGGTGGCGAGGTGTGGCCGCGCTCCTGCAATGAAGGGCGAACGAACCGGGCGCCGCGAAAACGCCCCCCAGATCTCGAACGGAGAAAGCCCATGAAGCGCAACGTCCCCTCCCTCCTCGGTGCCGCCGCCGGCCTCGCCCTCTTCCTCGCCGTCGGGCTCCTCCCGGCGCTCCAGTACGGCGGCTACGCCGGCGCGCTCCTCGCCGGCGGGATCTTCGGGACCCCGGTCCAGGCCACGCTGCTCGTGCGCGCGCTCATCGCCTTCGGCATGGTCCTCGGCGGCGTGGGCGTGGGCTCGCTCTTCGCGGTCGGCGGCGCGGCTCTGGGCGCGGGCGTCGGCGCCGCGGCCCAGGCCCTCACCCCGGCCAAGCCGGCCGAGAGCGAGGGGAAGGCGTAGCAGCCGAGACCTCTCCCCGCGGCGCGGGCCCCCCCCTGCGCCGCCCGTGCGAGCGCGCCCACCCCGGCGCGCTCGCTTTTTTTCGGAGGGGGCGATTTGCGCGCAGGATCTGCGTACGACCCGTCCCTGATGCATCTCAAGGTCCCGTGATTCTGGACCTTTACGCGCGCTCGGCCCAGGCACATTGCTTGCTGCAGGGCCTCCCCTCCATGCGCGCCATCTCCCTCACCGCCTCCCTCCTCCTCTGCCTCCCCGCCGCCGGCTGGTCCGCCGAGGCCTCCGCGCCCGCCGCCGCGAAGAAGGCGGAGCCGAACCCCAACCAGGCCTGCCTCGACTGCCACGAGGCCGCGAAGGCGGACGAGTCGGGGGTGCGCCCGGCCGAGTTCGCGAAGTCGGTCCACGGATCGTTCGCCTGCACGGACTGCCACCAGGGCTACGAGGCCCCCGGCCCCCACGACCTCAAGCCCCTCTCGGGCCCCGAGGCGGCGTTCGTGGCGAGGCTCCAGGCGCTCAAGGCGAGCCCGGCGCCGCGCGCCTACCTCGCCTGCCCCACCTGCCACGCCGACGTGGCGGAGCAGCTCGCCGCCTCCGTGCACGGGAAGTGGCTCACGAACCCCGACGCCAAGGTCGCCGGCCCCACCTGCGCGAAGTGCCACGGGTCCGTCCACGAGATCGGGAAGATCGTGCACGAGCCGGCGAACGCGGCCACCCATTACGCCCCGGCCGACCGGGCCATCCTGAAGCGCTGCGAGGCCTGTCACGGGAACGTCCACTTCGCCGAGGCCGCGGGGCTGAAGCCCGAGGTGGAGGGCACCTTCCGCGACTCCATCCACGGGAGGCTCGTGGCGGTGGGGTCGAAGCGGGCCCCGGCCTGCCCGGACTGCCACGGGGCCGCCGAGAAGGACGACCAGGGGGTGATCCACCCCAACGCCCACAAGATCCTGGCCAAGGAGAACCCGGCCTCCACCGTCTTCCCGGCCAACAAGGCGAAGACCTGCGCCCGCTGTCACCCCGGGGCGAGCGACAACTTCGCCGCCCTCATCAGCCACCGGCCGCCGTGGGAGAGCGACCACCAGGTCCCCCACATCCTGCACGTGGCCTTCTCCTGGCTGGCGGCGCTCACCCTGCTCTTCTTCGCCTTCCACGTCATCGTGGACTTCCAGTACGAGCTGCGCAACCGCTTCCGGAAGTCGCACGCCGAGCACCTCTCCCCCAAGGCCGACGCGCTCGCCACCACCTTCGTCGAGCGCTTCGACGTCCACCAGCGGGTGCAGCACGCCTGCATGCTCACCGGCGTCATCCTCCTCGGCATCACCGGCTGGCCGCTGCGCGGCGCCGGCTCCCTGGAGGCGGCGGAGAGCAGCCGCAAGATCATGGCGCTCTTCGGAGGGCCGCACGGCGCCGCCCTCGTCCACCGCTGCGCGGCGGTGCTCATCATCGCCGCCGGCCTCTACCACCTCGTCTACCTCGCCACCAAGGCGTCCAAGCGGACGCTCCCCCTGTCCATGGTGCCGGTCCCGAAGGACGCCCTCGACATGCGGGACAACCTGCTCCACATGCTGGGCCTCCGGAAGGACCGGCCCAAGTTCCCCAAGTACAGCTACCTCGAGAAGTTCGACTACTGGGCCGTCTTCTGGGGCATGATCATGATGGTGGGGACGGGCTTCGTCCTCTGGTTCCCCGTCCTCTTCTCCCGCTTCGCCCCCCACTGGCTCGTCACCTCGGCCCAGATCGTCCACGGCGAGGAGGCCACGCTCGCCATCCTCTTCCTCTTCGTCGTCCACTTCTACAACGCGCACCTCAAGCCCTCCATCTTCCCCATGAGCTGGACCTGGCTGAACGGGAAGATCAGCCTGGAGATGATGAAGCACGAGCACGCGGCCGAGTTCGAGCGCATGGAGGAGCGCGCCGAGGCCGAGGGGAAGAGGAAGAGGTAGCCGCGGGGGGCGGCGGCCCGGGTACGCCTACCGCCCCGCGTTCCGCTTCGCCGCCTTCCGGGCGGCGAAGGAGTGGCACTCCAGACAGGCCCTCGCCCGCGCGTGGGGGGCCGCCCCCGCGTGGCAGCGGGTGCACTCCCCGCCCGACGGGCGCCAGAGGTGCGGGGCGTGGCACTCCTGGCAGGTGGCGTGGCCGCGCGAGCCGTGCAGCCCGTCCCCGGCGACGGCGGCGTGGCAGCGGGCGCAGGCCACGAGCCGCTCCTCGTCGGTCCGGGCGTGCGGCTTGTGGCAGTCGCCGCAGGGAAACTGCATGGGAGCGTCGTCCGCGAAGCGCGCCGGGTGCACCCCGGACGCCATGTGACAGCGCAGGCAGTCGCGGCGGGTGGGGCGCAGCCCCGGGTCCTTGGCCAGAAAGTCGTGGCAGGTGAAGCAGTGGAGCCGCGCCATCCCCCGCAGCCGCACCGCGTGCTCCCCGTGACACTGCTTGCAGGCGTCGGTGAGCGGCCGGAAGCCGTGAACCTTGGCGGCGTGACAGGTCACGCAGGCGATCTTGTGCTGCTCGTAGTGGATGCGGTGGCCGCGCGAGGCACCCACCTGCGGCCAGTTCCCGTCGTGCGAGAGGTGGCACTGGGCGCAGGCGCCGATCTCCACCGGGGCGTGGTTCTCGGGGCCGCCCGGCGCTCGCCCGAGCAGGAAGGCCCGGAGCATGGCGATCCCCTGCTCCGGCGTGGAGTGGTGGCAACGCTGGCAGGCCACGCTCTTGTGGCTGCCGCCGGCCCACAGCGCGAACTCCGGGCTGGCCCGGTGGCACTGGGCGCAGAGGCGGGGGTCCGTGTCGAGGAAGTGCTTGAGCCGGATCGCGCCCAGCGCGGCCGCTCCGGCGACGGCCAGGCCGGCGACGAGCAGCGCGTAAAATGCCGGCCGCCGGCGCATGAGGAATGGCATTCTACGCGAAGGCCTCGGAGGCCGAACAGCGCCCCCTGGGCCGGGAGTGCGAGGCCGGGGTACCCTCTCCGCTGGAGCCAGGGACCGTGACCCTACAGATCAAGCTCTTCGTGCTGGTGGCCGGCCTGGTGGTCTTCGTGGCTAGCGGCGTCACCGCCGTGGCCCTGTGGCGGGAGGTGGAGCGCGGCCAGGAGCTCCTCGCCCGGGAGGGCAGCGCCATCGCCTCCTCCTCCGCGCTCAGCGCGGCCCGCTGGCTGTCGCTGGAGGGCCCGGAGGAGGGGGGGCGGCCGGCGCTCGGGGAGGTGGCCCGACGCGTGCTCCAGGCCGGCCCCTTCGACCGGGTCTGGGTGGTGGACCGCACCGGCTCCTTGGTGGCCTGCGCCGCCATCGCCGGCCTGTCCTGCCCGGAGCGGACCCCGCCGACCATCTTTCAGCGCACCGGCGGTCCGCTCGAGTCCCTGGACCGGCTCATCCACCCCGGCGGCATCGTGGCGGGCGCGCCGGTCCTCCGGGAGGGGGAGCTCGTCGGCGCCTTGCACCTCGAGTACAGCCACGAGGAGATCCTGGGAAACGCCCGCCGCCTCGCCTGGGCGGTGGCGCTCATCGCCGCCTTCTGGATCGCCGTCGGCCTCTCGCTCGCCGGCTACCTCCTGCACCGCATCGCCATGCCCCTCGAGCAGGTGGTGGAGGCCTCCGAGCGGCTGGCGGAGGAGCGCGGGGTGCAGCTCCCGGTCCCCTCCGACCGGGAGCTCGCCGAGCTCGTCCAGGCCGTGAACCGGATGTCGCGGCGGCTGGGAGAGCGGCGCGAGGAGAACGAGAAGCTCATCGCCTCGCTGGAGCAGCGGGTGGAGGAGAAGACCCGCGAGGTGCTCCGCGCCGACCGGCTGGCGACGCTCGGGGGCATCGCCGCCGGCTTCGCCCACGAGCTCGGGAACTCCCTCAACGTCATCCGCGGCTACGCGGCGGTGGCGCTGCGGGAGCTCCCCGCCGATCACCCGAACCGGCCCGACCTGGAGGCCGTCCGCCGCGAGGTCTCCCGGGCGGCGAGCCTCCTCGAGCGCTTCCTGGTCTTCGCGCGGGCCCGCCCCAGCAAGGCCCAGGTCCAGTCCATCGAGCCGGTGCTGCGGGAGGCGGTGGAGGTGGTGGGACCCGCGGCGGCGGAGGCGCGGGTGGAGACGGAGGTCACCTTCGACGCGGACGCGCCGGAGGTCCGCGCCGACCCGGTGCTGCTCCGCCAGGCCTTCCTCAACCTGTGCGTGAACGCGGTCCAGGCCATGCAGCCCGGCGGCGGGCACCTCGCGGTGCGGGCCCTGCGCCGGGAGGGAGACCTGGTGGTGGAGTTCCGGGACACCGGCCCGGGGATGGACGAGGAGACGGCGCGCCACGTCTTCCAGCCCTTCTACACCACCAAGGCGAACGGGACCGGCCTGGGCCTCGCCATCGTCCGCCAGGCGGCCGAGGCCCACGGGGGCTCGGTGTCGGTGGAGAGCCAGCCGGGCCGGGGGGCCATCTTCCGGATCCACCTTCCGGCGGCCAGGGAGAATGCGGCATGAAACCCCGCCTCATGGTGATCGACGATTTGCCCTCGGCCCGGCAGATGGTGAAGCGGACCTTGTCGGCGTCCTACGACATCTACGACTTCGGCTCGGTGGCGGAGGCCCTGCCGGCCGTCGAGCGGGCCGAGTTCGACCTCATCCTCACCGACCTGCGCATGCCCGGGATCGACGGCCTGGAGGGGCTCAAGCGCTTCAAGGCCAAGGTCCCGGAGATCCCGGTCGTCATCATGACGGCCTTCGCCACCGTGGACACGGCGGTGGAGGCCATGAAAGCCGGCGCCTTCGACTACCTGAAGAAGCCCTTCGAGCCGGAGGAGCTCGAGCTGATCGTCGCCAAGGCGGCCGAGAGCGGGGCGCTGCGCCGGGAGAACCGGCGGCTCAAGGAGGAGCTCGCCGGCACCTTCTCCGTCCAGGGCATGGTGGGGAAGTCCCAGGCGATGCGGGAGGTGGTGGCGGTGGTGGAGCGCATCGCCCCCTCCGACGTCCCCGTGCTCATCGAGGGGGAGAGCGGCACCGGCAAGGACGTGCTGGCGCGCACCCTCCACGCCCTCTCGCGGCGCGCCCAGGGTCCGTACCTGGCGCTCAACATGAGCGCCATCCCTGAGAACCTCGCCGAGGCCGAGCTCTTCGGCCACGAGAAGGGCGCCTTCTCCGGGGCCGAGCAGGCGCGGGTGGGGTTCTTCGCCGAGGCGGAGGGCGGAACCCTCTTCCTGGACGAGATCGGCCTGCTGCCCCTGGCCTTGCAGCCCAAGCTGCTTCGCGTCCTCCAGGACGGCGAGTTCATCCCGGTGGGGAGCCGCAAGCCGCAGCGGGCGAACGTGCGCGTCGTCGCGGCCACCAACGAGGACTTGCGCCGGAACGTCCAGGAAGGGAAGTTCCGGGAGGACCTCTACTACCGGATCCGCGTCATCCCGCTGCGCCTGCCGCCGCTACGGGATCGGCGGGAGGACATCCCGGCGCTCGTCGAGCATTTGGCGAAGAAGCACGCCCTGCGCCTGGGGCGCCCCGCGCTCGAACCGGACGCCGAGGCCATGCGGGCGCTCCTCGACCACTCCTGGCCGGGCAACATCCGGGAGCTCGAGCACGCCCTGGAGCGCGCCCTGCTGCTCGCCCAGGGGGAGCACCTCGCGCTCGCGGACTTCCCGCCGGAGATCGCCGCCCGCGCCGCCGAGGTGGCGGGAGAGGGGCGCTACCGGGCGGCGCGGGACGCCTGGGAGAAGCGGTACCTCGAGGACCTCCTGCGCGAGGCCGGCGGGTCGGTGGGGAAGGCGGCGGAGCTCTCGGGGCTGCACCGCTCCACCCTCTACGAGAAGCTCGCTCGCTACGGCCTCGTCGAGGGCGGCAAGGGCGACGCCTGAGAGGGGTCCGGCGGGGGGCTCGAGGGCGGCCGCCTCCCCCGCGGTCGCCCCCGGCCTAGCCGCTCCCTCGCGCAGGCTCGGTGCCGGGACCTTCCTTCGCGGCCCGCGAGGGCCGGACCCGGCCCGTTCCGGGGACGGCCCGCCGGAGCCCCCGGCCAGCGCCCCTCACATCCGTCCGCAGGGGCGGCGGAAGGCGCAGCGGCGGCAGGCCTCGCGGTCCGGAATGGGCGGGAACCTCTCCAGGGCGGCCTCGTTTCGCGTCCGGTCCTCGAGGAGCGCCTGCATGGCGGCGATGCTCTCTCGCATCCGCTCCTGGGAGCTCGCCAGGGCCGCCGGCTCCACGTCCACGTCGACGCGCTCCGCGGCGTTCCCCAGGTAGACGAGCCCGCCCTGGACCGCCTCCGCCGGCACGCCCCACTTGTCGCGGGCGTAGAGGGCGTAGATCCCCACCTGCAGGTGGTCGACGCCCCTCTCCTTCCCCGTCTTCCAGTCGAGGACGTGGATGCGGCCCTCCTCGTCCCGGTAGGCGAAGTCGATGGCCACCCACACCTTCGTGCCCTCGAAGGACCAGGAGTCGAGCTCGTCCACGGTGAGCCAGCGGTCCGGGGGCGTGGCGCGGATGCGATCGAAGGTCTCGCTGGCGTAGAAGGCGCGCACCGAGCCCTCGATCACCTCGTCCCAGAGGCGCTTCCACTCCTCGGGCGGAACGGGCTCGCCGTACTCGTGCTCCAGCAGCCCCTCGATGCGCGTCGCCTCCCGCCAGTAGCTCTTGTCGCGGGAGGCGGCCCAGACCGCCCGGGAGCGCTGCCGGGTCTGGGCGAGGAGCTGATCGAGCCCCTTTCGGTCCCCGGCCATGCGGGCGCGGTTCAGCATGTGGCGCAGGGCCTCGTGGACCACCGAGCCGGCCCACTGCCAGCGAGAGGAGAGCTTCTTCAGGACGTAGAGCTCGCGGGTGGCGGCGCTCGCCGAGGGGCCCCAGCCGCCCCAGCTCCCGTAGTAGTGGTAGTAGTAGGCGCGCGGGCAATCGTGGAACTTCTCGTGCCGGGACTTCGACCACGAGAACTCGTTCTGTAGCTCTTGCGACCTGCGTTCCATCTTCCCGGGACCGGCCTCGAGTGTACCGCGGCGGGCCGACACGGCGCGGGATCCGGGCCCCGGCCCGGGGAGCGCCGGGCGAGCCTAGCGCTCCCCCCGGGCCGCCCGGACCTCCAACGGCCCGATGGGGAGCCCCGAGAGCTGCGGGGCCACCACCGCCTTGTCCCCGACCATCACGGTGACCAGGCGAGCCGGGTCCAGGTAGCGTCGTGCGATCCGCTGCAGGTCCGCGGAGGTGAGGGAGCGGACCGCGGTGGCGTAGGAGCTCCACCAGTCGTCCGGGAGGCCGTACACCACCTGCTCGGCGAGCTTGCCGGCGATGCCGGCAGCGGTGGCGAACTCGCCCGGGAGGGCGAGGGCGATGCTGTCGCGGGCGTCCCGGAGCTCGGCCTCCGGCACCGGGGTGTCCCGCAGCGCCTCCACCTCCGCCAAGAGGTCGCGCACCGCCTGGCCGGTGGCGTCGGCGCGGACGCTCCCGCCGAGGTAGCTCACCCCGCCGAGCTTCTGCGCCGAGGCGCGCGCCGTGAGCCCGTAGGTGTAGCCCTTCTCTTCCCGCAGGTCCCGGAAGAGCCGGGAGGCGGAGCCTCCGCCCAGCACCTCGAAGAGGACCTGGGCCGGGACGTAGTCCGGGTCGCTGCGGGCCATGCCCGGCATGCCCAGGATGAGGAAGGTCTGGGGCGCGCCGGCCTTTTCCACGAGGACGGCCCGCGGGCCCGCCGCCTCGCTCTCGGCGGCGAGGGGCCGGGGCGGCTCCTTCCCGGTCCAGCCGGCGAAGGCCTTCTCCAGCATGGGGCGCAGCGTGGCCTCGTCCACGTCCCCCACCACCACGAGCTCGCTCGCGCCCGGGCGCCAGTGCTCCGCGTGGAAGCGCGCCAGGTCGCCGGGGGTGGCGGCCGACACCGAGGCCACCGTGCCCATGATCCAGTGGCCGTAGGGGTGCGGGCCCCAGTAGAGGGGGCCGAAGGCCTTGGAGGCCACCGACCCGGGCTGGTCCCGCTGCTGGAGGAGGGCCACCTTGCGCTGGTCCTGGACCCGGGAGAAGTCGGAGGGCGGGAAGGCCGGCGAGGTGGTCACGTCGGCGAGGAGGTCGACGAGGGTGGCGAGGTGCCGGGAGAGGCAGTGGCCGGAGACGTAGGCGGCGTCCATGCCGGCGCCGGCGCTCAGGCTCGCGCCCACGTAGCCGAGCTCGTCGGAGAGCTCGGTGGCGCTCCGCTTCTTCGTGCCCTCGGTGACCATGGCGGCGGTGAAGCTCGCCTCGCCCTCGAGTCCGGGCCGGTCGCGGACCGCTCCGGCCTCGAGCAGGACGAGGTGGAGGGCCACGATGGGGAGCCTCCGGTACTCCACGAGCCGCACCTGGAGCCCGTTCGCGAGCGCGAACTTCCTCTGCAGGGGAACCCGCAGCGCCGGAGGCGGACCCAGCTCGGGGACCCGGAAGCGATCGGCCTGCGGGGCCGGGGGAGCGGCCGCGGGCGCGGAGGCCTCCCGGGCGGGGGCGGCGCAGGCGCCGAGGAGGGCGGCGCAGGCGAGTGCGGCGAGGCGGCGGGGCGTGGGCATCACTTGGCCTCCGTCGGGGGGGCGCCCGGGGTCTTGGGGGGAGGGGACGTCGGGCCGGGCCTCGTCGCCCCCGGGCCGGCCTCCGCGCGGGGCACGACGGAGAGGACGACCCGGCGGTCGGCGGCGAGCCAGCGAGCCGCGGCGGCGCGCACGTCCGCGGCGGTGATGGCGCGGTAGCGCGCCAGGTCCTTCCCCAGGTAGCCCGGGTCTCCCGTCTCCCAGTAGTAGGAGTTGAGGTGGTTCGCCCGCCCCCCGAAGCCGCCCACGGGCTCCAGGCTGAAGACCACCTGCGACTCGATGCGGTTCTTCGCCCGCGTCACCTCCACCTCCGTGGGCGGCTCCCGCGAGAGGCGGGCGAGCTCGGCGTCGATCACCTTCTCCAGGGCGGCCAGGGTCACGCCCGGCTTGGGGGTGGCGACGACCACGAACATGCCGGCCAAGGCCTGGCTCTCCTGGCCGGCCATCACCGACTGCGCGCTCCGGTCCTCCATCACCAGCTTCTTCACGAGCCGGCTCGACTTCCCCGAGGCGAGGATGTCGCCGAGGATGTCGAGGGCGGCGTCGTCCGGAGCGTACTCGCGGGGGGACTGCCAGGCGATGTAGAGGCGGGGGAGCTGGACGTCGTCCTCGAGCGTGACCCGCTTCTCGGCGCCGAGCGGCGCGGGCGCGGGCGCCTGGCGCGCCGGAGGGGGGGAGGGGGGGATGTCCCCGAACCACCTCTCCACGAGCGCCCGGGCCCTGGCCGGGTCGATGTCGCCCACGATGGCGAGGGAGGCGTTCACCGGGCCGTACCACTTCTTGAAGAACTCGCGCACGTCCTCGAGCGTGGCCGCCTGGAGGTCCTCGTGAGAGCCGATGGGCTCCCAGTGGTAGGGAAAGTCCGGGGGCCAGAGGTTCTCGAGCAGGACCTTCCAGGCGCTCCCGTACGGCTGCATCTCGTAGTTCTGGCGGCGTTCGTTGCGGACCACCTCGCGCTGGTTGTCGAGCTTGGCCTGGTCCAGGGTGGGCAAGAGGTAGCCCATGCGGTCGGACTGGATGTAGAGCATCTGCTCGAGCGCGTTCGCGGGCACCTGCTCCCAGTACTCGGTCCGGTCCGGGCTGGTGGCGCCGTTCGAGGTCCCGCCGGCCGCCTCGATGAGCCGGTCCGCCTCGCCCTTCGGCACGTGCAGGCTCCCCTCGAACATGAGGTGCTCGAAGAGGTGGGCGAAGCCGGTGCGGCCCGGCCTCTCGTCCTTCGACCCCACGTTGTAGAGCATGTCCACGCCCACCACCGGAGCGGTGTGGTCCTCCGAGAGGATGACGTGGAGGCCGTTCGCGAGCTGGAACTGCTGGAAGGGGATGGAGGGGTCGTAGGGGGCTGCGCCGGCGGTGAGCGCGGCGGCCCCGAGGATGGCGAGGAGGGAGTGCATGGCCGTCTTCCTTTCTAAGCCGAACGCTTCGCCGCGTCACGGGCTTCCCCGGCTCCGCCTCGTTCTCCGTCCGTGAAGCCAGCCGGCGCCGGCCCGCCTCCCCCCGACCGGTACTCCCCCCAACGGGGTAATCCGATCCCCCCGGGTCCGAGGAACTCGGGCGGGCGGGCATGCACCCATGGGATAATGAACCCGGAGAGAAGATGAGCCGTCTCCTGATCGCCGAGGACGACCCCGGCACCTCTCGCCTGTACCAGAGCTACGCACAGCGGCGCGGCCACGAGGTCCTCCTCGCCCGGGACGGCGCCGAGACCCTTCTCCTCGCCGCGGCCGAGCTTCCGGACGTGGTGCTCCTCGACGTGGCCATGCCCAAGCTCGACGGCCGGGACGTACTGAAGCAGCTCAAGTCGAACGCCAAGACCTCGGGGATCCCGGTGCTGGTGGTGAGCGCCATGGCGGCGGACCCGAACGCCCGCCGGCACCTCCTGGAGCTCGGCGCGGCGGAGGTGCTCGAGAAGCCGGTGGACCTGAACGCCACCTTCACCCTGGCGGAGCGCCTCGCCCAGCGCGGACGCCAGCCCTAGCGAGGCGCCTAGGAGCGCGGCTCGATGTGCATCCCCTTGGGGATGACGACGAGGCCGCTCTCGGTCACCTGGAACCGCTTCCGGTCCTCCTCCAGGTCGTAGCCGATGACGGTGCCCGCCGGCACGTCCACGTGCTTGTCGATGATGGTCCGGCGGATCTTGCAGTGGCGCCCGACGTTCACGTCCTCGAAGAGGATGGAGTCGGCCACGTAGGAGTAGCTGTTGATGCGCACCCGAGGCGAGAGGATGCAGTGGTGGGCGTGGCCGCCGGAGATGATGCACCCCTCGGAGATGAGCGAGTCGGTGGCCCGGCCCACGCGCTGCTCCTTCTCGTTGTTGAAGACGAACTTGGCGGGTGGGTAGCTGTAGCGGATGGTGAAGATGGGCCACTCGAAGTTGTAGAGGGAGAAGATGGGGTCCACGGCCACGAGGTCCATGTTGGCCTGGTAGTAGGCGTCCAGGCTCCCCACGTCCCTCCAGTACCCGCGCTCCTTCTCGGTCTGGCCGGGGACCTGGTTCGTCATGAAGTCGTAGACGTAGACCTTCTTGCGGGCGAACATCGAGGTGACGATGGACTTGCCGAAGTCGTGGGCGCTGTCCGTGTCCCCGGCGTCCCGCACGATCTCCTGCACGAGCGCGTCGGTGGTGAAGAGGTAGTTCCCCATGGAGGCGAGGCAGCGGGTGTTGTCGCCCGGCATGGTCTTGGCGTCGGTCCGCGGCTTCTCCACGAAGCCGATCATGCGCCCGTCCGGCGCCATCTCGATGATGCCGAACTGGTCCGCGTCGGCGATGGGGACGGGGATGGCGGCCACGGTGAGGTCCGCCTCCTTCTCCTGGTGGTAGTCGAGCATCTGCCGCACGTCCATGCGGTAGACGTGGTCGGCCCCGAAGACGAAGGTGTAGTCGGGCTCCTCGTCCGTGATGATGTTCAGGTTCTGGTAGATGGCGTCCGCCGATCCCTCGAACCACTTGGGCCCGTAGCGCATCTGCGCCGGCACGATCTCCACGTACTCGTTGAGCAGCGAGGTGAGGCGCCAGGCGCGCTGCACGTGGGTGTTGAGCGAGTCCGACTTGTACTGCACGAGCACCTTCATGCGGACGATGCCGGAGTTGGCGAAGTTCGAGAGCACGAAGTCGATGATTCGGTAGCGGCCGCCGAAGGGGACGGCCGGCTTGGCGCGCTCCCGGGTGAGCGGGTCGAGGCGCCGGCCCTCACCGCCGGCGAGGATCATCGCGAGACACTTGGTCATGCGAGCCACCCCTCCGCGGCCACTCTAGCAGGCCCCGGCGCGGCGGCAACCAACGCTTGGCACCCCCGTCCCCGGGCGCTATAACCGCGACACCTTGAAGGATTCCAGCGCCCTGTCCCTCGCGCCGGCCCCGGAACGCTCCCCGGCGCCGCAGCGCTGTGCGCTCTGCGGCGGCCCGCGCCTCTCGCTGCGCTACCCGGGGCGCGGGCCGGCCCGCGCCCCGGACGCCTCCGCCTGGAAGTGCACGAGCTTCGGCCACCGCTCCCATCCCCCCATCTGGGCGTGCCGGGACTGCCGGGGCCTGTTCCAGTGGCCGGTGCCGTCGGCCCAGGCGCTCGCGAGCGCCTACGCCGACGTCGTCGACCCACTATACATGGCCGAGCGCGACAACCGCCTGCTCACCTTCCGGCGAGTGGCGCGGGTGCTGGGCCCGGCCTCGGGTCGAAGGCTCCTCGACGTGGGGGCGTACTGCGGGTACTTCCTCGAGGTGGCGCGGGAACGCGGCTTCGAGGCGGAAGGGCTCGAGCTCTCCCGCTGGGCGGCGGGCCACGCCCGGCTGCTCGGCTTCCCGGTCCACTCCGAGCCGCTCGTCGAGCTCGCCCGGCGAGGAGCCCGCTACCACCTCCTCACCATGTGGGACGTCCTCGAGCACCTGCCGGATCCGCGCGAGGAGATGGCGGCAGCCCGCGCCCTCCTCCACCCCGGCGGGCGGCTCTACCTCTCCACCATCGACACCGGGAGCCTGTCCGCGCGCTTGCTCGGCGCCCGCTGGCCCTGGCTCATGGACATGCACCTCGTCTACTTCGACCGGCGCAACCTCTCCGCCCTCCTCGAGGGCGCCGGCTTCCGCGTCCTGGGGTTCCGGACCTACAGTCACACGGTCTCGCTCGGCTACCTCCTCCGCAAGGTGGGGGCGAGCTTCCCCTCCCTCTCGCCCCTCGCCCGGGCGATGGCCCGCCTCGTCCCCGAGCGGCTACCGGTTCCCGTGAACCTCGGCGACAACATGCTCGTCTCGGCCGAGCGTGCCTGAAGAGGCGATGGCCTCGACCGCCGACTCCGCCGACCGCTCCTTCCCAAGACCTCCGCGCCGGGCCCTCGCCGCCCTGCTCGCGGCCTCCCTCGGCCTCACCGCCCTCGTGCCACTCACGAACGCCGGCCCCTACGGCGACCTCTCCCAGCTCTACACGGATCACCTCCACCACGCCTACGCGACCTGGGTCTTCCTCCACCGAGGACTCGACGCCTACCGCCTCCCGCTCTCCGAGTCCTCCCGCGGCGTCCCCTACCCCCAGGCGAGCGACGCCTGGCCGGGGATGCCGGTGAACTACCCGCCGGGCATGTTCGCGGTCTTCCTCCCCCTCTCCCTCCTCGGCCGCTTCCTCCCCCTCTCCCGCGAGACCTTCGGCCGCGTGGGGATTCTCTGGCTCCTCCTCCTCGCCCACCTCGCCCTCGGCGCCGTCTTCCTCCTCCTCTCCGAGCGGCCCCCCGGGGGACGCGCCACGGTGGGCGTGATCGCCTGGATCTACCTCGTGCGCCTGGCCCTGCAGGGGTTCTACGACGTCGCCTTCGTCGGGGCGGGAGCGCTGGCGCTTCGCGACCTGGGCCGCCGCCGCCCCCGGGGCGCGCTCCTCTGGCTGGCCGTCGCCGGGCTCTTGCACTACCGGGCCGTGGCGCTCGCACCCGTCGGCCTCGCCGCCCTGTGGATGGCGCTGCGCGGCCGCCCGGTCCGGGAGTGGCCCTTCCGGGAGCTCCTGGCCGTGGCCGCGGCCGGCGCGCTCGTCTGCTACACCTTCTTCCTCATGTGGCCGGTGGCGGAGCGCTACCTCGTCACCCTCTCGCCCACCCTCGCGGCCACCGGCAGCGGGGCCCGCTTCTGGGCGGTGGTGGTGGTGAGCGCCGGGGTCGCGGCCGCCTGCTTCTGGCTCGCGGACCCGCTCGTCGCCGGCCTGGTGCTCGCCGCCCTGGGCATCGCGCTCACCGACATCTACGACTGGTGGCACGGCGCCGTCCTCCTCTTCGCCCTCTTCGCGGTTGGGGTGTTCCGGGCCCGGGCCGCCTCCTCGGCCCGCGCCGTGCTCGTGGGCTGGATCCTCCTCATGCAGCCGCTCGGCTTCGACCAGACGCCGAGCGACCTCTTCCGCGACTTCGCCACGAGCTACCGGCCGCGCCCCTGACGGGTCCGGGAGGGCCCCCTCTCGCCCCCGGCGCCCGGGTCGGGGCGGAGCGCCGGGGCGTGGGCGGCCTCGTGGGCGAGGAGCCGGGCCTTCACCGCGACGCCGCCGGCATAGCCGCCCAGTCGCCCGCCGCCCGCCACCACCCGGTGGCAGGGGACGAGGATGGCCACCGGGTTGTGGTGGTTGGCGCCGCCGACCGCCCGGGCCGCCCCCGGCCGCCCCAACCGCTCCGCCACCTCCCCGGAGG
>Ga0335078_10003244_pt1 | contig 24260 bp, 21 predicted proteins | sample Lox_Sample_32_FD_206711 | JGI IMG/M metagenome (GOLD analysis project Ga0335078, IMG submission 206711) | Soil microbial communities from Loxahatchee National Wildlife Refuge, Florida, United States - Lox_Sample_3.2 | ecosystem: Environmental > Terrestrial > Soil > Wetlands | place: USA... | reverse complement strand
ATCATCGACGCCGCCTGCGACGCCTGGCGAAGGCTCACCGCCCAACCAGAGACAATCACCTCAATCGGGATGCGCGACTGGGCGCACATCGGTCAGGCGTCACAGCCTTTGGTATTATATTATCGCCTCAGCTAGAGCGCTCCGCCGGCAGTCCTCGCCGGATGTTGATCCGGGCAGACGGCGCGCGACGAGGCGATAGCTCGGCCTCTCGAAATCATTGCGCTTTCCGAGAGGGGGCGATATAGGGAGCGATCCCCGCATGGCCGCAGTCAAGTTCCGCTCGCGCCGGACGGCGCACGGGCGTTCCGTCCATGCGGCTGACGCCTCTAGCGGGGGCCAGGGAGACCAAGGAGTTTCGCCATGAGCAACGCACCGCTGATGCCGAAGGCCACGGCCGTGTGGCTCGTCGAGAACACGTCGCTCACTTTCGACCAGATCGCCGACTTCTGCAAATTGCATCCGCTCGAGGTCAAGGGCATCGCCGACGGCGAGGTCGCGGCCGGGATCCGCGGCCAGGACCCGGTCACGTCCGGCCAGCTCTCCCGCGAGGAGATCGCGAAGGGCGAGTCCGACCCGAGCCACCGTCTCAACCTCTTCGTCTCGAAGATCAAGCTCCCGGAGGTCAAGCGGCAACGCGGGCCGCGCTACACGCCGCTCTCGCGCCGCCAGGATCGCCCGAACGCGATCCTCTGGCTGCTGCGCAACCATCCCGAGCTCAAAGACTCGCAGATCATGCGGCTCGTCGGCACGACGAAGACGACGGTGAAGGCCATCCGCGACCGCACCCATTGGAATTCTGCGGCGCTGTCGCCGATGGATCCGGTGACGCTGGGCCTGTGCTCGCAGATCGATCTCGATTTCGAGGTCCAGCGCGCCGCCAAGGACCGGCCACAGCAGGTCGTGGATCGCGGTCCAATGCTGGCCCCGCCCGAGGACAGCGTGCAGCCCTATTACGAGCCCGATCACACCGAGGAAGAAGTCTTCGGCAAGCGTGTGGTCCCCGCCGCGCCGGCGGAGGAAGAGGATCACTTCGACGCCGAACGCGTGTTCGGCCGGCTGAAGGACCTCGACGCCGACCAATGAGGACCAGGCTCCCGCTCCTCGAGCCTTCCGGCTCGTGAGGGGAGCGCCTTCGGCTCGGGCCAGGGATTTAGCGCGAGCGCGCTCGTCTTCGAGCGCGTCGTCGCGACTTTTGGGGGCGTAAGCTTTGACAGCATCGGCTTATGACTGCGATCTCGATCGCAATGCGGCCAATTTCCAGCCGCTGACCCCGATCACGCTGCTCGCGCGCGCCGCGGCTGTCTTCCCCGACAGAACCGCCATCGTGCATGGCGCCCTGCGACGAAGCTATGCGGAATTTTACGCGCGCAGCCGCAGACTCGCGAGCGCGCTGGCGCGCCACGGCGTGGGGCGCGGCGACACCGTCTCCGTCATGCTCGCCAACACGCCGGCCATGCTGGAATGCCATTACGGCGTGCCGATGATAGGCGCGGTATTGAACACGCTCAACACGCGTCTCGACGCGCGCGTCCTCGCATTCATGATCGATCACGCCGAGGCGAATGTTCTGATCGTCGACCGGGAGTTTTCGTCGCTCACGCGCGACGCGCTGGCGCTTGCGCAAACGACGCCCCTTATCATCGACTACGACGACCCGTTCTACGAGGACGAGGGCGAGGCGCTCGGCGAGATCGACTACGAAGCCTTCGTCGCGAGCGGCGACCCCGACTTCGCCTATGTCGGCCCCGCCGACGAGTGGGACGCGATCTCGCTCAATTACACCTCGGGAACGACCGGCGATCCTAAAGGCGTCGTCTACCACCATCGTGGCGCCTATCTCCTGGCGCTCGGCAATGTCTTGACGGGCGACATGGGCCGCCATCCCGTCTATCTCTGGACCCTGCCGATGTTCCACTGCAACGGGTGGTGCTTCACCTGGGCGCTGTCGGTCGTCGCCGGCGTTCACGTCTGTCTGCGCCAAGTGCGCGCGGAGCACATCTACAAGCTTATGGCCGAGCATGGGGTCACGCATCTTTGCGGAGCGCCGATCGTGATGTCGACCCTGCTCGGCGCCGCTGACCACGAACGCCGCCCGCTGAAGACGAGGGCTCGATTCTTCACGGCGGCCGCGCCGCCCCCGCAGTCGGTTCTCGCGGCGATGAAGGAAGCGGGCTTCGAGGTGACCCATCTCTACGGTCTGACCGAAACCTACGGTCCTGCCGCCGTTAATGAGTGGAAGGCGGAGTGGGAGGCGCTCGAGCCCGACGCTCGCGCCGCGAAAATGGCGCGGCAGGGCGCGTCCTATGTGGTGCTCGACGCGCTCGAGGTCATCGACCCCGAGACGATGCAGCCGACCCCGCGCGACGGCGAGACGATGGGCGAGGTGATGTTTCGCGGCAACGTCGTCATGAAGGGCTATCTGAAGAACAAGCGAGCGACCGAGGCGGCGTTCGAGGGCGGATGGTTCCACTCCGGCGACCTCGGCGTCATGCATTCGGACGGCTACGTTCAGCTTAAGGACCGCTCGAAGGACATTATCATCTCCGGGGGCGAGAACATTTCATCGATCGAGGTCGAGGACGCCCTGTTCAAGCACCCCAAAGTGCGGGCTGCGGCAGTCGTCGCCGCGCCGGACGACAAGTGGGGCGAGACGCCCTGCGCCTTCGTCGAACTCAAAGAAGGAGCGAGCGCCAGCGCGGAGGAGCTCATCGCTTTCGCCCGCGACAATTTGGCGCATTTTAAATGCCCCCGCCGTGTGGTCTTTGGAGACTTGCCGAGGACGTCAACCGGCAAGATTAAGAAGTTTGAACTCAGGGAACGCGCACGCAAGCTCTGAGGGGAATGCTAGGCGTACAAGGCGACGCCAGCAACCGTAGCACGATTGCTGGCGTAGCGAGCGTTAGTCCAATAAGGACGATTAGATAAACAGGCCGAGAGCGCCGCCCGCGAGACCGCCTACGATGCCGGCAGCGACGGTGTTCAGCGCGCCGCCAAGGGCAAAAGAAGCGAGGCCGCCGAGGATCAGGGCGCCGACGCCAGCGAAGATGTAGACGTTCGGGGTCATTTCGAGTTCTTTGGAAGCCATTTGTCCTCTCCTTCTTTCTTGGCTGAGCTTCGCGCCTTGTTCGCGTGCGTCGCCGACGCGTTAGCTCATTTCCCTAGGGTCGAGTGACGACCGCCGTGAAGTTAGCACAAACGCGAGCGCTGTCCAGGGGGCGCTCGGCGTCGCCGCATGTGCGGCTCTCCCCGCTTCCAGGCCCAGAAATTCAAGGAAAATCCGCTAGAAGCGCGACGGCGGCTCCCGATTAACTCGGACGCCCTCCCCTTCAACTTTTTTTCATGATGGCGTTAGATATGCGCTTTTGTCTCAATATATCGAGCGAATCCGCGCTTACGTGAAGCCTTAGGGCCCTTCGCCGCGCCGCCCGTCGAGCTCGTGTCCAAGCACGGCGCGATTCGGCGAGTTGGCGAGACTAGAACGAATTCCGCAAAAGATGACGGAGTTTTGCGATCAGAATTCGCTCCAGCTTGTGGATCTGGCGCGATTTCCTATCGGTCGAACGATTCCGTTCGAGCGGAGAACGCGCTAGAGCGCGATGCGAAAAAGTGGAAACCGGTTTTTCGCGCGAACCGCGCTCTAAACTTTTGAAATCGATCACGTTATCTGCGTTTGAGCGATTCCGCTCAAACGCAGCGTGATCTAGCCGCGGCCGATCGTGGCGAGCGCCACATTGTGCTGCATGCGGCGCACCATCAGGCGCATGAGATAAAATCCGAACTGCGGATTTTGCGTCACGAGCTGCATCAGATCCGAGTATCGCAACGACAGCAGCTCCACCTCGGTTTCGGCGATGGCGCTCGCCGTGCGCTTTTGACCGTCCGCGAAGAGTCCGAGCTCGCCAAACAGCGCGCCCGGCCCGAGCGACACGTCCTTTTCGGGAACGCTGATCCTGCCCTTCACGATCACATAGGCCGCGTCGGCGGTGTCGTCCTTGCGATAAAGCGTCACGCCCTCCGGAACGTTTTTGGGCCGCATGTAAGGACGCAGCCAATCGGAGTGGAACTCATCCTCCGTGGCGAGCCGCACCGCGGCGATGAGGCGTTTCATCTGCAGCAAGCGCCAAACGTTCAAGGGCAGGAGCAAGGCGTTGAAGGCGAACAGCGGATAGACGCCCTTGAGGAAGAAATAGCTGGCGAAGAGCGCGTTGGCGAGGATCGCCGCGACGCGCAAAGGGATCATCGTGTTCGAGACATAAGCGTAAGCGTTGGCCGCCGCCGCGAGGTAGCCCAACGCTTCGATGAGGGAGTGAGACCAATGCATCTCGGTTCGTCCGGGCCGCTAATCGCCGCGCGGCTTCGCTTCGATCGCTCGAACGAGGGGAAGAAAAGCCGGCTGCGAGTCGCAGCATAGACGACCGCCGGATTGCGTGTCGAGAAGACCCGCCTTCCGCGCGCCGAGCGGCTGCGGCGAGGCGGAGCGGCGCTTGCCGCCGAAGGTCCAAAATCCTATACGATCGGGAAGGCCGGACGCCCGGCTGCATTCATGCCGGAGATCATGTCCCAAAGGCTTCAGCTCGTTCTGGCGCTGCTTCTCGCGGCGCTCATCGGGGCGCAGATTCCGCGGCTGACAATCGCTCTTCGCAACGCTCCGCCGGCCTCAATCCAACAAAGCGCGAGCGTCGCAGCCTCCAAGGGGACCGAGAATCTCATACGTCTCAGCGACGCTCAGATCCAAGCCGCCAAGATCTCCACGGCGGAAATCAAGCCGGGATTCATCCATCGCACGATCTCGGTCCCCGCCTCCCTGACGCCCGACCCCGCGCTCGTCGGCCATGTGGCGGCGAAAGTCGCGGGCACGGTCGCCGAGATGCGCAAGAAGCTCGGCGATCCCATCGCCAAAGGCGAAGTCGTCGCCATTCTCGATTCGCGGGAGGTGGCGGACGCCAAGAGCGAATATCTCGCCGCGACAGCCAATTTCGATTTGCAAAGCACGCTGTTTCAGCGCGACAAGGGGCTTTACGCCAAGCAAATCATCGCCGAGCAGTCATTCTTGAAGTCGCGCGCGGTCTTCACAGAAGCCAAGCTGCGCCTTGATCTCGCACGACAAAAACTTGCCGCGCTCGACCTTTCCGACGCGGAGATCGCCGCGCTGTCGAATCAGCCGATATCCGCGCTGCGCGAGAAGGAGATCCGTTCGCCCGTCGCCGGCCGGGTCTCGGACCGACTCGTCAGCATCGGACAACCCGTCGGCGGCGAAGGACAGGCGAAGGAGCTCTACGTCGTGACCGACGTCTCGACGGTCCAAGCGGAACTCGCCGTCCCGGTCGCCGACATGCCTTATATTCGGGAAAAGCAGCGCGTCACGATTCTGACGCCGGAAGGGCGTGAAGTCACGGGGACCGTCGTCTTCGTCAATGCGATTCTGACGCAGGAAACCCGGACCGGCCATGTCATCGCCGCCTTTCCCAACCAGGATCGGGCGCTGCGGCCGGGAAGCCTCCTGACGGCGCGCGTGATTCTCAACGAGCAAAAGGTCGCGGCGATGGTCCCGCGCGCGGCGATCCAGATGGTCGCCAATGAGAGCGTCGTCTTCGTGCGCAACGCGGAGGGCTTCGAGAAGCGCGTCGTGGAGACCGGCGTGAAAGACGACGACAATATCGAGATCAAATCCGGCGCCAAGCCCGGGGAGAGCGTCGCCGTGAACAATAGTTTCGTGCTCAAGGCGGAGCTCGGTAAGAACGAAATTCCCGAAGAGTGACGGCGCGAGATGATCCAGAGGATAATCGCCTTTTCCGTGCATCGGCGATGGCTGATCCTTCTGCTCGTCCTCGTCACGAACGCGATTGGCGTAGTCTCCCTGTTGAACGTGCCGATCGACGCCGTCCCTGACATCACCAATAATCAGGTGCAGATCAACGCGCGGGCGCCGTCTCTTTCGGCGACGGAGATCGAGAAGCAGGTCACTTTTCCGATAGAAAACGCGATCGCCGGCATTCCCGGGCTTGAATCAACGCGCTCCCTTTCGCGCAGCGGCTTCGCGCAGGTCACCGCGATCTTCGGCGACAAGGTGGATCTTTATTTCGCGCGCCAGCAGGTGGCCGAACGTCTCAATGACGTGAAAGCCGACTTTCCGCCAGGCGTCGAAATGCGAATGGGACCCGTCGCCACGGGTCTTTCCGAAATCTACATGTGGGCGCTCCACTTTGAGCGCGCCGCCGCGCCCTCGAAAGACGGCGAGCCGGGCTTTCAGCGCAATGGCGGCTACCTCACCCCGGAGGGCGAGTTCCTTCGCAACAGCACCGAGAAGGCCGCCTATCTGCGCACGGTGCAGGATTGGATCGTCCGACCGCAGCTTCGAACGGTTCCGGGGGTCGCGGGAGTCGATTCGCTCGGCGGCTATGTCAAGCAGTTCCAGATCGAGCCTGACCCGGCGAAGCTCTTCGCGCTGGGCCTCTCCTTCGGCGATGTCGCGAGCGCGATCGAGCGCAACAATGTTTCGCGCGGCGCGGGCTACATTGAACGTTACGGCGACGGCCTCGTCGTGCGCAGCGGCGGCCGGCTGGAAACGATCGACGACATCCGCAAGGTCGTGCTGACCTCCAAGAACGGCGCGCCGGTGCGGGTCGGCGACATCGCCGCCGTCGGCATCGGCCGGGAGCTGCGAACGGGCAGCGCCAGCATGAACGGCGAGGAGGTCGTCATCGGCACCGCATTGATGCTGATCGGCGGCAACAGCCGCACCGTCTCGGAGGCGGTCGACGCCAAGATCCAGGAGATCGCGAAGAGACTTCCCCCGGGCGTCGAGATCAAAACCGTCCTCAACCGCACAGTGCTCGTCGACGCGACGATCAAGACCGTCGCCAAGAATCTCTCCGAAGGCGCGGCTCTCGTCGTGCTCGTGCTCTTCGCCCTTCTCGGTAATTTCCGCGCCGCGCTGATCACCGCGCTCGTCATCCCCATCACGATGCTGCTGCTGGCTAGCGGCATGATCGAGGCGCACATCAGCGCCAATCTGATGAGCCTCGGCGCTCTCGATTTCGGCCTGATCGCCGACGGCGCCGTGATCATCGCCGAAAACAGCCTCCGACACTTGGCGGAGCGCCAGCATGCGCTGGGGCGACGGCTCTTCCCCGATGAGCGCCTCCATACGGTCATCGTCTCGGCCGAAGAGATGATCCAGCCGACCGTTTACGGACAGGCGATCATCATGCTCGTCTATGTTCCGATGCTCACCTTCTCGGGCGTCGAGGGAAAAATGTTCCACCCGATGTCGATGACCGTGATCATCGCGCTCCTTTCGGCCTTCGTGCTCTCGCTCACCTTCGTGCCAGCGATGATCGCGCTCCTCATCACCGGCCGCGTGGAGGAGAAGGAAAACGCCATCATCCTCAAGCTCAAGGAGGTCTACCGGCCGGCGCTACAAAGAGCCATGGACGCCCCGCTGCCGACGGTAGGCGTCGCGGTCGCCATCTTCGTGGCGGCCACCCTGCTTTACACGCGGCTCGGGCAGGAATTCATCCCGACGCTCGACGAAAAAAACCTCGCGATGCAAGCGAATCGGATTCCCAGCACGTCGCTGACCCAATCGCAGGAAATGCAAAAGGACGTGGAGAGGACCGTCAAAGGCGCGCCGCAGGTCGCTTATGTCTTCTCCAAGACCGGCACAGCGGAGGTCGCGACAGACCCGATGCCGCCGAATCTGACCGACACCTTCATCTTCCTCAAGCCGCAGGACGAGTGGCCTAATCCGCACATGACGAAGGATGAGCTGATCGCCGAATTGCGCGCGCGCGTCGATCAACTGCCCGGCAACCTCTATGAATTCTCACAGCCGATCCAGCTGCGCTTCAACGAGCTCCTCGCGGGCGTCCGCGGGGACATCGCCGTCAAGGTTTTCGGGGAGAATTTCGATCTCATGCTGAAGGCCGCCAATCAAATCGCGGCGATTCTCCAGCGGGTGCCAGGCGCAACCGACGTGAAGGTCGAGCAGATCGCCGGCCTGCCCATCCTCGACATCGCGATCGACAAGGACGCCATCTCGCGATTGGGCCTGAACCTCGCGACCGTGCAGGACGTCGTCGGCGCGGCGATTGGCGGACAAGAGGCCGGCGTGGTCTTCGAGGGCGACCGGCGCTTTCCGATCGTGATCCGCCTCGGCGATTCCATTCGCTCCGACATCCAGTCGCTCGAGAACATCCCCGTTCCTCTGCCGGCGGCGGGCAGCGGGCCCGCGCCGTCGATCCTGCTCAAGCAAGTCGCCAAAATCTCGATCAGCGAAGGCCAGAACCAGATCTCCCGCGAGAATGGCAAGCGCCGCGTCGTCGTAACGGCCAATGTGCGCGGACGCGACATCGCCTCCCTCGTCGACGAGGCGCAACGCAAGGTCGAGGCCAAAGTCAGGTTGCCTTCCGGCTATTGGCTGGTCTGGGGCGGGCAATTCGAGAATCTCGCCGCGGCGCGCGCCCGCCTCGCGCTCGTCGTGCCGGCTTGCTTCGCCTTGATCTTTCTGCTCCTCTACTCAGCCCTCGGTAGCGCGCTCGACGCGGTCCTGGTTTTCACCGCCGTGCCGCTCGCGCTTTCTGGAGGCGTCGCGGCGCTTTGGCTGCGAGGCATGCCGATGTCGGTCTCGGCGGCGGTCGGATTCATCGCGCTTTCCGGCGTCGCCGTGCTCAACGGCCTCGTGATGCGCACCTACATCCGTCAATTGATCGACGGGGGCTTGCAGCAACGCGAGGCGATCTTCAAGGGCGCGATGACGCGGCTGCGCCCGGTGGCGATGACGGCGCTCGTCGCCTCACTCGGCTTCCTGCCGATGGCGCTTGCGACCGGCACGGGCGCCGAGGTGCAGAAACCCATCGCCACCGTAGTGATCGGCGGATTGATCAGCGCCACGCTGCTGACTCTCCTCGTGCTCCCTGCCCTCTATGTGCTTGTGAGCCGCGAGGAGCCTGACGGGACGGACGAGGAGGAAGCGCAAACCGAGGGGATCAAGGCTTGAGGGGGAGCGCGCGCAGCTTCGCTCTTTTTGCGTGCCTCGTGACGGCGTCTTTCGCGCACGCCGAAACCCTCGATGGGGCGCTGGCGCGCGCCTATATGGCCAATCCCAACCTCGCCGCGGGCCGGGCCGGCGTGCGCGCGATCGACGAAAGCGTGCCGCAGGCGCTCGCCGGGCTGCGCCCGCAAGTGAGCGGCGGCGCGCAGCTCGGCGTCCTCGACCGCCGCAATGTCAGCGACACGATGGAGATCACAAACAACGACCCCACGACTCTGGCCTGGGTGCAGTCGGTGCAATCCGGCCGGGCCATCCCGCGAACCGGCGTGCTTTCGGTCGAGCAGCCCGTCTTCGACGGCTTCAAGACGCAGAACGCGACCCGATCCGCGCAAAGCGGCGTCCTCGCCGCTCGTCAGAAGCTGCGGCTGCTCGAGCAGCGCGTGCTGCTCGAGGCCGTGACCGCTTACATGGATGTGCTGCGCGAGAGCGCCGCGGTGCGGCTGCAGCAAAACAACGTGCAAGTCCTCACAGAACAGTTGCGGCAGACTCGCGAGCGGTTCCAATATGGACAGATTACCCCGACCGACGTCGCGCAGGCCGAGGCGCGGCTCGCCGCCGGTCGCGCCGACCAAAGCGCCGCGCGCGCGGCGCTCGAGGCGCGGCTCGGACAATATCGCCAGATCATCGGCGAGGAGCCCAAGCGCCTCGCGCCGGCGCAACCCGTCGACAGGCTCCTGCCCAGGACGCGCGAGGAGGCCGAAGAGATCGCCCTCGTCGAGAATCCAGTCGTCGTCGCGGCGCTTCACGACGCCGACGCGGCCGATCTCAACATCCACGTAGCCGAGGGCGACTTCATGCCCAAGGTGTCGGTTCTGGGCAATGTGTTCACGCAAACCGACCTCGACGGGCGCGGCAACCGGTCAATCGGCGCCTCGCTCGTCGGCAAGCTCTCGGTGCCATTCTACGACGGCGGCCTGACGCCGTCGCGCGTGCGCCAGGCCAAGGAGATCGCGGGACAACGGCGGCGGGACGCAGACGCCGCGAGCGCCGAGGTGATGGCCCTGGTCCGCGCCAATTGGGGCGCGTGGCTCGCCGCCAAAACCCAGGTCTCCGCCGTGGAGACGCAGATCAAGGCCGCGGAGAAAGCGTTAAACGGCGTACGCGAGGAAGCGAAGGCCGGCCAGCGCACGACGATCGAAATCCTCAACGCGCAGCTCGAGCTCTTGAACGCCAGGCTGGCGCTGCTGACGGCGCAGCGCGATCGGGTCGTCGCCTCTTACGCCGTGCTCGGCGCGGTCGGGCGGCTCTCCGCCGAATGCCTGGCCCTCGCGGTCGAGATCTACGATCCGTCATTACATTTCGAGCAGGTGAAGGACGGCTGGATTTTTCCGAATACTCCGGAAGGGAAATGAGGGAGCGCCCCACGCCCTCTCGGGCCTTGCGCCACCCATCACGGCCCCATCCGCGCGCTTGACCTTTGGCGCCAAACCTTCGAAACCGAAGGCGAAACCCGCAAATCCAAAGGCGAGGCTCATGACGGCGCTCATCGACGGTCCGAGGTTGAAAGCCAAATCCGGCGCGGCCAAGCAGCTCGTCGTCTTCCTGCACGGCTATGGCGCCGACGGCGCCGATCTGATCGATATCGGCCGCCAATGGCGTCAGATCCTGCCGGACGCGGATTTCGTCGCGCCCAACGCGCCCGAGCGCTGCGCCATGTCGCCTGCCGGGAGGCAATGGTTCCCGCTAACGATGCGCGACCCCAATGAGCGCTGGGACGGGGTTCTGGCCGCGCGGCCGACGCTAGACGCCTTCCTCGACGCCGAGCTCGAGAGCCGCGGCTTCGACGAAAGCGCGCTGGCGCTCGTCGGCTTTAGCCAGGGAACGATGCTCGGGCTCCACACTGGGCTTCGTCGCAAAAGAGCGCCGCGCGCCATTCTCGGCTATTCGGGCCTGTTGGTCACGCCGCCCGACGGCGCCCCGCCTCGCGACATGGCGGGCCAGCGTCCTCCGCCCGCGATCCTGCTCGTCCATGGAGAAGAGGATCAGCTGATCCCGATCGACGCCCTGCTGCTCTCCACCGACCTCCTGGCCGAGGCGGGGCTTTCGGCGCAGTGGCACATGTCGGCCGGGCTCGGCCACGGCATCGACAATGCCGGCCTCCTGCACGGCGGGCTATTCCTCGCCCAGAGCTTTGGGGTCGCCGTCGACCTCAAGCCGCGCGCCGGAACTTCGGCGAGGTAGAGCGAATCTGCCGGCTCGGCGACGCGAGCGACCCAGCGGCGCTGCGCCGACGTGATAACGCTCTGAATCACGCTGCGTTTGAGCGGGATGCTCAAACGCAGAGATCGTGATCGATTCCGAAAGCCGAGAGCGATCCACGCGAAAAACCGGTTTCCCCTTTTTCGCGCCGCGCTCTAGGCTGCTCGAAACTTAACCGCGGCACATCCAACCAGCATGGTAGGGTCCGCGTTTCCAAGCGCAGTAGCGCCCGTGGTGGGGCCAGCGCTCCCAGCCGTAGCGGCGGCCATGCTCCCAGCCTTGGCGGCCGTGTTCCCAACCAAAGTCACGCCCGCGCTCCCAACCGTAGCGGTGACCGTGTTCCCAACCGGAGCGCATTCCGCGATTCTCGCCCCGATCGTTATAGCCGGCCCCCATGGTCCCCTTGCCTGGCCCCATTGCCTTGCCGGGCCCCATGGTCTCCTTGCCCGTCTCAGTCCCGGAGATTCCCCCGCCCGGCTGAGCCCCGGAGGTATCCCCGGCCGGCTGAGCCGCTAAGGCCATCGTCGGGATCGCCAGAATCGCCGCGATCGTGGCGGCAGACAGTGTTCGCAGCATGATGGCTACTCCTGTGCCGGCGACACAAGCTTTCGTCGCCGAGTGTCGACTGACATTGGGCGTGAAGCTTCATCAGGCGAGCGCGGCAGCAGCGATTTCTCGTGCGAGGCGTTGAACGGCGCGCGCCGCAGCTTGCGGCGGCGTCCTTCGGCTCTAGGCCGCGCCCACAGGCTCCAGCGCCGGCTCGAGCTGCGGAACCGCGCGCCGCACCGTCCGGCGCAGGCTGATGGGCTTGTAAAGCTGCTTCGTCGCCTCGACGACGAGCACGCCGCCGCCGGGCAGCGACCACCGGCCCGCGATGCGCTCGAAAGCCGGGGCCGAGCGCAGGAGCCACGGACTCTCGAAAGGCGGCACATAGAGCGCTTCGCCCCAGAAGATCGGCAGGAACAGGGTTTCTTGCAAGAGCTGGCGCAGCTGCAGGCGCGAATAGGGATGTCCCTGGCCAAAGGGCGTCGTGTCGAGCCGCGCCCACAGGCCGGAGCGGCTCGGCACGACGAAGATGGCGCGGCCACCCGGCGTCATCACGCGCCAAATCTCCTCCATGAGATCGCGCGGATGCTCGCTGTTCTCCAGCGCATGGGCGACGAGGATGCGGTCGATCGCCGCGTCGGGAAGCGGCATCATCGTCGGATCGACGAGCGCGCAGGCCGGGCGCCCGAGCGGCGGCCAATGCATGACTCCCTGCTCCGCCGGCATGAAGGCGAGCGTGCGCTGCGCCTCTTTGGCGAAATCGGGCAGATAGGGCGTCGCATAGCCGACTCCCATCAGGCTCAGGCCGGTGAAGCGGGAGTCCCAGCGACCGCGCAGCACGCGCGAGACGAGCCGCTGCGCGACGGCGCCGAGGGGCGAATCATAGAAGGCTCTCAGATCGACAACATCGAGCGACATGCCCGATCATTGGCCGAACGCCGCGTCGAGGCAAGGCTCTTCGCCTCGCGCAGTGAATTTCGTTCGAGGCGAATATTTTCCTTTGCAAAAAAAAACACACTCCCGAAGGCGACGGACGCCTTCGGGAGCGTGGCGGGCGAAACTGCGCGGCGGCGTTAATGCGCCGTGCTAGGATTCACTGTGCGTCGGGCTTGTCCGCGGCGGCAGCCGGGGCTTCGGACTTCGCCTTGGCGGCCTTCTTCTTCTTCTTCTTCTTCTCGGTCTTCGCCTTGGCGTCCTCAGCCGGAGCCGCAGCCGGCTCGGCGGCCTGCGCGGTCTTGGTCAGCTCGGCCTGGTTGTCGGAGGCCGGGGCCGCGGCGGGATCCGCCTGGCTCGAGGCCACCTGCAGCGACGCGTCGACAGGGGCGGACGTAGACTCGCTCGCGGTCTGCTCCGCACGGCCTTCCACGACCGGGGCGGCCGGTTCAGCCGCAGAGGCGGTCTGCTCAGCCGTCTTCTGTTCCGGCTCCGGCTCCGTGGCCGCAACGTCGGCGGCTTGCGGCGCGGCGGCGGCGGACTGAGCGGCGGCCGCATCCGTCTTGCCGACCTTCATCTTCGCCTCGAGGGCCGAGATCGCGGTAGCGAGGCGCTCCTCGACGGCTCCTTCGATTTTGGCGACCTTCTCGTTGGTGCCGTAGTGAACGCCAAGCCCGAAGCCGACCGCGGCGACGAAAGCCGTCGTGAACAGCTTGAATATGAATCGAAGCATGTTGGATCTCTCCTTAGAAGCCCTCGCGCCGCCTTTGGCGCCTGCCGAGCGCGTCGCATCCCATCGCCAGAAAGCGCCGGACCCGTCGTCTCGGACGTCTTTCCACGCTGTTTATCGGGCGAAATTACGGCGGACGCTCCGTAAAGTTAGATGAGTGCAGGTTTCTCTCAGAATAGCGAACCCTGATCTTCGCTCGCCGCGCGGCCGCCGGCGCGCCGTCTTGCCGGCGCAAGCTCTTGTCTTACAGAAGGTTCCTGAGCCTCCTCGCCCAGCACGCGGACTGGCGCCACGCCGTCAGAGAAGGTGAGCGAGAGCCGCTCCCCCACAACGAGCGCGCGCGCGCTGCGGACCATCCGGCCCGAGCTGTCGCGCGCTAAAACGAAGCCCCGAGCGAGCGCCGCCTCGGGCCCAAGCGAACGGGCGAGCGCCTCGAGTCGCGCCAGCGCGCTTCGCCTCGCCTCAAGACCCGCGCGATAGGCGCGCGAGAGCCGCTCCGCCGACTGCGCCGTCCGACGGCGCGCGAAGGCGACCCGTTCCGCTTCGAGCGACCGGCGTGCGCGCATTGCGTGACTGAGCCTTGCCGAGAGCCCGCGCAGCCGCTCACAGGCGCGCGCGAACTCCGCCTGCGGCGAGTGGCGCAGCAGCAGCCCAGCGGCGCGCGCGAGGCGCAGCCGCCGCGCGTCGAGCGCCGCGCGCAACGCGGAGGACAGTTTCTGTTGCGCGAGATCGCGCCGCTGCCGCGGCGTCGCTAACGCACGATCCGGCGATGCGAGATGGCGCTTCAGCGCCGCGAGCCGCGCGCGCCGGTCATCCATGAGCCGAGCTTGAGCGCCATCTAGCCGGCGCGCGAGAACGGCGAGCCGCTCCTTGAGCTCGGCGCGGACGGGCACGGCCTTCTCGGCCGCCGCGCTCGGCGTCGGCGCGCGCAAATCCGCGGCGAGGTCGATCAACGTCGTGTCGGTCTCATGTCCGATCGCGCTGATGAGCGGGATCGCGCTCGCGGCCGCTGCGCGCGCGACGATCTCCTCGTTGAAGCCCCAGAGGTCCTCGAGCGAGCCGCCGCCGCGCGCGACGATCAGCACCTCGGGCCTCGGGATGACGTCGCCCGGCGCGAGCGCGTTGAAGCCTTCGATCGCCGCGGCGATCTCGGCGGCGCAGCTTTCGCCCTGCACGCGCGCGGGCCAGACAAGCACGCGCCGCGGGAAACGCTCGCGCAGACGATGCAGAATGTCGTGAATCACGGCGCCTGTCGGCGAGGTCACGACGCCGACGACGCGCGGCAGAAATGGCGGCGCGCGCTTTCGCGACGAATCGAAGAGGCCTTCCGCCGCGAGTCGCCTGCGCCGCTCGTCGAGCAGCGCCATCAGCGCGCCAACGCCCGCGGGCTCCAGCGCTTCGATGATGATCTGATAGGAGGACTTGCCCGGGAAGGTCGTTAGCCTTCCGGTCGCGATGACCTCGAGCCCCTCTTCCGGCTTCGTCTTGAGCCGCGCCAGCGCGCTTTTCCAGATGACCGCGTCGAGCCGCGCGCCCTCGTCCTTCAGGCAAAAATAGGCGTGGCCGGAGGACGCCGGACCGCGCCAGGAGCCGATCTCGCCGCGCACGCGCACGAGGCCGAAGCGCTCCTCCACCGTGCGTCTCAGCGCCCCGGCGAGCTCGGAGACGGTGAGCTCGGGCGTGTTTGAGCTCAGGTTGGGCTTTGGCTCGATCTGAGGCGCGACCGGATCAGGCATCGGCGCATTATGCAGGAAGTCTCGCGCCCGCGCGAGCAGGGCGGAGAGTATTGGCCCAAATTGGGCGGCATCGAAAACAAATCGAACAAAAATGGATTTTATGGCCAGATCAACGCTAGTGTTGCGGCCGCGTAGCAGCTAGATTTCTCAGAAATCATCGCCGTTTGTTGCCGAAGCCAACGCGGTGGGAGACGCAGAGTTAAACACTGGGAGGGCGCGTCGAGATCGCGCGGGGGAAGGTGACGCGGGCCGCGTCGTGGTGAGCGTCTTCGACGCCGGCGTAGGAATCGCCAAGGACATGCCGCCGCGCGTTTGCGGTCTATTTATGCAAGCCAAAGAGAGGCGCGACCGCGGTCTCGGGATTGGCCTCTCGCTCGTGCGTAGCCTTTGCGTTGGCTGCCAGTCGAGCGAAGGCGAAGGGCGGGGCTCTCGCTTCATGGTGCGGCCCTCTCTTGTCGCAATAAAGACGGACGCTCCAAGCTCGTGACGACGACCAGCCAAACGCAACAGAAGCCGCGACGCCGGGTGCTGATCGTCGACGACTCGCCGGACGTCGCGGACAGCCTCGCGCTTCTGCTCAAAACATTTGGAGCCGACGTTCGCGTCGCTCACAGCGGGGCGGAAGGCCTCGCGGCCTGCGCCGATTTTACGCCGGAGCTGGTCTTTCTCGACATCGGCATGCCCGTCATGGACGGCTTCGAAACAGCGCGACGTTTGCGCGCGCTGCCGAAAGCAGGGAAGGCGACGCTCGTCGCCTTGACCGGCCGGGGCGAGGAGGAAACGCGAAGGCGCGTCACAGAAGCCGGTTTCGACCAGCACGTGACGAAGCCGGCGGATTTGGACGAGATTCAGGCATTGCTTGATCTCGCGCCGAAGTCGTGACGATCCCGTAACTTTGCAGGCCCGCCAACTTGTCGGGGCTCCCCGCCCTTCGCGCCGCGAGCGGATTGATGCGCGCGAAGGACGCCGTTCGAGACGAGCGCCGCTCAGGCCGCGACCGCCGCATTCCGCAGCGCGTGGCAGACCTCCGAGACGATCTCCTCCACGAGCTCGCGGTTGTCGCCCTCGCCCATGACGCGGATGACCGGCTCGGTGCCGGAAGGACGGATGACGAGGCGGCCCGCCGCGCCGAGACGCTGATGCGCGGCCGCGATGATGCTCGCGACGGTTTCCTTCTCGAGCTGGTCACGAGCGGCGCGCACGTTGCGCAGCACTTGCGGAGCGGGCTCGAAGCGCCGGCACACCTCGCTCACGCGCTGATGCTTGCGCTGCACCTCGGCCAGCACCTGCATGGCGGTGACGAGCCCGTCGCCGGTCGTCGAATAGTCCGACAGGATGACATGTCCGGACTGCTCGCCGCCGACGTTGAAGCCGCCCTCGCGCATCCGCTCCAGCACATAGCGGTCGCCGACGGCCGTGCGCTCCAGCGAGAGATTGAGCGAGGCGAGATAGCGCTCGAGCCCGATGTTGGACATGATCGTCGCGACGATGCCCGGCCGCGACAGGAGGTTTTGCGCGCGCCAGCTCTCGGCGACGACGGCCATGAGCTGATCGCCGTCGATGATTTGGCCGTTCTCGTCGATCATGATGACGCGGTCAGCGTCGCCGTCGAGCGCGATGCCCACGTCGGCGCGCAGCTCGCGCACCTTCTGACGCAGCGTCTGCGGCGCCGTCGAGCCGCAGTCGCGGTTGATGTTGAAGCCGTCCGGATCGACGCCGATGGCGATGACCTCGGCGCCGAGTTCCCAAAGGGCTTCCGGCGCGACGCGATAGGCGGCGCCGTTCGCGCAGTCGAGGACGATGCGCAGGCCCTCGAAGGTCATGTTGCGCGGCAGCGTGCGCTTGGCGAATTCGATGTAGCGGGCGCGCACGTCGTCGATGCGACGGGCGCGGCCCAGGTCCTGCGGCTGGGCGAGCCGGCCCGTCAGATCGCTGTCGATCAAATTTTCGATCTCGGCTTCGATCTCATCGGACAATTTGTGCCCGTCGGGGCCGAAAAGCTTGATGCCGTTGTCCTCGAAGGCGTTGTGCGACGCGGAGATCATCACGCCCACGTCGGCGCGCATCGAGCGCGTCAGCATGGCGACGGCCGGCGTCGGCATCGGACCGAGCAGCAGCGTGTCCATGCCGACCGAGGTGAAGCCGGCGACCAGCGCGTTTTCGATCATATAGCCGGAGAGACGCGTGTCCTTGCCGATGACGACGCGGTGACGCCCCTCGCCCCGCTGAAAAATGAAACCCGCCGCCTGCCCGACCTTCAGCGCGAGCTCAGGCGTGATCTTCTCGTTAGCCTTCCCGCGAATGCCATCCGTGCCGAAATAAGTGCGAGCCACCGCCATCTAAACCTCCTGGAAGCGACCTTATGCGCCAAGCCCAGCCTATGAGAATTTAAGCATCTTTCGAATCCGCTGTCGAGCGAGTCGCGCTCTGCTGCGTCACTTTGCGAGAAGTTCGCCTCCATGTGTTCGAACTATTGTTAAATATTTTTGAAAGGCGCGTCGGCGAAGACCAAGTCCGGTAGTCTTCAACCCGCAACGCGACGCGTTCGACGCGATTCTTCTCTGATCGACCATCCGAGACGCGCGTGACCATGCCCGCGAACGCCGCCTCCGCGCAGCCTTTTATGACGCGGGAGAACTAACCGGCGCTTTCGCTTCGCCTGTCGGCGCGCCCTGCGCTCGCCCGTGCCCCTTCCCCGCTTCTGGCGCGCGCCGACAAGGGCATTGAACGAAGCGGCCGCAAAGGCTATCTGCTGTCGCTCGTGCGGGTGTGGCGGAACCGGTAGACGCGGCGCACTCAAAATGCGTTGCCCACAAGGCATGGGGGTTCGAGTCCCTCCACCCGCACCAGTCTCGACTTGAAAATTCATTCGCCTAAGCGCAGCGCCGCGAAGCGGCCGCTTACATCAGCTCACCGTGATTATTTGCTGCGACGAGGAAGAGCACGGCGAGCGTCGAGAGCACGAGCGAAAGCTCCAACGGCGTGACGAAGCTGAGGACCTCCTCCAGCGCAGCCCGCAATCTTCTCATTCCCGCCGTCCAAACCATACGCCAACCCGCGCTCATGAGGCGGCGGGACGGTAAAGAATCTCAAAAAACGGGCGAGAGCCGCGCGATATTCTTGAAAGAAAGCGCGAAATCCAGAAGTTAAGCCTAACGCCGGCTTGAGAAGCCCTTAGCGCGCTTGTCCCTCGAACGGAATCGTTCGAGCGATAAGAAATCGCGCCAAATCATGACGTTGGAGCGAATTCTGATCGCAAAAGTCTGTGAACTTTTGCGGAATTCGCTCGAGGCGTTCCGGTCAGCCCCCTTTCCCAGTTAGGACAAAGGTCGCGCCGTCAGGGTTTTGACGCGCCAACGCGTTCCGCGACACCGGACTGAGGACGCTTCGATCGCAAGAATCTGCGGGTCGCCGACTCAGATATGGCTCGGCGGATCAGAGCTGCGTTCTGGCGTCCTGCGCCGCCGATCGGCTCCTCGGCGACTTCGCAAACGAGTTGGGCAAGCTCGGCGGCTTGTAGCGGGTCGAGCCCCATCATTCGAAGCGCGCCTTCCGTCGCCGCGAGAAATCCGTTCTCCGGAACCCGCTCGTTAAAGCCGAGAAGCTGGTTCGGCGTCGTGTTGAGCGCCAGAGCGAGCTTCTTGAGCTTGGCGTATTGTATCGTCGCGTTTCCGCTTGCGAGCTTCTTGACGGCCGGCAGAGACAATCCGAGCGCGTCGGCGAGCGCCTGTTGCGTCATTTTGGCGTTGCGGAGGGCTTCCGTGATGCGGCGCCCGATCAGGAGCGTTTCGTTCTCCGGCTCTTTGTCGGCGGAGAGATGCGCCTCGTCCTGCTCAATAAAGTTTGGTTCTTCCATGAGATGAGTCTATTATTTGCAGCCCGAGCGAAGCTCTTAAATTTCTTCTGATGCGACTAGAGACCTCTCCACCCCCAAAGCCGAGGCAAAGGGGCAAGATGTGTCATGCCGTTGTCTCCCCCCTATGCGCGGGGACGTCAGAACAATAGGCTAAGGAAATTAATCCATCAAGCAATTTTTCTTTTCCCTCGTGGAATGATCCCATTCTCCGCCGAAGCCGCGGGGGCAGACCCTGCGCCGCTCGAAGCGGCAAGCGGTCTAGAGGCAGATTTGGACGACGCCGCGTCTATTCTCCGAGAAATCGATCTGCTCGGGGCGCAGGCTCAGCAGCGCAGCGCCGCAGCGAAGCGAGCTCGTCGCATAGTCGAATTCCGCCTCCTCGCCCTCGGGCGCGAAGAAAGCGCAGAGATTTTTGACGAGCAGCGCGTCGCCGGCGGCGCGAAGGCGCGTCTCTTCGCTCTCGGCGCGCAAATCGATCCGCAGCCGGCTTCCTTTCTCGCAAGCCCGCAGCAGACCGATCACGATCGCCTCCAAGCCCAAACGCGCATCTTCCGGCTCGCCGACAACGAGAAATTTCGTGGGGCCCGACGCTTCGACGAGCAGAGCCACGCCCGCCTGCGCCGCCGCATCGATCAAATCGTCCTGCAGGGCGGCAAGAAGCGCAGCGCCGTCGCATTCGCAAGACGCGCGCGCGTCGCGGGCGAGGAGCCTGCGAGCGTAACCGGTGATCGTCAGCAGATCGGCGGCGCGGGGAGTGGCCGTTGTGTCGAGACCCGCCTCGGCGTTGAAATCGAGCCGCGCCAAGCCCTGCTCGACATAGGCGAGCGAGGCGCGCAGCGCGGCGTTCGGCGCGTCCTGGCGGGTTTCGGGGGCCCAGGACGCCGTTTTCGGCCGGGCTCTCGACTTCTTGGGGTCGGCGCGACGGCGGGTCGCGGCTCGTTCGACAACTTCCCGAATGAGAGACGAGGTGATGGAGTCATGCGGTAGCACCGCCTCGGCGCCGGCTTTCAGGCCTCGCGCGCGGATCTGGCCGTTCTCGCCTCCGGTCACGAAGACGATCGGCGCGTCGGTATACTTTCGGGCGGTCCGGATGTCGTCCTCGAGGGCGACCCGATCCGCTCGGGACGCGTCGATCAAGAGCACGTCCAAAGGAGCGCCGGACGCGGCCGCCAGTTCTTCAAAACGCTTGCAGACGCCGAGATTTAACCCCGCGTCCTGGCCAAGCAGTTTCTTCAAGTCGATGGCGCGCTTTCGCCCGTCCTGAACATAACGAACCTGCATTGCCGTCTCCCAGGGCCGTGCATCGCCACGCTCACGAATCGTACTGAGCCCATCGGCTTGAGACAAGTCAACCCGGAGCCCGGCCACTGTGGCCGCGAAGCGGCTCCAATCGCCGGCAATACTTGAATTATGCTTTTAAATTCAGGTGCTTGGATAGATTCAAGCCTGGCGTGTTTTTCTAGGGGATAACTTCCCTGCCCCCTTGCGACCTTGCCGGAGCCTCAGCGGCCGAGACGTCCTTGACAAAGGTGGAGCGGTCGCCATCTTCGCCGCCTCACTTAGAAGGACGCCGCGCGCCCGAGGACGGCGGCAGCACCGGGGGAAATCGTGTCGCAAGTTCAGCCAGGTTCGGGGAAGCACAGGAAGGACATCAAGCGCGTCGTGCTCGCCTATTCGGGAGGACTCGACACGTCGATCATCCTAAAATGGCTGCAGACCGAATATGGTGCGGAGGTCGTCACCTTCACAGCGGACCTCGGACAGGGCGAGGAGCTGGAGCCCGCGCGCGCCAAGGCGGCTCTCCTCGGCGTCAAGCCCGAGCATATTTTCATCGAGGATCTGCGCGAGGAATTCGTGCGCGATTACGTCTTCCCCATGTTTCGCGCCAATGCGCAATATGAGGGCCTCTATCTTCTCGGCACCTCGATCGCGCGCCCGCTCATCGCCAAGAAGCAAATCGAGATCGCGCGCAAGGTCGGCGCCGACGCCGTCTGCCACGGCGCGACGGGAAAGGGCAACGATCAGGTGCGCTTCGAGCTCGGCTATTATGCGCTGGAGCCCGACATCACGGTCATTGCGCCCTGGCGCGAATGGGACTTCGCGTCGCGCACCGCGCTCATCGACTTCGCCGAGAAGAACCAGATCCCGATCGCCAAGGACAAACGCGGCGACGCGCCCTTCTCTACCGACGCCAATCTGCTGCACGTCTCCTCGGAAGGAAAGGTGCTCGAGGACCCGTCTCAGGAGGTTCCCGATTACGTCTATTCGCGCACCAACGACCCCGAAAAGGCGCCGGATCAGCCGCAATACGTGACGATCGACTTCGAGAGTGGCGATCCGGTCGCGGTCGACGACGTGAAACTAACGCCAGCGGCGCTGTTGACGAAGCTCAATCAGCTGGGGCGCCTGCATGGAATCGGCCGGCTCGATCTCGTCGAGAACCGTTTCGTCGGCATGAAGTCGCGCGGCATGTACGAGACGCCGGGCGGCGCGATCCTGATCGTCGCGCATCGCGGCATTGAGAGCCTCACGCTCGACCGCGGCGCCGCGCATTTGAAGGACGAACTGATGCCGCGCTATGCGGAGCTCATCTACAACGGTTTCTGGTTTGCGCCCGAGCGCGAGATGCTGCAGGCCGCAATCGACAAGAGCCAGGAGCTGGTGACCGGCCGCGTGCGCTTAAAACTTTATAAGGGCTCGGCGACGCTCGTCGGGCGCGAGAGCCCCTACTCCCTCTACGATCAGGAGCTCGTAACCTTCGAGGAAGGGGCGGTCGCCTACGACCACCGCGACGCGGAAGGATTCATCAAGCTCAACGCGCTGCGGCTTCGAACGCTGGCGAAGCGGAGGTCGCGAAAATAGCAAATTGGGAGGGGGAAAAGAATTCCGGGCGCGCCATCACCGACTGCGACCATCCATTGGGCGCAGGCTTCCTCATGCGCCTAGTCAATTTTGCGCCCTGGATAGGGCGGTCGTCGCGGCAGCCTGGGGCGCAGCCGAAGCTGAGCTCATTCTGACCTCCGCCTTGAAGTCGCCCCAACCGCGTGCGATCTCTTGCCGGATAGGTAGAACGCGAGCGTGAGTCATGCGCAAGCAGCTTCCCGCCCTGATCGCAGCGACCCTGCTCCTGGTCGGCGGCGCCGTCGCGATCCTGCATTTCTACAGCCGTCCCGTCGAGCTCACGGTCGCGGTTCCGGCGATCGGGGACGACACGCGTCTGATGCAAGCGGCGGCGCATGTGTTCGCGCGTCAACATAAGTCCATCCGCCTGCATCTCGCTCCGGTTCCGGACTGGGCCGCCGCCGCGACGCAACTCGATTCCGGCGACGCGGATCTCGCCGTGCTACGCGGCGACGCTGCTTTGCAATCTTCCGCGCAGACGCTGTTGATCCTGCACCGCAACCCGATGCTCGTCGTCGCTCCGGCGGGATCGAAGATCCGCCGCATCGCCGATCTGCGCGGAAAGAAGCTCGGCATCGTGCATCAACTGCCGCAGTCTCAGTCAATCGAGCATCTGGTCGAGACGGTGTTGCGACATTACGACATTCCGCATGAGGCGGTGACCTTGGTTCCGCTGCCGCCCGAAGAGACCGGGGCCGCCGTCGCCGCGAAAAAGGTCGATGCGATATTTTCGGCGACGGGGCCTCTCGATGGCGGCGCGGCGGACATCGTCGCCGCCGTCATGGGGCCAGCACGTAAACCGCCGATTTTCATTCCCATCGACGAAGCCGGGTCTATCGCCAAGCGTGACCCAGCGCTCGAATCGTCGGAGATCCCGCACGGCGCTTTCGGAGGCGATCCGCCGCGCCCACCAGAAACCATCGAGACGGTCGGCGTGGACGTCCTGCTGATGGCGAGCCCCGCCATGCGCGACGACATCGCTGCGGAAGTGACGCGCGTCTTCCTCACCGCACGCGGAGCAATCGCCGGCGTGGCGCCGCTCGCCAATTCGATCGAGGCGCCGTCGACGGACCGCGGCGGTCCTATCCCGGTGCATCAAGGGGCGGTGGATTATCTCGACGGCAATGAGAAGAGCTTCTTCGAAAAATATAGCGACGGCTTTTACATCGGCGCCATGCTGCTGTCGCTCCTCGGCTCCGCCGCGGCGACGGTGGCGAGCCGCGCCAAGGATCCGCGCGAGGACGCCGAGAGGCTGACGGAAAAGCTGCTTACGATCCTCGAGGGCGCGAGAGAAGCGTCGTCATGCAATGAGCTCGACGCCAATGAGCGCGAGCTCGACAACGTCGTAGCGCAGATGCTCGCCGATCCGAAACTGCGCAGGCTCGACGCCTCCGCCATGCATCTCGTCCAGCTCGCCATGATCCAAACCCGGCGCACGCTGGAGGAGCGCCGGGCGGCGCTGGCGCGCGAGGAACGAGAGGAAAAAGACGAAAAGATCGTGGACTTCCGCGGCGCGAGAAATTCTCCGCCTGGCGCTTGAGCGTAGCCGAATACGAGAGAGGCGCCCGCTCGCACGGGCGCCCCTTAAGACTTACGCGATAAACGCGATCGTTACGCGGCCTTAACCTCGACGGGCTTCGTCTCGACCGGGCGGGACGCGCCGGGGGCGGCGCCGATCTCGATCTTGCGCGCCTTTTGCGCCTCGGGAATTTCGCGCACGAGGTCGATATAGAGTAAGCCGTTCTCAAGGCTCGCGCCGGTGGCGACCACATGCTCGGCGAGCTGGAAGCGACGCTCGAAGGCCCGCGCCGCAATACCCTGATGCAGGAACTCGCGGTTCTGGGCTTCGGATGCGCTCTGCTGCGCGCCGCGGATCGTCAGCGCATTCTCACGAGTCTCGATCGAGATATCGTCCTTGGAGAAGCCCGCGACCGCCAGCGTCACGCGATAGGCGTTCTCGCCGGTGCGCTCGATGTTATAGGGCGGATAGTTCGGCGCAGGCTCGAGCCCGCCGCTCTGGGCGAGGTGGTCGAACAGCCGGTCGAAACCGACTGTCTGGCGGAACAAGGGGGAAAAGTCGAAAGCACGCATTGCACATCCTCCTGTCGAAGCGACATGATCAGGGATCGCGGAAACGCCCGAGCCATCCGGCGCGGTCCGCGCGCGCGTCCGTTTCGGCCCGCGCTGACGGGGATGTGGGGAGGCGTCGCTCGCCTTGCAAGGGCGTGGGAGCGCTGTGCGGAAATGTGCTAAGTGGGCGCTTTCCACCCCGCGCCTCGCGCTCCGCCAGAGCTTGAAACCGCCATG
>Ga0335078_10003243_pt1 | contig 24261 bp, 29 predicted proteins | sample Lox_Sample_32_FD_206711 | JGI IMG/M metagenome (GOLD analysis project Ga0335078, IMG submission 206711) | Soil microbial communities from Loxahatchee National Wildlife Refuge, Florida, United States - Lox_Sample_3.2 | ecosystem: Environmental > Terrestrial > Soil > Wetlands | place: USA... | reverse complement strand
CCTGCCGGAAGTGCCGGTCGTAGTGCTGGACCATCTAACCGAGACTCAGCGCCGCGCGTACATCATCGCCGACAACAAGCTTTCGGAGAACGCTGGATGGGACGAGAAGATACTGGCCGCGGAACTCACCGATCTGGAGCACGAGGGCCTGGACCTCCGGCTCGTTGGATTCTCCGACGACGAGTTGGAAGCGCTGCTGGCGAATGAGGGTGATGGTTCTGAACCGGAAGACGAAGAGCCGATTCCCGAACCGCCCAGCCAGCCGATCACGCAGCCCGGCGACGTGTGGTTGATCGGAAACCATCGTCTGATCTGCGGCGACTGTCGTGATCTCGGCGTTGTCGAGAAACTGCTGGAAAGGAAGCAGGCGAATCTGGTGATCACGTCGCCGCCCTACGCCACTCAGCGCGAGTACGATCCCACCAGCGGCTTCAACGGCCTGTCACTCTATGCGGCAGCGGCGGCACATAGCCCCGTAATGCTCGCATTCGGCTCCGATAGCTTCGTGGAGCTATTGTCCGCGGGAGTGGTTCTTTTGCAGTTTCTGCCTCAAGTTTCCATCTCCGAGCGGAACGCCGCTCGCGCTGCTGGCGCTCTACTGTTCGTTCGTGCTCTTATTGTCTGCGTCATGGCAATTGGTTCTTTGGCGCTGCACCTGCGCCCTGAAACAAGCCGCCTCGGTATCGGAATCACCGTGGCTGCCCTGATCGTGATGCCTATTTTGGCTAAGCTGAAGCGCCGGGAAGCACGCCGCAGCAACAATGCCGCTCTCGCTGCCGATGCCATGCAATCGGCCACGTGTGCTTATCTGGCCGTTATTGCCCTCGTTGGCTTAGCGATAAATGCACTTTTCCATTTCGCCTGGTTTGATTCACTTGCCGCCCTGGCGGCCATACCGTTGCTCCTGAAGGAAGGTCGAGCGGCCTGGCACGGTAAAGCTTGCAGTTGCTGTTGATCTCACCCTGTGGATTCAGGCTCACCCGCTGCCGACGATCGCGCTAGATCGAGCACGTTGCAGGCTTGTTTGCCAAGCTGCGATACATTTGTAGAGTTAGGAACCTTAGAGTAACTGAATAACTTAGTTAGTAACGTGCCTGTCTCATGCTCTCGCTGAGATACTTATGAGAACGTTTATGTGGACTAAATGCTATAGCTTGCCATGACGCCGGGCAGCCTCAACGACTTTGCGGATCGCCGCGGTTACATCGTCAGGCGCCTCAAGCTCCATGTTGTGCCCGCTGTGGACGATGACCTGTCTGCTATTGGATGAGAGCAGAGCTAGCTTCGCTTGGCCCTCTTTGCGTTCCTTCTCCAGTTGCGCGGCGGGGATATCGTAATCACCATCGCTGTATCCCCCTTCCGCACGAGTGAGTACGATCAGCGGAATCGCCCCCAATGTGCCTGCCTGCGGCGTAGCCAGCCACTTCGCGAAATACTCCCCAGACCACTCCCGTTGGCTGTTTTCGGCATCCTCGATTTCTGGGAGGGACTGCGCCCAGAGCTGCAACTTCTGCTCAGCTGGCGGAAGAACTTTGTACATGGGATCGAGGGGCTGTTGCGCTTGTGGTGTTGTGTTCGCCTGCACGACCGGTTTGTCCGATTCCTTCATATCCTCGTGCGGTTTCGGGATACTCCTGCCTTTCGCCCCATCGCCCAGACGCATCATCGCCTTGCCGCCGATGCCCACTCGCTGACCCTCGAAGGAGGCGTCCACCAGGACTATCCCTGCCACATCGTGCGGATAGGTCGTGGCAAAGTTCCTTACCACTGGCCCACCGTACGAGTGCCCGACGAGTACAAACGGGCCTTGCTCACCGAGCTTGGAGAGAGCGTCTCGCAGCTCGCGATTTACCTGTGAAAATGTGCGCGGTTTGGGGCCTGAGTCGCTCCAGGCATATCCAGCCCGATCGTAAGTGCAGATGCGCGTGAAACGAGAAACCCGAGATTGCACCAGAATCCAGTCAAAGGAGAAATCCCCCAATCCGTTCTCCACAACGACAGTGGGGCTGCCTTTCCCGGTAATGGGCGAACGTGACGCCCGGCTTAAGCTTCCCGAATATGACGAGATTGAAACCGGGCGTTGCCATTTCGACGGGCGAAAACCCGGCCGGCACCCAACATTCGGACCGCGCCAAGCCTTGGACGCCTTGCGGTGGAAAGCCGAAGGACTTGGGCATGATGCCCACCACCGTATATGGAACGAGATCGAGGCTGATGGCCTTGCCAACTATGCCTTCGTCGCCGCCAAATCGCCCTTGCCATAAGTCATAACCGATGGTGATGACGTGATTGGCGCCGTCCCGATCCTCGGAATAGTCAAACCAACGGCCTCGGAGGGGCTCGATTCCCAACATGGGGAACAAATTGGCCGTCACGCGACCGCACGCCACGCGCACTGGTTCGGAAGCTGTGCTCAAGTTGTACCCGCGCGTGGAATACCGCCGCGACGGATTCGAACGAGCGCGCCGTATCGCGGTAGATGGTGTAATCGTGCGGCGACATGCCGACGACCCCGGCTCCCCTTCCGGCCACGGTGTGCCAAAGGATGACCAGGCGATCCGGGGAACTGTACGGGAGCCGCGTGAACAGTACGGCCTTCCCAACGCTGAAAATCGCAGTGCAGGCGCCTATACTAAACGCCATCACGGCCATCACAGCGAGGGAGAAGCCAAGATCGTTTCGGATCAGCCGGAGTGCATGTCTGAGATCTTTTGTCATACGGTTAGGCGGAGACTGAGAAGATAGGCCAACTCGGACCGCTTTCTCCTCCGATACCAGACCAGGAAGCCGAAGAACGCCACCGTACATAACCAGACAATGTCGATGGGAACCGAGCCGAAGAAGAGCCACGTCAATAAGGGCGTCCGATGCTCAGGGGAGTAGTTATAGACCCAGCCTAGGAGAAAGACGATTTGAATCAAGAAAAGACCCGCTGCGAACCAGACCGCCGCCAGCCTGCCCCGGCAGCGCCGCACCGAAAGTTCGACAAAGGCCGCGGTATCCTGCGCAGAAGGAGACCATTTGCCGCGGTTCACTGTGAGCGTGAACGTCCAAGCGGTAGCGATGAATACCCATGTAGCAACCGCAAGCAATACGATGTCAAGCTGCGGCGAGCGAATAGCCCATCCGGTGGTAGCCCCTCCAATTGTGATCGTCACCAGGAGGTTTCCGATCAAACCGATCTTCATGAAGCGGGACTGCCGCTCTACTTTCCTTCGCAGGTCCAAGGGCACAGTAGTACCCGACTGCCACTGCCGGCGCCAGACCTCTAATTCGGCATCGACTTTCATTGCTGGTTCTCCAGTGACTCCCGCAAGATTTGGCGCGCGCGGCTCAGGCGAATGCCCACATTGCTCTCCGAAATGCCGAGGACTTCGGCAATTTCTCCGTATCCCAAGCCTTCAAGCGACAGAGTGATTACCTGCCTATAGACGAGGGGCAGTTGATGGATCGCCCGTCTGAGACACTCCACGCGCTGCTCTCGCGCTAGCCCCGCTTCGGGATCAGGCGCCGGATCACGGACTTCGATCTCTTCGCCGGCGACGGGCCGCGACCGGCTTCGCGCCAAATGAGCAATAGCGCGATTGTGCGCAATCCGAAAGAGGAACGTCCGCTCTGAGCACTCATTACGAAATCGAGGCAGCGCTTGCCAGAGCGCCATCGCGATTTCTTGTAGCAGGTCCTCCCGGTCGCTGGACGTGTTTGTGTAGCTGGCGGCAAGACGCGTCAACGCCGGCCCATTGGCCGCGACAAGACGATCAAAATAGTGCTCCAGAGTGGTTCGGTCCAAGGGTTTGGATGCCTCGGAATCAATGAAAACGGCGTCAATTCCCGTAAATGATTTCATCACGCTGAAGCCCGCTGGCGGGCACCAGCAACACAAGCATAGCCAGTGCCAACGTCGCGCATCCTAAGACGATCGACTGAAGCAGCGGGACATCTCTACCATCCATCAAACTTTGGAGATGTAGTTGTTGTCCAACCAACGGCAGGAAGCTGAACCATTCTCGCCGCGCCGCGGGGAAGAACACGAGAAACATCCCGATACCCATAGGAAGAAACACGATCATCGAAAGGTAGGTCTGGGCTTCTTTCACTGCTCGGCAAGCGGTTGAAAGCAACAATTGGATCGAGGCGGCCAAAAGCGGCAGCGGAAAGACTCCAAGCGCCATTGCGAGCAGGAGACGCGGCCACGGTGCGTTCATGTGCATTCCCGACGTTACAAAGACGACTGAGAATCCGAGCAGATTGAGCGTCAAGCCCGCGATCGAAAACAAACTGACTGCTAGCCATTTCCCGAGAACGATGTTCCGTCTGTGGACGGGGTTCAATAGCAAGGGCAACAGGGACCGCCGCTCTCGCTCTCCCGCAACCGTGTCCATCGCGACGTTCATCCCTCCGGAAAAGGCTGAAACCAAGGTGAACACCGACATTAGGCCGACGATGGGGCTTTCGCTCGATCCTTTAATGCCCGGCGCCAACGAGACCAGTCCGACGACGAGCGGGCCCATCAACGCGAACAGCAAGGAAGAGATCACCGATCGGGCATCACGCAGGCCGTCTATCACTTCCTTGTGCGCGATGACCAGGGACTGTTTCAACATAGGGGCACCTCGGGTGGGCAGGTCATCTTGACGAACGCCTCCTCCAAAGAGGCTGTGCTGGTCTGGCTACATAGTTCCGAGGGCGAGCCCTGGGCGATCAGGCTTCCATTGGCGATGATGACAACCTTGTCGCACAGCACGCGCACCTCGTCGAGCACGTGACTTGAAAAGACGACACACGTCCCAGCGTCACGCAAGCGTCGCAGGAGGTCACGCAACGAGCGGACCGTCGGGACGTCTAACCCGTTGGTCGGTTCGTCGAGGAGCAGATTCTGAGGCGAATGAAGGATCGCCCGGCCGAGGGCGGTTTTCATGCGCTCACCCTGAGAGAGGCTGGAGGTCCGCCGGTCTGCGATTGATTCGAGCCCTAGGACCGAGACTACTTGGTCTACCTGTTCCTTCAGCGACTTCGGCGACATCCCTCGAAGTCTCCCGAAATAAACCAGGTTCTCCCGTACCGTGAGCCTGGAATAAATTCCCATATGGTCCAGCAAAGCCCCCACGCGACGTTGCCGCGCGAGAGGATCACTGGCAACATCGTCGATCAGAATTGATCCCGAGTCCGGCTTTAGCACGCCGCAGATCATTCGGAGTGTGGTTGTCTTGCCGGCGCCGTTCGCGCCTAGAAGACCCGTAATCGCTCCATCGGGAGCTTGAAACGACAGCTTTCTCACTGCAAACCTGCTATCGAAACTCTTTCCCAAGTCTTGGATTTTGATCATGTCTCTGCTCTGGTAGTCCGGAGACGATCCAATTCCTTACAAAATATTTGAATCATCACCGGCCAGACGTCTGATCCTGGGAACCTAATTGGCGTGCCGTTTCTCTGATCAATCCTGGATTACGGAAGTTGTCGCTGGGTCGTCTTGCCAACGTGATCCCCCGGGACTCTCAGCCCGCAGTGCCCGCGAAAAACGCCGAAAGGGTTACGAATCCAGCTGGACGTGTAGTCGGATCGCGGAGACTTGACCAAACGGGTTTACGTCACTCTTGGAAGATCACTTCGATCGCGTACCAGCCAACCCAACTCACCCGCGCGCAATAACCTTACCCCAGTTAGCTGCTGTCGATGTACGGGTAGCACAGCAGATCGGGCTCTCCGGGCCTAGCCCCACGGCGTCGGCGCTTTTTGGGGGCGGGCCGACTCTCTTCATCTGCGGGTTGAGGGTCGGCTGTGCTGGTCAATGGTTCCTCTGGGCTACCGGGACTACCACCAAGTCCGCCGCTCGCATCGAAGCGTGCCGCTCTTTCGGGCATGGCCTAACCCTCCACCGCGACGCGCTTGGCGTCTTCGATGAACCGGCGCACGGCATCTGGCTTGTAGCGAACGCTGGCGCCGATCTTCACCCACTCCGGCGGCTGCCGAAACAACCGCCTTCGACGTATCGTTGCAACCGAAACCTTGAGGAGCCTTGCTACTTCGTGTTCAGTCAGGAGAGTTTCAAGCACATTGTTCGCAGTTGCCATTCAATCCTCTTTCAGTCGGCTTCGTTGCCAACCGCATAGAAGCATCGCTCTCCTCACCCAGCGAGGAGCAACGTGAGGAAACGCGAGGAAAGGCGAGGAAGAGGGAGGAAATTCAGGGCTTCGCCTGAATCAGGTTCTTTTTCTTGAGTAGCTCGATGAAGTCCGCTAGATTCATTGCGAGTATCCGGCGGAAGTTCCGCTGGTCTTCTGCGGTTGCCCCACGGGTCGTTCCTGGAAGGCAATCCTGTCCTGCCTGCCAGTGCTGAAACTGTCTCGCCGTAGTGTGCCCGACTGCGCGCCAGATGTGTTTTCTAATAATCCGCACCGGAGCGACTTCGTTACACCGGCCAAGGAACTCGGTCACTTCCTCGCGTCGACTCACTTCGGCGCCGATGGCGTTGCTGGACACTATTGCCGGTTGCGGGAGCACGAGCCCGGTTTCGTTTGACGCATTTCCAACCTCTGTGCCCTGGTCCGGCATGGCCACTTCGCGGCTACGTGGAAGGGCTGCCGCACCAGATCACCGCCGTCTACGAGTCGATGCTACCCCGTCAACCGCTGCGCTTTCTGCTGGCCGACGACCCCGGTGCAGGAAAGACGATCATGGCGGGTCTCTATATTCGCGAACTCACACAGCGTGCGTAGCCGAACGCTGGCCGCCTTTATGAGCGCGGCGTGACTTTGGCGCGGTGCCCAGGAGGTGGTTGTTGGGTTGGGCTATATGAAGTTGGAAGAAATTACCGCGGGCCTCAGCCTTACAACGCTGCTCCGTCTCCGTCGAACGAGAACGGACGCTCGACTGTGGCCACGCTGATGGACACCTCGTCGGCGCGGCTTAGAAGTCGCTCCTTCATCCCGCCGTCAGGTGTGCGGTAGATGAGCTGCAGGGCGCCGTCGCCCAGACTCAATTCGCCCTCCGGCGTGGTCTCAAAATTTGCATTGTAGAATCTGGCGTCGGTGTTAAGATAATCACAGAGGCCGGTTCGACAGGCCAGCGCAAAGCGCACCCTCCGAAAGATTCCTCCCAATTGAGTACTCGGAAGGTACGTGTATGCTCACGCATCCCGCGACGCAGAGCATTGAGTTGTGGCCCATCGACCGGCTCATTTTCTACGCCCGTAATCCTCGAAAAAACGACGCCGCCGTCGATCGAATGTGCGGCAGCATCCGCGAGTTCGGTTTCAAGATCCCGGTACTCGCCCGCAGCGACGGCGAGGTTGTGGATGGCCACCTCCGGCTGAAGGCCGCGCGAAAGCTAGGCATCACCGAGGTACCGGTTATCCTCTGCGACGAGTGGACGCCGGCACAGGTAAAAGCCTTCCGTCTGATGGTGAATCAATCCGTGAGCTGGGCCGCGTGGGATGAGGATCTGCTCGCCCTGGAGCTGCAGGAGCTGAAAGAGTCCGACTTCGATCTTAGCCTCACGGGTTTCGACCCCGGAGAAATCGATGGCCTTCTGGCGCTGGAAGACGACGAGAGGGCAAACGAGGCTCCGCCGCTTCCCGAGAATCCGGTGTCCCAAGTTGGCGACCTGTGGGTCTGCGGTAAGCATCGGGTGCTGTGCGGGGACGCGACCAGCGCGGACGCTGTTGCCCGACTGCTCGGCGAGCGTAAGCCGCGGCTGATGGTCACAGACCCGCCGTACGGCATAGAGCTCGATTCGGAGTGGCGAGACCGCGCCGGGCTGAACGGCTGCGGCCCGGCAGAGGCCAGCTACATGAAGAAGCGCACCGCGGGACACACGGAGACTACGATTTCCGGTGACACGCGCGCCGACTGGTCGGAGGCCTTCGCGCTCGTTCCGAGTCTCGACGTGGCCTATGTCTGGCACGCGTCTAAGTTCACGCGCGAGGTGCTCGACGGCTTGCTGCGCATCGGATTCCTTCACCACCAGCAGGTTATCTGGGACAAGGGCAGGACCGTCCTCACGCGAACCCACTACTGGTTTCAGCACGAGCCATGCTGGTACGTCCGCAAGAAGAACGCACCCTGGTTTGGCAAGGCGGGCGAGAACTCTACGATCTGGGCGTCGCCATCACCAAAGTTCATCATGGGCGGCTCGGACGAGGACAAGTTCGATCACCCAACCCAGAAACCTGTGGAGCTGATGCGCCGGCCGATCCTGAACCACCTCCGGCGTGGCGAGCTGGTTTACGACCCGTTCCTGGGTAGTGGCACCAGTTTGGCGGCTGCAGAATTGACGGAGCGCATCTGTTACGGGCTGGAACTGGACCCGAAGTACGTAGACGTGATCGTCCAGCGCTGGCAGCAGTTGACCGGCAAAAAGGCGACCCTCGAAGCTGACGGACGAGCCTTCGAGGAGATCGCGCAAGAGCGCCGGAAGGAGGCGGCATGAATCGAGCGTTGCCGCCGGGAGATCGCGGAAATCGAGTCGTTGCTGCTGGCGGGACATCCGGACATCCAGGGCCTCTGTATGGCCCTCTCCGATTGGTGGGCCGAGTTGCGCTTAATCGAAAAACGCAACAGCAACCTCACCCTGATGTAAACAAGCATGGGGGCTTCGCGCGATGTGGGCGCGAAACACCATGCGCCTCGACACTCCCTGCACGTGGGGAGGGCGGGCCTAGCAGACTATTCCTGATTGATAAGCGCGGAGGACGGCCAGTATGCGCGTCATGCCGTAAGCTTGGGCCGTACGGAGAGGACGTCCTGAGTGTGTTTGTCTGCCCTGAGTGTGTGCGCGCTACAGACGCATACATCCTGCAGTGCGCCGAGGAGGTTCCGGAGTTGCGAGACCACAGACTGAAACGATGGCGGACCGGATGCCAGTGAATAGGGCACCGAGAACGCTCGACGTGGGCAGTTTAAGAGATGTCTATTACGTGTTCGGAAAATCCGAACACAAAGTGTACGGAAATTCCGAACACATGCCGCCGGAAAAGTACGCCCGCGTGCCCGATTCCGTTCTCTGCGACAGCGGCCTCTCGCCTGCCGCCCGTTGCGTCTACGGGCTGCTGGCACGGTATGCCTACCAAGGAACCACCGTCAGAATCGGCCAGCGGCGAATCGCGAAACTTTTGGGGCTTCACCTCGACACGGTGAATCTGGCTATTCATGAACTGGAACGCCGCCGACATATAGCGATCAGCGGCGCCGGCAACACCCGGCGCATCTACCACCTGCGGTCCTCCGTCTTCGGCAGGAAACAACGGGCAGGGGTAGAAGAGGTCATCGGCAGCCCCAGCGGAGTGCCGCGTCTTGCCAGCACGAGGCGGCCCTGATGGGGTTCGCACAGAGATGCTCCATGAAGCAGAAAAGCCCGCCCAGGCCGGAGCCGGGCGGGCCAGAAGGGTGGAAAGCCGTGTTAGCCCTTGACGGAGTAGCTGCGCTCTCCGTCCTCACCTTTGGTCGATTCGACCTTGCGCCCCATCTTCTTTCCAATCGTGCCCGAGAGGAACCCGCGGACGCTGTGCGGCAACCAGCCGGTCGCTTTCATGAGCTCCTTCATTGTGACTCCGCCCGGCCGTTTCAGCAGTTCGAGCACCTGCTCTGTTTTGCTCCCCCCGCGCGGGCCGTCAGCTTTCGACGCCTTGGCTTTCTTGGGCGCTTTGGCACCCTTCTTGGCCGGGGTGGTCTTCTTCCCCGACTTCCCCTTGGAGGCCCCAACACGGGGCTTCTGTGCGCGAGCGCTGGCCTTTTTGGGCGCCTCCGGCTTCTCGGCAGCAGTGGCTGTGGCCTGGTCCGTTTCCTGGGTTTCAGTGGTCGTTGTCGTCATTTGAATTCTCCTAGCGGTCGATTACCGCGTCACGACATGGATCACTCTGGTTCGCGGGAGAAGCAAGCGAATTCTGTGGGAAACCGCAACGGGCGATCAAACGGCGATGGCGCCGTTTTGCCGCTGCAGTTGGCCGCAGTTGGCATCTGATGGCAGGCCATGGGGCAAAAATCCAACGCAAACAGGAAGAAGCAGTCGCGGCATTGCTGTCGCAGCGAAGTGTCGAGGACGCGGCTCGAGTGGCCGGGATCGGAACCAGAACACTCCTTCGCTGGATGAAGCTTCCCGAGTTTCAGGCAGCTTACCGAGAGGCCCGTAGAGCCGCATTTGGGCAATCCATTGCGCGGTTGCAACAGGCAACCGGCATGGCCGTTTCAGTTTTGTTGAAAGTGATGGTGGACTCAGCGACGCCCGCGTCAGTCAAGGTGCGGGCCGCTGACAGCGTACTGGACCACTCGGCCAAAGCCATCGAGATCGAGGACATCGAAGCGCGTGTGTCGGAGTTAGAACGAGCCGCGCAAGTATTGAAGTCGGACCGGAAGGGATGACGAGGCCGAACCTGAGTAGCGATTGACCCAGAGGTGAGGCTGATCATGCAGAACCTACGCAAGAGACTCAAGGCACTCGAAAAATCCCTGGCGCCGAAACGCGGCCCCGAGATTTTGATTCTGGAGCGTGATGCGGCGACGGGCCAGTGGATCATTGCGACAAAGGACGGCATGGAGCCCTCGCAGCCTATTGTGCTGATGTATTCCGATGCTGATCCCAACTTGGAAATGTTCGGTGAAGCTCCCCCGCGAATACTGGATGTGTCGGCACAACGATGAGGTCGAGCACCCGCCATGAAGGCCGTAGATCTCTGCAGAAACGCATGGCGCGACTGGAAACAGTGTTCCGGCCAGTGGTGAAACAGCCACCCACGGAGGCCGACCTAGTCTTCACCACTGCCTTGCGCAAACTCCTCGCAACGATGGATCAAAAGCATGTGCGCATCGTCGTAGACGACCTGGCACGCCTTCACCATCTAACAACCGCGTGCGGAGCGCGGTTCGGCGATTTGACCATGGCAGCGATTCAGTACGTAGAGGGGCACATTCAGGAGGGGCTACCATTGGCTTTGCCGCCGGTTGTGGCTCAGGTGTACCTGGACGATCCGGGTGTAGTCGCCATTCACGATTGTGAGAACTGCGGGTACGAGGTGCCCATGGGATACGGGGAACCGCATGCCAGTCCGGCGAAGCCCCTGAGGATCTACTTCGACCGGTGTCCGTTGTGCGGTGGGAAAACCGCATACTACGCGTTCTATCAGGGGAATGCCCGGCTGAAGAAAACCTCCGGACCAGCGGCAAAAGTAGTGTACGTTAATGGTGAATAACGCTTCCTTCTCCGTGTCTACAGAGCCGATTAGTGAAGTTTCCTCGAACGCCGTATCTTGGGAGTTTGAATAGGGGAGCACGTCTACGGGTCGCCGCCGTATCGCAGACGAAAACGAGAGCGACGGGCTGGTCTGGGCGAAGGTGTACAGCTTGTTGGGCACAAGGCAAGGCACGCCACGCCACTATCCGACCTGGTCGATTGTGGACACTAGATTCCACAACCGAACACCTCGCTTACGCGTAGCAATTCCACAACGGTGGAGATGTTCAACTTAGCAGCCTGTTGCTCGTGGGCGTAGAATTGCTACTAGTAATGAGAGCCGTGGGGTCCGCGGGTAACCGATGTCCAATCTATTTCGCGATCTACGTTATGCGCTGCGCATTACCCGTGCACGCTGGGGCTTCTCGGTCACAGCCATTGTCAGCCTCGCGCTCGGTATCGCGGCCAATGTCACGCTGTTCACCGTGATCAATGCGGTTTTGTTGCGACCCCCTGCCGCAATTTCATCACCTGAGCAGTTAACGACCTTGTATCAGACCACCCCGCGAGGCAGCTTGGGTGGCAGTCTGCGTCCGGTATGGACTTATCCCGATTACGTCTACTATCGCGACGCCAACAATGTCTTCTCGGGACTCGCGGCGTCTTCACCGGTACCGGTAACTCTCACCGGCACCGGTGGAGTAGAGCGAGCTATTGGTGAGATTGTTTCAGGAAATTATTTCAGCGTTCTGGGCGTCACGCCAATCCTCGGTCGCGGTTTTTCAGCCGAAGAAGGCGAGAGTCCTCATCAAGTGGTCGTTCTTAGCCATGACTGGTGGCGAAACAGGTTCGGCGCCGACCCAAACATAGTGGGGCATACTCTCATCATCAATGGGCATGGATTTACAGTTATCGGAGTCGCCCCCAAGGATCTGACGGACACTTCTGTGAAATTAGCGCCTGCCATGTGGCTGCCTATGCTAGTTCAGCCTCAGATCAATTTTCCTCCTGATCCCGATGTGCTGAACAGTCGTGAGGTAGGGTGGCTTACGGTGCAGGGCCGGCTGAAGTCCGGCATTTCCCGCGCCCAGGCGTTGGCAAGCCTCGCTCCCGTGGCGCGACAACTCGCTCATGCCTATCCGGACCCCGAGCAAGGCCGCGGAATTGCGATTGAATCTGCCACCGCTTTGCCCTCGTCCTTCCGGGGCATTGTGTTCGGCGTAGTTGCTCTGATCCAGGGCTTAGGGATCGTAGTGTTGCTCATTCCCTGCGCCAATGTCGCGAATCTTTTGTTGGCTCGATCTTTTGGCCGCCGCCGAGAAATTGCGATTCGGTCCGCCGTGGGTGCGAGCCGGATGCGGATTGTCCAACAGTTGCTCATTGAGGGGAGCATTCTGGCTTTGCTGGCGGGAGCATTAGGGCTACTGCTGTCATTTGCCGCGACTGATTTGCTGCTCAAGCTCCGGGTGCCGATCGCAGTGCCAATCGCACTGGATTTTCATCCCGACGTTAGGGTAATTGCGTTCACGATTCTGATCTCGCTGTTCACGGTGCTGCTTTTCGCATTGGCTCCCGCGCTGCAAACAGCAAAAGTCGCGCTTGTCGATGCACTTAAAGACGCGTGTGGCTCGGCCAGTCCTTTTCGGAAGTCCCGCATCCGAAGCTTGCTGGTGGTGGCTCAGGTCGCGCTCTCATTTGTTCTTCTCTTCGGAGCAGCGCTATGTATGGAAAATCTGAAATGGACCGAATCCGTTGATCAGGGTTTCCAGACCAAGAATTTGGCAACATTCACCGTAACAACCGTGGAGAAGGGTCACTCGCCAGACGCCCTTCGAATAGAATACTCTGAGCTGCTGCATCAACTCGAGAGCCTTCGAGGCGTGAGGTCAGCCAGCATGGCGCTTGTTCCGCCGCTGGCGCTGTTGGATCTCCAAAGCAGCGTCAAGAAAGCAGACGACACCGCGAGCCCTGGCCAAGAGTTTGCGGTCGGCGAGAACTTCGTGTCTCCGCATTTCTTCGGGACCCTGGGTATCGGTCTGCTGATCGGGCGAGATTTCTCGGTGCAAGACCAGGATGCTAAGGTCGCGATTGTAAATCAAAGGACTTCGAAACTACTCTGGCCGGGGCAGGACCCAGTCGGCAAACAGATTGTCCTGGGCAGGGATGTTTATCAAGTGATTGGAGTAGCGCAGGACAGCAAATATCGAACCCTGTGGGAAGAACCGCGAGGGTTCATCTATCTCCCGCTGAAATCTGGCATGGAAGGACCCCTTGGAACCAGCGTGTTCTTGCGTACCGATGCTAATCCGGAAGGTTTGTTGCCCGCAATTAGAAAAACCGCCGAAAATCTCGCGAACAACTTGGCCTTAGGAGCAGTAGAAACAGGCGACCAGCGGATGCAGAGCGCACTTTGGCTGCCTCGATTCGCCGCTGGTATCTTTGCTACCGTTGGTTTAGTGGGAATGTTCCTGGCAATCGTCGGCGTATACGCGATCACGGCCGCTTCGGTTGCCAATCGCACCAAGGAGATTGGCATACGGATCGCCGTGGGCGCCGACCCTAGGACGGTAGTGCGCGAAATCGTCCAGCGAGGCGTGTCTCTGTGTTTGAGCGGCATCGTTCTGGGCGTCCCGCTTGCCTTTGGCGTGGCGTACGGGCTTTCGAATCTGCTATTCAAACAAGTCACTTCCTTTGAGGGTCTGGGATTTGCCGTGGCCTCAGTGGGGCTTCTGGTGGTCACCACTACTGCGTGCTATCTGCCCGCACGCAAGGTTACGACTGCCGATGCTGTAACCGCCCTTCGTTGTGAGTAAGCTTCGAGCACGCAAGGTGCAAGGAGGCGCACCCGTCCGCGCCTCGAAGTTAATACTAAATAGTCAGAGTGATGGCGGGCCGTGGTGCCGGCCCGTTCCGTGGCGGTCCCTGGTTCTTTTGTCTCGTGCTTAAACTTCGCGATAAATCCCCTTCGCACGACCAAAGGCCTGCGAAGTCGCGTTCGAGTCCATCATCCAATCGCGGTCGCCACGTGTTTGACGTCCCGTTTCGAGACCCCGCTAATGCGTCGGTGGCGCATCGGCGCACGGTCGTTCGAGAGCATCTATTTATGCCGGTGAACGTGTGTTTTCGGTACGCATGCGTGACGCCGGCTAGCCTGTCCTGTTAAGTTCACATTCAGTCGCGAGGGGGGCGGCTGAAGTGAACCGCAAAGACACACTGCTCATTCCCGAGCCCATCCTGCAGTTGCAACGCCAGTTGGATCAGTTTCGCAGCACCCAGCCGCGACGGACGAAGCTACCGGAGCCGCTGTGGCAGGCAGCCGTCGAACTGGCCCGGCAACACGGTGTGTATCCCGTGGCGCACCCGCTGCGGCTGGACTACACGCGGCTGAAGGAGCGCCTCGGCGGTATTCCGAATCGTCGCAGGAAGGCGCACAAGCCGGCATTTGTCGAGCTGGTTGCGCCCCGTTCGGCAGCTCTGGAGGACTGCGTCATCGAGTTCGAGTCCTCGAGCGGCGGCAAGATGCGCATCCAGTGGAAGACACCCGCACCGCCCGATTGGGCGAACCTGTTGCGCGCCTGGCGGGATGCCGAGCGATGATTCAGATCACGGCGCAGATGCGCGTGCTGGTAGCCATCGAGTCAGTCGATGGAAGAAAAGGGATTGACTCACTAGCGCGACTCTGCCAGGAAAAGCTCGCCGAGGATCCATTCTCTGGGTGCGTATTCGTGTTTCGCAGCCGCAGCGGGGCTGCGATCCGGCTCCTCAGCTATGACGGCCAGGGATACTGGCTCGCCCAGAAGCGGCTATCGAAGGGGCGGTTTGTCTGGTGGCCAGAAGCGACCGAACCGACCAAGCCACTGGAGGCCTATGAGGCCCAGTTGCTGATGGCGGCGGGCGACGTTTCCCGCGTACGGGCCGCGCCCATGTGGCGGCGAGTGAACACACCGAAGTAAAAGGTCCTCAAACATACGATGAATGCGGAATCACCCCTTGCGTTCCAAGAAACACTGGTTCATACTGCTGGCGATGGTCGAGTTCAGGTATCGGGGCCGGGAAATCACCCCGGAAGACATCCTTTATATATGCAGCCTGATCAAGCGGCACCCGAACGACAGCCGCCGCAAGCTATCCACCCGGCTTTGTGAGGCTTGGCAGTGGCGCCAGGCCAATGGCGCATTGCGCGATATGGTGTGCCGTGGCATGCTCCTGATGCTGGAACGGGCCGGCCAGATCAGCTTGCCGCCGGTGAGTTACGCCCGGCATAATCCGCTGGCCCACAGAGAGCGACCGGAGCCGGTTCCGATCGACACCACGCCGATCGAAGACCGGCTGCGCCACCTCCAACCGCTGGTGTTCGAGCAGGTACGACGCACCGGCATGGAGGCATTGTTCAACAGCCTGATGGAGGAGCATCACTATCTCGGCTACGCGCAGCCGGTAGGAGAGCACCTCAAGTATCTGGTGTGGGCGCGACGACGGCCTATCGCGTGCGTGGCATGGTCGAGTGCACCGCGACACATCGGCTCGCGCGACCGCTATATCGGCTGGAGCGCCGAAGCCCGCCGGCACAACATCCGATTCCTCGCTTACAACACGCGCTTCCTGATTCTGCCCTGGGTGCGGGTCGAGCACCTGGCGTCCCATATTCTCGGCCGCATGGCAGCACGGATCTCCGATGATTGGCAGCGGATGTACGGACATCCGATTTACTTTCTGGAGACGTTTGTGGATCCGGAACGATTCCGCGGGACTTGCTACCGCGCAGCCAACTGGGTGTTGCTCGGCAAGACGACCGGACGTGGCAAGCAATCCAACAGTTACGTACCGAACCGATCGATCAAAGAGGTTCTGGGATATCCGCTGACCAAACGGTTTCGCGACCTGCTCGGGGAATAACATGAAGAAGTCCGCCCGACGCCGGATCGATGTGAACCTGGACGAACTGGACCGCGTGCTGGACGGCGCACGGCAAGCGCCGCTGTGCGAGGCCGATTACGAGAAGGTCAAGGACGCCTTGCATGCCATGGCGGCGATGCTGGTGCGGCCGCGGAACACTGAGAAGACCAGCGCCGTACTGGAGGAAGCGGAAGAGTCGGGTAAGGCCGCGACTCAGCCGGATACCAATGCGCCACCGCCGGCCGGACACGGGCGCAATGGAGCCGAGGCCTTCGGTGGCGCACAGAAGGTTGAGATCGCGCATCACAGCCTAAAGCACGGCGACCGTTGCCCGGAATGCGGGAAAGGCAACGTATATGGGCAGAAAGAGGTGAAGGTGCTGGTGCGGATTGTCGGGCAGGCGCCGCTAGCGGCCACTGTTTACTCCCTCGAGCGGTTGCGCTGCGGCGCGTGTGGGCAGGTGTTCACCGCGCAGGCGCCGGAAGGAGTGGGTCCAGAGAAGTACGACGAGACGGCGGCGGCGATGATCGCGCAACTTAAGTACGGCAGTGGGATCCCCTTCTACCGGTTGGAACAGCTGGAAGATCAGCTCGGGATTCCGTTGCCGGCGGCAACGCAGTGGGAGATCGTGGAAGAGGCTGCGGAATTGCTCAAACCGGCGCGCGATGAGTTGATCCGGCAGGCGGCGCAGGGAGAGGTGATCCACAACGACGACACCAGCATGCGCGTACTGCGGTTCGCGCGCGAACCGTCGGACGAACGCACAGGCGTGTTTACCAGTGGGATCGTCTCGACCAGCGCGGGTTGGAAGATCGCGTTGTACTTCACCGGACGCCAGCATGCCGGCGAGAACATCGCCGACGTGTTGCAGCAGCGGGCAGCGGAACTGCCATCACCGATTCAGATGTGCGACGCGCTGTCGCGCAACGTTCCGAGGTTGCCCACAGGTGTGGAGATTTTGTTGGGGAACTGTCTCGCGCACGGAAGAAGACAGTTCGTCGAAGTGGCAGCGAACTTTCCGGGCGAATGCCGTTACGTGTTGGAGATGCTGGGCCAGGTGTACGGCCACGATGCCGACGCGCGTGAGCGTAGACTGACGCCAGACGAGCGGCTACGACTTCACCAGGAGCGTAGCGGGCCGGTGATGGACCAACTGCACCGCTGGCTGGAAGCGCAGTTCGCCGAGCGCAGAACGGAGCCGAACTCCGGGTTGGGCAAAGCGATCACGTATCTGTTGCGTCATTGGCGGCCGTTGACATTGTTTCTCCGCCAAGCTGGGGCCCCACTAGACAACAACATCGTCGAGCGGGCATTGAAGCGCGTGGTTCTGCACCGGAAAAACGCGCTGTTCTATCGGACTCTGAACGGGGCGCAGGTAGGCGACCTGTTTATGAGCCTGATTCACACTTGCCAGTTGTGCGGCACCAACTCCTTCGATTACCTGATCAAGCTCCAGCGCCACGCCCAGGAACTGGCAGCCAACCCCGCGGAGTGGATGCCGTGGAATTACGGCGAGACGATGGCGCGCGTTGGAATATGATGAATGCCGACTGGCCGGAAAGGCCGGGGATACGAGTGAAGGATCGAAAGCAGATTACGCCTGACGAACCGGTTCCCTTGGAGCTGAGCGACCGTGAGCGCGATTTGATTCTGAAACACACCTTCGCCCACGACCAGCTGACGGGCGGTTTGCGTATTGTGCGCCGGCCCGGCCAACCACCGGTCTATCGTTTTACCTTGGATGATCTGGATGAGTTGGCTGGCTATGTAGCAGCAGAAGCTAACCATGCAAAGGACAAGAAGCTACAGAAACAGTTGCACCGGCTATGCGCTCGGATTGCGGCGGTACTGGAGTCTCATACGGACGAGACCGACGCATCGACACGCTGACCCGCAACAGAAATGTCGAAACCGAAAAGGAGCCACATTCGAGAGGAGCGAATCCGGAACGAAGCTGTCGTCGACGCCTATGGGCCCGAAGAGCAAGCCATGGGCTGGTATTGCTACCTCGAAAACAAACTGCGTTTCCCCTTTCAGGCCAAGTGCATCGCTGCCAAGGTAGTGTCGCCTCTCAGAAAGGGAGAAACTGTTGAAGTCCGGCGCATGGCACCCGAAGACGCTTGTACCGGCGACATGCTGGTGTTAATCCGCTGGCAGAGTCGCAATCTGGCGGTTCCCCTATCTCAACTCGCAGCCATTGACGCGGACGAATCAACTTCCGAGGCCATCGGCGATTGGCATTACTGGGTGGCTCAAGGTTACTGTTTCTGAATCATGCTCGGCGCGCGAGACGTACGCAGGCTTGCCGAAAACTCACGTTATTGCGGTAAACGAAACGGGTGAACGCAGTCTCTTGTCCCGCCTCGTTTCCCTGCTCGTTCGCAACTGTCCGCTTCGCCTTGCAAGTGACAGGCATGCACAACGTGAGAGCCTTCTCGCCCTTGCGGACGTGCCTGCCGAGTTCCTTCCAGCGCATGAACGTCGCGATGGGACCGGGTTGCAGACCGCGTGCTTGGCATTGCGAAAGAGCGAGCAGTTGATTGCCGATGGAGTAGCTGTGGAAGCGAGAATAGGCTTCGTGGATCGCACCAGGTTGGCGGATTGCGTCGTGGAGAATCCTCTGCCACGATACAGACAGATCTGACATTGTGATGCCTCACAGTGTTGGATTTAGGAATCGGCGAGCGCTCTGACGTTCGCCGGTTCCGATTGCAAGACGATCCTAGAGCAGCGATCCCCGCGCAGTCAAGAAGAATTCCTCGGCGTCCCTTGTTAGCGCGCAAACGGACGAATCAGATATCCGAGCTACCCTCCTCTGTAGCAGCTACTTACGCAAATGAGATCTCCGCATGGTGCTCGTTTGTCTTCTTCTCCCACGCGGCAACCGGCAGCCCTCTACTGGCAAATGCGCCCCTCGGGGCGGTTGCAGGAATGTCGTAACCGTCCGCAACTCGGCTGGCGAAGGCACAGGGGTAGGGGTACCAGCTTGGGCGGCCTTTTTTGTGACGGTCAGCCTCAGCGGGCTCCATTTGAAAAAAGTTTTCTGAAATATTTTCAGCCGTATTTTGTCAACTTCTACAAGGGCTTTAGTGATCAGACTCGATATCAGTTCAAAGCCAAAGGCCTAGATTACCGAAACCAACACTTATAGTGAGGCGGCCCGGTGCGCCGATTGTCATATCTTCTGCCTCCGCGTGGCACAGAACCTGTCCGAATGTCAGGTGGCCGATACCCACCAGCGTTGACCACAGGAACGACACCGCTACCGCACTGCCCGCAGCAGCACCATATCCCTATGGAAATCGAGGAACCTCCGCTGGCCCTCGGTGAAGCCGCCGACGTTGACGGCCCGATGTGTTTCGACGCCCATTCGTTGCATAGAAGGGCCGTGGGCTACCGGTGAAATGATCAGCCTGCCGGAATCTTCGAAGCCGATAAAGTCCCGGTCAAACAGATGGTCGATGCTGGGTGTCAGCAGCAGTCCATTCTCCCCATTGAGGCGCTCGCCGTTCGACGAATCCCGCCAGGGCTTGCAGTGGCTCGCAACTAGGTGAATCGGGTTCTCTACCCCAAGTCGCCCCGAATAAACCTCTTCACCTCGCGGCAGAGCCCAGGCTCCACCCGACCGCATACATTTTCATGTGCCGTTGTGGCGCTCAAAAAGCGCGGTGGCTCATTCGTATCTCAGTACAACCATCGGGTCAAAGCGCATGGCGCGACGCGCGGGAATGTAACACGCCGCCAGCGCCACAAGCGCCAGGAGCACGACGACCGCTATCATCGTCAGCGGGTCGTTGGCCTGCACATCATACAAAATGCTGGCTAGATACCGCGTCACTCCCAGCGCCAGCCCGATGCCAACCGCAGCTCCGACAATCGCCAGCACACTTCCCTGCCCGACAACCAGGCGCAGCACGTCGCCCGGCTGCGCGCCAAGCGCCATGCGAATACCGATTTCCCGCGTGCGTCGCGAAACTTCATACGAGAGCAGGCCGTACAAGCCGATGCACGCCAAGGCCAGCGCCAGCACACCAAAAAATCCAGAAAGCCGCGCAATCAGCCGCTCCTGAGACAGCAATTCGTCAATCACCTGTGTCTGCGTGCGCATGTGGGAAAGCGGCAAATTACTGTCGACCTTGTGGGCTGCGCTGCGCACGGCGGAAATGAGTGTACGCGGATCAGTCGCCGTTCGCAATTCAAAATATGTCCCGCCGCTCGTAAACGGGACATAGACAATCGGCTGAATTTTCCGTCGTAGCGAATCATACTTCGTGTCACCCACGATGCCGACGACTTGCCAGTTTCGCGATTTAGGATTGCTGACGAAGCTGGTGCTCGATCCCGAAACACTATCTCCTTTGGTGATGCGTTTCTCTAGTGGATCTTGGTTGGCGAAGTACCGGCGGACAAACGCTTCATTGACCAAGACCCCGACCACGGCCGCAGGCACCTCGGCAATTGCCGGTGAAGTTGCAGCGACCTGCGGGGCTTGAGGACTCACATTCTGCTCCGCAGCCTTTGGATCCGTACCGGTTTGCGCTGCCTGCTCGAAGTCGGCAGCAGTGAACACACGCCCTTTGAGCAATGGGATATGCATCGTCTGAAAAAACTCCGGGCCAGCGGCGAGCATATCCACATCAACGTAGGGCTCTTGTGGCTGTCCTTCGACATGTACCGTCTCGCTCCACCTCCCACCGTTCAGCAGCGCATCCGATGAATAAGTGACCGAAGTAACACCAGGAAGAGCGACGAATCGATCGCGCAATTCGCTGTAAAGGTTTTTGATCTGCGCGCGTTTGTATCCTAACAGCGTAGGATCAACGTCGAAGACCAGAACGTTGCGTGTGTCGAAGCCGGGATTGATATTGCGAAGGTTTTCGAGCGTTCGCACCAGGAGGCCCGCGCCGATAAGCACGGGCACCGATAATGCTACCTGCGCCACAACCAGCGCGCTTCCCAGATGAAACGGCCATAGACGGCCGACGCTCCCGGGAATTGCTGCTAATACATTTTCCTTGAGCGCTGGCGTCAAATCCACGCGCGTGCCGCGGACCGCCGGCGCGAGGCCGAACACAATTCCCGTCAGAATGCACACACCCAACGCAAACGAAAGAACCCGCCAGTCAGGGGCAACAACGTATGGGAACCGCTGGCTGGAGTCACCCATCATCAATGCTGTGATCGCATGTACGCCCCAATACGCAAAAACGATTCCGAAGACGCCGCCTGAAAGAGAGAGCAGCACACTCTCCGTGAGGAGTTGCCGCAAAATCCTCGCACAAGGCGCGCCGAGCGCCAGTCGTACGGCCACCTCTTTTTGCCGAGCTGCCGCGCGCGAAAGAAGCAATCCAGTAACGTTTGCGCACGCAATCAGAAGCACAATTCCGACGGCGGACATCAAGACGTAAAGCATTTTGGAAAGGTGACCGCGCTGGCCGATTAGGCCTTCTTGGGCGCGCGTGACGAAAATTCTGGGATCATCCGGCGCCTTCCAGATCGGCTTTGGACCGTACAGAACTTCGTTTCGAAACACCAAGGTCGTCCCGGTTTGTGCCTGAGCGAGAGAAACGCCAGGCTTAAGCCGCGCCATGATGAGCAACCACCAGTTCGTCGGGCCGTCAATCTTTCTGGCCCAGTCGATTCTTAATCTCGGAAGCATCGCGATTGTTAGCCACAAATCCTGAGTCTTACCAGGTGAGAGATTTGTGAAGCTTGGCTCGGCGACGCCGACAATTGTGAACACGATTTTGTTCAGGAGAATTGTGCGTCCGAGAACAGAGCGGCTCCCGCCGAACGCGTTCTGCCAGTATGCGTAGCTGAGTACAGCTGCGGGAGCGGCCGATGGAGAATCGTCGCTCGGGCCAAGCGTCCGGCCGATGGCCGCGCTCACTCCCAGCGTGGAAAAATAATCGCCGGACACGATTTCGCCACTCACGATGCTAGCCCTGTCGTTACCACCTAAATCGAGAGCCGCTGGGCCGGCAAATGCCGTGATGTCCGAAAACGCATCTGTCTTTGAACGAATCTGCTCGAAGATTGGAAGTGCAAAAGAACAACCCGACGGGCCTGTAACAACTGATTCTGCGCAATCGCCAAACGAGCTGTACTCATCTATGACGGGCGGTTTGCCAGCCTCCCATTGCAGGATGACGAGCTGATTCGGATCCCGCACTGGCAGCGAGCGCAGCATCACCGCGTCGATCAGACTGAAAATAGCGGTATTGGCGCCGATGCCGAGAGCGAGAGTGAGAACCGCAACGGCAGTGAAGCCGGGAGACTTGGCCAACATCCGCAGGCCGTAGCGGATGTCTTGAAGCAGAGTATTCATAGGCCACAATTCATTCGCCCTGTGATCGACGCGCATGGCGCGGCTGCCATGGATGTAGCAGGTCGCGGACCCGATGCCAAGAAGTACGAGGGCCACACCATCGAAAGTGAGCCTGTTTGCTTCAACCAATCATCGGCGTTGGTCACCTGAAAGGCAGGATACATCGGAAGTTCGACGATATCAGGAAGTTCTACTGGATCATTGATCGCGGCTAGAAATCCGGGAACATACGCCATCATAACGGATACGTCGCAAATCAGAGCGGTCGGCAGACAACCACCACTTTACAGCTTCGTACTGTACACCCACATGCGGCGCGTGTCAACGCTTTGACGCGCTTTGAGACACCCGTTCGAAGAATCTAGTGAGTATCGGTCGCCTGAGTGTAATGGTCTGTTGAGCTAGACCTTCTTGGGAAGGTAAGGTGGCGTTGGCAGCCGCCGGACGAAGCGTTCGGGATGAGCCGCGTTGGCGACGTCGGGAGCGGTCTGCCGGTTTTTCACGCACAGCGTCGGCCAAGCCGTAACGGGCCATGGCGGGAGATGAAACCGGTGCACCACGTCCTTTTGTCGGAAAACACGGCGATTTGCGCCAGAAGCAAATGCAGGCGTATCTGTCTATGCTGCAACACCGGAACTTGGGGTCAGCCATGGCCATAACCTTGGCATAGACTGTGCGTGCCGTGACTTTCTGTACGTTCTCGATGGCGATGACCTCTCAACGCCGGACACCCCTGATTTGTCCGTAGTGCCAAGCACCGCTGGATCATCAAACGCGATTGTCAGGAAATGGAGTTGCGGACTTACATCTTACATCGCGGAGCCGGAGCGCGGAGAGCGGAACTGGAAGGGCAAGCAGGCGGAAAAAGAAGCCGTGTACGCCAACCGGCGGCGCGTCCATGGGCCACGAGGCAAGCGGTTGCAGGGCGACAGGGGAGAGAGAATCGAACGTAACTTCGCGCATCAGTTCGACACCGGGGGCATGGACCGGCTCTATGTGCGCAGCATCGGGAATGTCCACAAGAAACCGCGCCTTCAGGCTGCGGCGTGCAATCTCGCGCTGCTCATGCGTTCCTTGTATGGAGCGGGCAAGCCCAGAGCCGCTCACGATCGCATCATCGAAGCTGTTTTTGCGATTTTGGCCTTCCTGAGCGCCGTAGAAACCTTCCCGCCGACATGGTCCGCCAACTCCACCTATCAGCCGCGTCGCGTTCACCGGTCAAGGAAGGCTCATTGCGCTTGCCCGGTCAACCGCAATCGCGCGGTTTAGACACGGGCTGCTAAGTGGCTATCGCTATAACGTCGGTCCCAACTTACTCTTCAACAGGACCCTGGTCTCCGGAGCGGCCCTGAATGAGCGCGTTATTCTGAGATCACGCAACATGAATAACCTGGAGAACCAGCGACTATTCGCCCCGTACTCAGCCACAAACGACGCTCGCCCATGTACAGCGACAAAGTTATCCAGATACAAACAGTCTCCTTGACTCAAAGTGATGCCCTGTCGGTTCCGTTGCAAAGCATCGGACAAAAACTGCACAGCGGCCACCATTTCGCTATTGCATTTCTCATAGTCGATAGGCCCATATCGCAAATAAGGCCGTGTGGAATCACCGAAGAGAATAGTCCGTTGAGTAGAATTCTTAAAAGGAAAAGGTCGTTCAAAAAGAGTACGCAGTATGCTATCAGGTACATTAATATTCTGCAAAGAAGAAAATGTTGTGACTGCATGTTGCTCATTGCGAAGACACATGAACCCAAGATAGTCTGGCATAAATGGTTGAGTTCGAGAGACATCTTCTGTATGCAGGCCAATCTTGCCTGCCCCGGAACTGGCATTGTCCGGAGCACCGGGAATGGAAATCAAGTCATTAA
>Ga0335078_10003242_pt1 | contig 24264 bp, 20 predicted proteins | sample Lox_Sample_32_FD_206711 | JGI IMG/M metagenome (GOLD analysis project Ga0335078, IMG submission 206711) | Soil microbial communities from Loxahatchee National Wildlife Refuge, Florida, United States - Lox_Sample_3.2 | ecosystem: Environmental > Terrestrial > Soil > Wetlands | place: USA... | reverse complement strand
CCCAGAAGTTCTTGAGCCTGACCATCTTGAACCCATGTTCTTTCATCCGTCCGATTTCTGCCCATACGCCTTGGGTGTAGCGAGTCCCTTCATATTGGAAGGTGAATCGTATCGCGTCAGGAATCAGAGAAACGGCCTCCTCTGGGGTGCGATTCTTCTCCTCCATGCGGTCAGAGACCTTATCCATGATACGGTCGCGGCCCTTCAGGCGGTGCTCGAAGCCGATCAGGTGGCGGTCTGGGTCTTGACTTTCAACGGCGCGCATCGCTGGCGAGATCAATTCGCGCTCCCGCGTGGCGATCTGGTCGCACGCGGCTTCAACTCGGCTGTTCTCGTCGGGTTTCAAGGACTTGTTGCCCTCGCTGTGCCAGGAGCCTGGCGAGTCCTTCGACCTGTCGACTGGAGGGCGTTCCCCGGGGGGCCAACGGCGCTGGTATTCGCTCCACATCCCGCGGGACTCCTCGGAGTCCTTCGCCCACTTTTCGGAGGCGGCCTGTTCCTCTGCAGTGATCCCTCGCGCTCTGGCGGACTTCTCTGCGGAATCTGCCCTGCGCAGGTCGGCGTAATACTCCTCGCGATCGCGCGTCTCGGGTTCGGCGCCGGGGGGGCGGGCGGACCGGCCGCCGCCGCCGCTCTGGTCGTCCCGGCGATCCGCGTGCTCGTCGGGGGGCTCGTCAGTCTCGTCTGGCCGGTCCACTCCCACTGGGCCTCACCGTGGGCCCGCAGCGCGGGATATGACATAAAGAGAGCTTATCATTACAATAAGTAGCCTGCCGGGTGAAGGGACAGCAACTAGACGCCATCGGGACCAGGCGCCACTTCCTGAAACGGAGTCGACCCTCGGGTGGTTCATCGGTGTGTAACGGCTAGGTGGCCTAGGGTGCATCACGCGATCAAAGCCCGAACGGGTCCGGCGCGTGCCTCGCGTAAGGGCCGGGACGGCTAGCTGCGGACCTGACGTTCGTGGAGGCGTGCGAACCTAGCGCGGTGGCCGTCTCGGTCTCGATCTCAGCTGACCCGCGCCATTGCTGGAACGGCGTCAACTCCCTGGAACGGCGTCAACCTGGAACCGGTTCATTGGCGTGTACTAGGGGGATGGCCCGGCCGGGAGGAGGCGAATGCGGGGCGACGGCGGGATCGAGGAGCGGTTCGCGGACTACGTCCGCGAGCGGGGGGATCATCACCTGCGGGTCGCGGTGCTGCTCACCGGGGACTGGCACGCGGCGGAAGATCTGGTCCAGGCCAGCCTGGTCAAGCTGTACCGGGCCTGGCCCCGGCTGGACACCGACGCGGACCCGGACGCCTACCTGCGGCGGATCATGGTGAACACGCACCGGTCGTGGTGGCGGGCCCGCTGGCGGCGAGAGGCACCGGCGGCGGTGCTGCCGGAGAGCGCCTCCGGCGACGACATGGCCGACCGGCAGGCGCTCGGCGCGCTGGTCAGGCAGGCGCTGGCGCGGCTCCCCCGGCAGCAGCGCGCCGTGCTGGCGCTGCGGTATGCCGAAGACCTGTCCGAGGCCGAGGTGGCCGAACTGCTGGGCTGCTCGCCCGGAACGGTCAAGACCCACGCGCACCGCGGGCTGCGCGCGCTGCGCGAACTGCTGGGCGGCGAGTTCGATCAGCTTGCGGTCAACGAGACACGAGCGCCGCAGCGTGACAGCGGATGAACCTGCTGTGAAGGAGCACGCTATGAACGACACCGAAGAAGCGGTGCGCCACCTGTTCGCCGCGGCCACCGAGGACATCCCGCCGGGGGTCGACCTGCTGCGCGGCGTGCGGGCCCGGAGCCGGAAGCGCGTGGTGCGGGTCCGGGCCCTGGTGGCCGCGGGCACGGCGGGGATCGTGGCCGCGACCGCGGCGATCACGCTCTCGGCGGTGTCGGCGCCGTCGGCGCTCGCCCAGGTCATGCAGGCTGCCGCCCGGACGGGGGCGACAAGCTACCGGCTCAGTGCGACGGAAAGGATAGTGAAGATCGGCGGATTGCGGTCGCAGCCGTGGGCCACCGCCTCCGGCGTGTTCGACCCAGCTCACCGGGTCGGCGAGGAGACAGACGACCAGGGCGCCCAGGTCCGCTACGTCGGCGCCTACATGTACGTGTTCGTGACCGATGACCTCCGGGCCGCCTCCCACATCATGAAGGGCACGCCGATCCCGGATTGGGCGTCCTGGGAGCGGTTTCCCAGCTCGCTGGGCGCGGGCGCGGGCGCGTCGACGGCGGGACTCGCCATGCTGGGCCGCTTCCCGGCGCTCCTGGGGCAGTTCGACCCGCAGGACCTGCTGGGCCTGCTGAAGTCGGCCACCCAGGTCCGCGAGGTGGGCCCGGCGTCCGGGCCCGGCTGGACGGGTACGGCCTACGCGTACAGCGCCGCCACGAGGCTCTCCGGCGGACCCTTGCAGCTGAGCGTCAGCAGCAGCGGCACGGTCGATGTGGACCAGCAGGGGCGGGTCCGGCGGCTGGATGCGCTGGAGTCGTTCGATGGGACGGTGCGGAAGGTCGACATCACCTTCGGGGACTTCGGGCTTCCGGTCTCGGTGAGCGCGCCGCCGGCCAGCGAGGTGTGGAGCTGAGCGACTGTCTTCGGCGGCTGAGCCCGGGTGACCTGGGCGAGGTCGGGCGGGTCATTTCGCGAACCGGGCACGTTCGGCGGCGGCGATGAGGGCTTCGGCGAGGACCAGGTCGATGCTGGTCAGGTCGGGGGCCTGCCGGGCCAGGCCGGTCCAGCGGGGCCGCCAGGTCCGCTCGAAGGAGCGGCAGGCCTCGTGGCCGCGGGCCGCGATGCGGGCCACCAGGGCCAGCGATATGGACATGGCGGGCAGCGCCAGGCGCCGGGCCGTGATCTGCGCCGCCGCCTGGCGGTACGCAGAGGCGGCCACCAGGCGCTCCGCGGACCGGACGACGGAGGTGGCGTCCTGTGCGGCCCTGGTCAGTTCGGGTGTGCTCCACGCGTCGAACAGTTGCCGGGCCGCGAGGGCCCTGGTGTCCGCGTCGAGCAGGGGCTGCGGGACCACCGCCGCGGCGGGCCACGCCGCTTCGAGGAGGTCGGTCCCTTCGAAGAGGTCAGCCCTTTCGAAGGGATCAGCCGAGAAGACCTGGGCGCAGGGATCGTCGCCGCCGCGGAGCACCGCCTCCAGGTTCGGGCCGCACTGGGCCAGGGCGGCCTCCACGACGAGCGCGGCGGGATCCTCGTCCGGGTAGGCCGGTCCGGCGAGGAGGCGGCTGCACAGCACGGCCGCGGCCGCCGGGACGGTGGCCCACAGCCGTTCGGCCGCTCGCGTGTCGTCCATCATGACCGGCCGGGCGGTGGCCAGGCCGGTGCTGATCAGGCCGGTGACGCACGCCGCGGTGTCGAGCCCGGCGTCGAGGAGCCCGGTCATCGCCAGCCCGGGCTGGTGGCAGAGGACGGCCGAGCAGCGCTCCCGGAGATCGGCGGGCGCGCCGGCGGCGATCAGATCGCCGGCCAGGTGGATGAGCCGCCACAGGCGGTCCACCCGGCGGGGCCGCACGGGCAGGTTCCGTTCCCCGGCCAGGAACCGGGACAGGGCCTCCTCTTCCAGGTCGGTGCTGGCCGGGACGCCGGTGGCGGCGCACGCGCAGGCATCGCGGGCGGGCCAGTCGGGCCAGTTCGTGGCGGTCCGCGGGTCCTCGGCGCGCAGCAGGATCCGGAGCGGGCCGGCGTCGCGCACCCCGGGCGGCAGCTTGACCACCCCGTCGGCCGGAACCGGCACGACGACCGGGGCGCGCCACGGCGCGCGGGCCAGGTACAGGGCCGCGGCCAGGCCGTCCGCTGGCGCGAAGCCGCGGAACGTCAGCAGGCCGTCGCTGACTTCCGCCCCGCTGGCGAGGGGGTGACGGGAGGACTCAGCGAGGGGGTGATGGGAGGGCTGCGCTTGGGGGTGGGAATGGGCTTGGGGGTGGGAGTGGGGCTGGGGGTGGGAGTGGGACTGCGGGTGGGAGTGGGACTGCGGGTGGGAGTGGGCTTGGTGGTGGGAGTGGGGCTGCGGGTGGGAGTGGGGGTGGGTTGGGGCTTTGGCGATGACGATGGTCTGGCGCAGGCCGCGGCCTAGGGGGCCGCGCACGGTGATGTCGAACGCGCCCTGGATGGGGCGGGGCACGCCGTCCCAGATGTCGGCCGGGCCGGGCTGGTCGATTTCGCGGGAGACCAGGGACCTGCCGCCCGCGGCGGGGCGGATGCCGACGTGCCAGCGGACCGCGTCGGGGAGCCAGAGCCACGGCGGTTCGGGGTACACGGGGGCGCCGTCGGGAGTGGCCGCGCCGGGCAGGGGCTGGCCGGGCACGGCCGCACGGGGCAGGGGCTGGCCGGGCACGGCCGCACGGGGCAGGGGCTGGCCGGGCAAGGCCGCGCGGGGCAGGGGCTCGCGGGGCAGGGGCTTGGGGGGCAGGGGCTTGGGGGGCAGGAGGCGGGGGCGCGGGTGGCGGCGGACGGGGTGGGCGGGGCCGCCCGGCAGGGTCAGGGTGCTGACTTTCTCCAGGGAGACGAGCTGCAGCTGCCAGCCGGTCCAGCCGGAAGGCACCGTGGTGATCGTGCGGAGCTCGCCGGCTACGGTGAGCCCGCGGTCGGCGGGGCGCAGGATCCACACCTGGCCCGGGGGCAGCGGCAGCCACGCCGGGAGGCGGCTGCCGTCCTCGGCGAAGAACAAGATGGGGTCCGAGGGGCGCACGACCTCCAGTTCGGTCACGTGATCCGAGCCGGCCAGCGCGACGTGGACGGCACGGACCGGGCGGGGCAGCGGGTGCATGGCGGGCGGGGCGGCCGCGGGGCTGTGTACCGTGCCGGGGCTGTGCGGCGTGGCGGGGTCGTGCGGCGGGGCGGGGCTGTGCAGCGTGGCGGGATGGCCGTCGGCGGTCACGTGCCAGGTGGCGATGCCGCCTGGGGGCTCCGCGATGGCCGGCAGCACCAACTGGACGGCCCGCTCGTTCGGTATGAGGGCTATGCGGGGGGCGGTGAGCTCGGTGCGCCGGGTCCTGGGCTGGACGTGGCCGGGCGCGCCGGCCTGCTTGCGGGCCGCGTCGACGAAGCGGCCGGGGAGCCGGACGCCGGCCAGGTCCTGGTCGCGGCCGGCCAGCCGGTCCAGCAGGTCCAGGCTTCGGTCGACCAGGTCCAGGGCCTGGTCTCCGCCCTCGGTGAGGAACCGGCGGGCGAGATCGTCCAGGCCCGCCAGGCGCAGCCTGCGGCCCGGCGCGGCCGCCCAGGCCAGGAAGCTCTCCGCGTCCATCCCCGGCTCGAGCCGGCGGCGGGCCAGCAGCAGCCGGAAGAACCGGCCCAGGTCGTAGGCGGGAATGTCGGCGTCGGTCAGGACCGGCTCGGGCGGCGGCGGGGCGGCCTCGCGGGGCGGCAGGAACATGCTCGGCTCGCCGGTGCCGGACACGTACAGCTGGTCCCGGGCCCGGGTGCACGCCACGAACAGGACGCAGCGTTCCCGCTGCAGGTCCTGGGCGTGCGCGACGGCGTCCTCGGCTCGCGGGGTGACCGCCGCCGGTTCGGGGACCAGGCCCTGCTCGACGCCGATGACCGCGACGGCCTGGAACTCCAGGCCCTTCATGGCGTGCATGGTCCCGGCCCGGACGGCCTTGTCGTTCCCCCGGCCGCTCAGCGAGACCGTCCGGATGCCGCCGGCCTCCAGCGCCTCCCGTGCCTCGCGGACCAGGCGGGCGGATCGGGCCGCCACGCCGATGGCATGGGGCTCGATGCCTGAGGAAAGCCACGAACCCACTCGTTCGGTAAGAAAGATGAATTCCTCGGCCCGTGCGGCCGTCACCCGTCGCTGCGGGCGCGGGCCGTGCATCGGCGACCGGTACCCGAGCAGGGAGTCCACCTCGCCGTCCAGGCCGGTCACCGGGTCGGTCCCGAGCAGCGGCAGCGCCCAGGCGAGGATCTCCCGGGTGGTGCGGTAGTTCAGCGACAGGCGCCGGCTCCTCCCCCGGACGCTGATCCGCAGGCTGGCCAGGGAGACCCGGTTGTCGTAGATGCGCTGGTGCGGGTCGGCCGCGATGAACAGGTCGTCCGGGCCGGACGGGACGGCGGCGCGGAGCAGCCGCCACTGCGACGGGTGCAGGTCCTGGGCCTCGTCCACCAGGATGTGCCGGTAGCGCGGCTTTTTCGCCTGGTTCGCCTGGCTCGCCTGGCGGAGCAGGTGGGTGGCCTCGTTGGCCAGCTGCATGTGGGTGGACTCGCGGGCTTCGGCCAGTTCCGCGGTGACCCGCTGGGCGGCCTGCCAGAGGAGGCTGCGCTGGGCCTTGGTGAGCGGCCGGCCCCGGCCGGTGCGCAGGCAGGTGAGGTAGGCCTGCTCGGTACGCAGGTCCTGGGCCAGGATGACCTGCTCCCACTCGTTCTTGCAGAACGACGGGGTGAAGTCGAGCCCGGCGTCCGCGGCGGCCTTGGCCCAGCGGTCGCGCAGCACCCGTTCGTCCGCGATGACGGGGGCGCCGCGGGCCTGCCTGACGATGCGGTAGGCCAGCCGGTCCACGTTGAGCACCTCGATCCGGCCGCGGATGGCGGCGTCCGGGATCAGCAGGTTGAGCTGGGCGGCCAGGGTTTCGGCCAGGTTGCCGTTGAAGGTGGTGAGCAGGACCGGTTTGGCGGGCTCGGCGCGCTCGGCGGGCTTGGCGGGCTTGGCGGGTTTGGCGGGCGCAGCGCGCTCGGCCAGGAAGGCCGCGCGGTGCAGGACGGTCACCGTCTTGCCGGTGCCGGGGCCGCCGGTCACCTGGGCGGGGCCGGCGTAGCTTTCCTGGTAGGCGATCTCGCGCTGGCTCGGGTGCAGGAACGTGCGCCAGGCCGCGAACGGGTGAGCCAGGACGTGCTGCAGCTCCTCCGGCCCGGATACGAAGGTGACCTGGCCGGGAGCGCGCTCCATGGCGGAGACCAGGTCGTCCGGGTCCACCTCGTCCGCTTTGTCCCGGGGCAGGACCGTGATCAGGCAGTACGTGTCGCCGGTCTCCGGAGCGAGCACCACGCCACGCCAGTGGCCGTCCACCTGGATGGTGCGGATCCGGTCGTCCCAGCTGTGCTGCGGCTTCTCCAGGAGCAGCCCCGGCTGAGCGTGCCCGGCGAACTGGGCGACAGCCACGTCGACGGCGCCCTGGACGTCCTTGTCCAGCTTCGCGTATTCAGCCAGGAAGCCCTTTGCGATCGCCAGCCGCGCCACCGGTGATGTCCTCCCCTTGCCAGCCTTCCCCTGGCCGGCTTTTGCCCAGAAGGGGCATGCTAGACCGTCCGGCCCCGCGGGCGCCGGGTGAACGAGGGATTCCGGTGAGGTTAAGTGACTGCGGCTTATCCCGGGCGGCTGAGGCGGGCTCGCTCCGGGGCGGCTGAGGCGGGCTCGCTATAGTTCCTGGCTGCGACGTTTGCGGACTCGCGGTGGGAGGATCGTGACCAAGCTGGCCGCCATTCTTGACCAGATCGATTCGGGCAGCGTGCTGCTGCCCGAGTTCCAGCGCGGCTACGTGTGGAACCGGGACCAGGTCCGCGGGCTGATGCGGTCGCTGTACCTCGGCTACCCGGTGGGCGGGCTGCTCACCTGGGAGACCCTGGCCGACGGCTCGCTGGCGCGCGGCGTGGGTCCCGCGGGGGCGGGCGCTGCGGGGGCGGGCGCTGCGGGGGCGGGCGCGGTTCCGGCGCTGCGGGTGCTGATCCTGGACGGGCAGCAGCGGATCACCTCGCTGTACGGGGTCACGCGCGGGCGGCCGCCCGCCTTCTTCCAGGGGGACGAGCGGGCGTTCACCGGGCTGCGCTTCCACGTGGAGTCCGAGACGTTCGAGTTCTACGCGCCGGCCAAGATGCGCGACGACCCCCGGTGGATCGACGTCACGTCGCTGTTCACGCTGGGCCTGGAGCCGCACATCGGGGCGCTGAACGCGCACCCGGACACGCGGCCGCGGATCGTGTCCTACCTGGAGCGGCTGGCCCGGCTGCGGCAGGTGCTGGAGCGCGACTTCCACGAGGAGAAGATCACCGGCGAGGACAAGACCGTCGCCGTGGTGGTGGACATCTTCAACCGGGTCAACTCCGGCGGGACGAAGCTGTCCAAGGGTGACCTCGCGCTGGCCAGGAAGTGCGCTGACTGGCCGGAGGCGCGGGCGGCCATGCGCGCTCACCTGGACCGCTGGGAGAAGGAAGGGTTTTCCTTCAGCCTGGAGTGGCTGCTGCGCAGCACCACCGCCGTGGCCACGGGACGGGCGGAGTTCGGTTCGCTGGACGCGGTGCCGGTGGCGTCTTTCCGGGATTCCCTGGAGACGGCGGCCGGGTACGCCGGTGTCTTCCTGGACGTGGCGGCGGGGCGGCTCGGGCTCGATCACGACCGGGTGCTCATGGGGCGGTACGCCGTCCCGGTGATCTGCCGCCTGCTGGACCAGGGCGGCGGCCGCTTCGCTTCCCCGGCGGAGGCGGATCGCGTCCTGTACTGGTACATCCACTCGGCGCTGTGGGGGCGGTTCGCCGGGTCCACGGAGAGCGTGCTCAACCAGGACTACGACACGGTTCGCCGGTCCGGCGTGGACGGGCTGATCGGGGCGCTGAAGCGCTGGCGCGGCGGGAACCTGCGCATCGACGGGCGGGACTTCGAGGGCTCCGGCCAGGGGTCGCGGTTCTATCCGCTGCTGTACCTGCTCACCCGGGTGCACGGGGCCCGGGACTTCGGCAGCGGGCTGCCTTTGCGCGATCGCCTGCCGGGACAGCCGGCTGGGCTCCGGATCCGCCATATGTTCCCGAAGTCGGTGCTGTACGCGGCGGGGTTCGGGCGGAGCCAGGTCAATGCCGTGGCGAATTTCTGCTTTCTTGCCCATGGGTTTCTGGCCGGCCAGCGCTCGCCGGAGGAGTACCTGGCTGAGGTGGAGGAGCGGCATCCGGGGGCGCTCGCCTCACAGTGGATCCCTTCGGACCCGGGGCTCTGGCGGGTGGACCGGTATCTGGATTTCCTGGCGGCCCGGCGTGAGCTGCTGGCCGGGGCGGCCAATGCCTTCCTGGACCAGTTGCGTTCGGGGTCGGGCCGCTGCGGGACGGGCTATGAGGAGACGGGTTATGCGGGCGCGGGTTATGCGGGCGCGGGTTATGCGGGCGCGGGTTATGCGGGGACGGGTTACGCGGGCACGGGTTATGAGCGGCCGGCGGAGCTCCGGGCGGTCGTCGTGGAGGATCTCGATTCGCGCCGGGATCAGGTGATGGCGCTGGTCGCCGAGCTGGCCGAGGCGGGCTGCGCCGACCCCGCGGTGGACTGCGAGGTGTCGGATCCGGCGACGGGCGAGGTGCTGGCCATCGCCGAGGCGTGCTGGCCGGAGGGCTTGCAGCCGGGGCAGGGCGATCCGGTCATCCTCGAGCTTGACTCGGCGGCGGACCTGCCGCGGCTGAAGGAAATCGGGTATGAGGTGTTCACGTCGGTGGATTCGCTCCGGGGCTATGTCCGGCGGCGGAACCGGGAAGCGGCGGGGCCGGCGGAGGGATAGCGGGCTCCCTGCTCGGGCGGTTCGCATCACGGCGGGTTTCACAGAAGTCCGTGCTCACGGCACCATTCCTCGATGCCGAGTTCCCCGGGGCCTGCGCCTTCGCGGGCCAGGGCGGCCTGCCAGTGCTGGTCGCCCGCGATCGCCTCCGGGAATGACACGCTGAGCGCGAAGGCGTGAACCAGCCCGGTGAGCCGGAAGACCCGCAGGATCTTCTCGGCGCCGGCCACGAGCCTGAGTGATCCGTCCTGCGCGCGCAGCCGCCTGAGGCTGCCCACCAGGGCGCCCAGGCCGGAGGAGTCCAGGAAATCTACCTCGCGGAGGTCCGCGACGATGTGCCGGACGCCGTCGGCGAGCAGGTGAATGACGCGGTCGCGCAGTTGCGGGGCGGTGTACACGTCGACCTCGCCCGCGACGCGCAGGACGGCGCAGTCAGCGCCGACCGTGATGGATTCCAGGTGAAAAGGCGGCACGCGGATCTCCCCCCGCCTGTCATCATGAAGGTTGACAGCGAAATACGTGTGATTACACTAGCGCGGTGAGCGCTAATTGTCAATCAATAGATTACAATGTCATTGTGGAGAATGACATCAACGGGCGCGGCGGGCCGGTCAAGGCGGCGTAGAGAGGGGCAGCGTGCGGATCGAAGAGGCCGTCGGGAAGCAGATCGCCCGCTTCCGGGAGGCGCGGCAGATGTCACTGACCCAGCTGGGCGAGGCCCTGGCGAAGTACCTGGGCAAGCCCTGGAGCCGCCAGGCCGTCCACCAGGCCGAGCGAGGACGCCGCGCGTTCACCGCAGCCGAACTGGCCGCCCTGGCCCTGGTCCTGGACACGTCGGTCCCCGCGCTGTTCCTGGCCGCCGCCCCCGTCGAACTGCCCGGCGCGGCCGTCTCGGCCGAGGACTACCAGGGGATCCTGCTGTACGCCGGCGACGACGCGCCCCTGGACGGCGTCGGGGAACTCCTGGTGGCATTGCGCGACATCGGGCAGATCCTGTCGCGGCCCGCGCTGGCGCGGCTGGCCAAGATCGAACAGGTCGCGGCGGAAGTCGAAAGCGCTACGCCGCTGGCGGGAAGGCCTGGCTGAGGCCGTGGCGGATCTTCGGGGTGGTGTACAGGGCGTTGAGGGCAGCGAGCACGATCAGCCCGCCGGGCCTGACCCGGAAGCTCGTCGTGCCTCCCGACCAGCTCACGTGCACCGTGCCCCAGATAACGGGGTTCCGCGTGACCCTCAGCGCGGAGCCTGACATGGCCTTGACCCGGTAGGCGGGGCCCAGGGCCTCGGACAACGCAGCCTGCACCTCCTCCAGGCTGATATCCCTGTTCACCTGCACTGCGGACACTGCCAGCAGGGGGAAGGCGAAGGTGAAGGCCGCCCGGGTCGGGTTTCGCCAGAACGACTTGTTGACGTAGCGGACCTGGGAGGCGGTCAGGCTGGCGGCGCTCATGACGACTCCGCTGGCCCGCCCGGGCGCGGCGAGCTGGTCAGCGCCAGGTACACGTCCTCCAGCGAGGGCCTGGTGACCTCGAAGCCGTCCAGGTCGACGCCTTCGGTGACCGCCCAGTGCAGCAGCCGGTGCACGTCACCGACGGCGTCGTCGACGTAGGTTTCGACGAAGCCGTCTGCGCCGGGCGGTTGGCCCAGTCCGTTCGGTGGATTGATGCCGGCGGGCAACCGGTAGCGGACCCGCACTCTGGCCCGGTCGCGGAAGCCCAGCGTCGCGGGCGTGCCCGCGGCGACGATGCGGCCGGCGGCGATCACCACCACCCGGTCGGCCAGGTACTGGGCCTCGTCCATGAAGTGCGTGGTGAGCAGGACGGTCTTGCCCAGCGCGGCCAGGTTCTTCACCACGTCCCATGCCTCGCGCCGGGCCGACGGGTCGAAGCCGGTCGTCGGCTCGTCGAGGAAGAGGGGTCCGGGGTCTCCCGCCAGGGCGATCGCCACGTCGAGCCTGCGCTGCTGGCCGCCGGACAGGCGGACCACCCGCTCGCCGCGCTTGTCCGTCAGCCCCACCAGGTCCAGGACCTCCGCCACCGGCCGCGGACGCGGGTACAGGCCCGCGTACATCGCCACCGTCTCGGCCACCGTCAGGTACGGCTCCACGCCCGTCGACTGCAGCACGATGCCGATGCGGCTCTTGAGCTGAGCCCGCTCAGGGCCGGGGTCGCAGCCCAGGACGCTCACCTGGCCGGCGTCGCGGGCCCGGTAGCCCTCCAGGATCTCCACCGTCGTGGTCTTGCCGGCGCCGTTCGGGCCGAGCATGGCGAAGATCTCGCCCCGCCGGATCTCGAAGTCGATGCCCGCCACGGCCGTGACGCCGTCGTAGGTCTTGACCAGGCCGCTTACCTGGGCGGCCAGCGGGCCGCCGCCGTCTGGCGGCACCTGTCGCGGACGAGTCGCCCCGGGGCCGGGCGCAGGCCTCGCCGCGTGCCGTGAGCCGGGCCGCGGTATCAAGCGCATCCGCAACCGGATCACCCCCTCGGGTTTTTCCACGCTCCGGCTCCCCGGATGGCCCCCGATAGGGCCGAAGCTCCCGGCACGGCGGGGAAATGGAGGCCGAACGGGCCCGGTGCACGCCTTCCCGTGAGGCCGCTCGGGCAATTCGGTTTGACCTTGACCCTGCGTCAGGGTTGCAGCATGGGCACATGATGAAGCTGGAACCCGCACCGCGGCTGGCCGGAGCGGTGGTGGCCCGGGGGGTGCGCAAGTCCTTCGGCGATCACCTGGTGCTCGACGGCGTCGACCTGGACGTGGCCCAGGGCACGGTGCACGCCCTGCTCGGACCGAACGGCTCCGGCAAGACCACCATGGTGCAGATCATGTCCACCCTGCTGCCCGCCGACGCCGGCCAGGTCCGGGTGGCAGGCCACGACGTGGCCGGCGAGCCCGGCCTGGTGCGCGCCGCCATCGGCGTCACCGGCCAGTTCTCGGCCGTGGACAACCTGCTGACCGGCGAGGAGAACCTGCTGCTGATGGCGGACCTGAACCACCTGGGCCGGGCCGAGGGGCGCCGCCGCGCCGCCGCGCTGCTGGAGCGGTTCGACCTGGCGGACGCGGCCGCCAGGCCCGCGATGACCTTCTCCGGCGGCATGCGGCGCCGCCTGGACCTGGCGATGACGCTGACCGGAGAGCCGCGCCTGATCTTCCTCGACGAGCCGACCACCGGCCTGGACCCGCGCAGCCGCCGGACCATGTGGGAGATCATCCGCGAGCTGGTCTCCGGCGGCGTGACCGTCTTCCTGACCACCCAGTACCTGGAGGAGGCCGACCAGCTGGCCGACCGGATCGCGGTCCTGGACCACGGGAAGGTGGTCGCCGCCGGGACCCCGGACGAGCTCAAGCGGCAGACCCCCGGCGGGCACATCAGCCTGCGGTTCGGCGACCAGGGCACGCTGAGCTCGGCGGCCTCGCTGCTGCCCGGGGCGTCGCCCGCCGAGGACGGGCTCACGCTCCAGGTCCCCTATGACGGGAGCGTCCATGCGCTCAAGGCGCTGCTGGACCGGCTCGACGACGGGGCGGTACCGGTCGGGGCAATCGGGTCGCTGTCGCTGCACACCCCCGATCTGGACGACGTCTTCTTCGCCCTCACCGGCCACCCCAGCACCGAGCGCACCGAGCGCACCGAGCGCACCGAGCAGGAGAGCCTTCGATGAGCACCATGTCTCTGGCGCTGCGCGACTCCGCCACCATGCTCCGCCGCGACCTGCGCCACTCGCTGCGCTTCCCGATGATGACGGTCAGCGGCATGCTGGTGCCGGTCATCTTCCTGCTGCTGTTCGCGGGGGTGTTCGGCCGCGCGCTGAGCGCCGGCCTGGGTGTCGGGTCGGCCAGCTACATCGACTACCTGGCCCCGGGCATCCTGGTGATGACCGCGGGCTTCTCGGCCGAGGCGACCGCGGTGAACGTCAACATGGACTTCCGGCTGGGCATCATCGACCGGTTCCGGACCATGGCCATCGCCCGCACGTCGGTGCTGACCGGCCAGGTCGCCGGGAGCCTGATCCGGACCATGGTCACCGCCGTTTTCGTGGTCGCGGTCGCGGCGGGCCTGGGCTTCCGGTCCGGCGCCGACGCGGCGGCCTGGATCGCGGCGGCTGGGCTGTTCGCCGCGCTCACCTTCGCGCTCACCTGGCTCACGGTGGCGTTCGGGCTGTTCGCCAAGACACCGGGGGGAGCGAACAGCCTGTCCCTCATCCCCGCCATCCTGCCGTTCGTGAGCAGCGCATTCGTCCCGACCGGGGCGATGCCCGCCGGGGTGCGGTGGTTCGCGGAGAACCAGCCGTTCACCCCGATCATCGACACCATGCGGGGACTGCTGACCGGCGGCGCTGTCGGGCACGACGCCATCGTGGCGGTCGCCTGGTGCGCGGGCATCGCGCTGGCCGGGTACCTGTGGGCCAGGGCGCTGTACAACCGCGGGCCGGCGGGCGCGCCCACCCTGGCCTCCTGAGACGGCTTACGGTGGATTATGGGACCTAACGATCTGGCGGAGGAGCCTCGATGAAATCGCCGGGCCTCACCATCGGCCAGCTCGCGGCGCACGCCGGGGTCACCGTGAGGGCGATCCGCCACTACCACCGCTGCGGCCTGCTGGCCGAGCCCGACCGGGACGCCTCGGGCTACCGGCGGTACGACGCCCAGGCCGTGGTCGACCTGATCCGGATCAAGACCCTGGCCGGCGCGGGGGTGCCGCTGGCCCGTATCCAGGACCTGCTCAGCGCCTCGCCGGGAGAGTTCGCCGCGGCGATCGCCGAGATCGACCGGGCGCTGCGGGAGAAGGTCCGCGACCTCACCCGGCACCGGCGCCAGCTCGCCGAGCTGACCGGGGGCGAGGGATTGTTCCTGCCGCCCGAGGTGGTCGACCTGCTCGGCCAGCTCCGGGCCCTCGGAGTCAGCGAGCGGAGCGTGCAGACCGAACGGGACGGCTGGATCCTGGTGGCGGCGCTGTCACCGGAACTGATACCGGGCTGGGTGAGCCAGAAGCGTTCGGCCCTGGCCGACCCCGAGTTCCAGCGCCTGTACCTGGCGTGCGACGAGGCGTCCGGCTGGGATCCCGATGATCCCCGCCTGGAGAAGCTGGCCGACTGGGTGGTGACCTGGACCGTTCGCCACGAGCCCGTCGCGGGGCAGGCCCCGGCCGACGTACCGGCGGCGGTCACGCTGATCACCTCGGACGCCGCCACCTCCTCCCCCGCGTGGCGGCGCCTCACCGAACTCGCCCGCGGCCGGCTGCCGAGCCCGGCGGGCGGACGGTAGCCGGGCGGCTCAGCCGGGTCTAGCGTGGCAGCCATGGACGATGCGTCCTTGCGTGTCTCAGATGATGATCGCGACCAGGCCGTCGCCGCGCTCCGGGAGCATCTCCTGGCGGGCCGCCTGACGCTCGAGGAGTTCTCCGAGCGGGTCGAGACCGTCCTGTCGGCCCGGGTCGCCGGGGAACTGGCCCGGGTTCAGGCAGACCTGCCCGAGGTCGTCACCGGGACGGCGGGCTCGCGCCCGCCCGCCCGCTTCACCACGGCCCTGCTCGGCCACGTGGTGCGGCGCGGGCGGCTCCGGCTGCGCCGGTGGACCGTGGCTGCCAGCGCCTTCGGGGACCTCGACTTCGACCTGCGGGAGGCCACCATCGAAGGGCAGCGCACGGCGCTGACCATCGTGGCGACGTTCGGCAACGTCGATCTCTACGTGCCGGAAGGCGTCGACGTCGACATCAGCGGGACCAGCGTCTTCGGACACCGCCGCGACTGGGGCCGCGACGCGGGCCGCCCGGACGCCCCGCAGATCCATGTCCGCGTCCTCGGGTTCGCCGGCACGATCGACGTCTGGCGGGTCCCGCCTGACATGCACGGCAGTAGCTTCCGTGACATCATCCGCCGGCTGCACCCCCGCCGGGACCAGACTGAGCTTCCGTCCTGACGTCCAGCCGCCTGCCGGGCTCAGCCGCGCTTGACGGCCTGCAGGGTGTAGCTGTGCGGCAGCCGCCAGGGCCGGTCGGCCAGCCGCCACTCACCGTTTTCGATGCGTTCCATCTTGCCGGGCAGGGCCTCCCACGGCACGCTGTCGTGCTCGGTCAGCGCGGTAATCTGCATGCCCTCGTCCAGCAGCGCGGTGACGATCTCACCCAGGCCGTGGTTCCACTCGTGGGTGACGTTGTGCCGGAACACCGCGTCGGTCTGGACATAGGTACCGCCCTCGTCGATGACCAGCGGCTCCTCCCGCTCGAAGTAGGGGTACCGCACCACCAGCAGGTCGTCCTGCTGGCGGGAGTCGTCCAGCGCCCACAGCATCGGGTGCCCCTCGCGGATGAACAGCCGCCCGCCCGGCCGCAGCAGGGCGGCGACCACCGTGGCCCAGCGGCGGATGCTCGGCAGCCAGCACACCGCGCCGATGCCGGTGAACACCAGGTCGAAGGCGCCGCGCCCGAGCACGTCGGCGGCCGCATAGACGTCAGCCTGCACGAACCTGGCGTCGGCGCCGATCCGGTCGGCCAGCCGCTGCGCCTGCTCCACGGCCGGCCCGGAAAAGTCCAGCCCGGTCATGGACGCCCCCAGCCGGGCCAGCGACACCGTGTCGGTGCCGATGTGGCACTGCAGGTGCACGCCGCGCAGTCCCTTGACGGTGCCCAGCCGGGGCAGGTCGAACCGGACGACGTGGCTGAGGTAACCAGGGTCGGCCGCGTACCGCTCCAGCCCGTAATCCGGGGAGGCGGCATGGGCGGGAACGCGCTCATCCCAGCTGGCCCGGTTGATACTGCGATAGTCCTCCATGACCCTACGATTCCACAGCTGTTCCGATCCGGGCGGTCACGACGCAGCGCGCGCCATCGTGGGGAACGAACGTCACCGCCTCCCGGCGGACCCGCGCGGGCCGCGGGGACGCGGGGCGCAGCGTCACGGCCTGCAGCAGCGGTCGAGGAACCACGTCGGTTTCTTCAGCCACAGCCACGCCTGCACCATGCGCGGATAGTCCGGGCCGTCCGGAAGAACCGGCCTGGGCGCGCCCGGCCCGGCCTGATGGCCGGCGAGTTCCCCGGGCAGCCCGGCGAGCGGGGACGCCATGACCCCATTATCCCTCCCGGGCTGGCGGCTCCTGTTTACGGCGAGCGGCGGCAAACCCCATAGTGGTGGTCTATGAACAGCCAGCCTGCCCCGCGCCCCGGCGCTGGCGGAGCGTCCCTCGTCGCGCTCGGCCGGGACCGCCCCGATGTGGCCGGAACCGCCTTCGTCGCCCCCGGTGCCGTGCTCATCGGACGGGTGCGGCTCGGCGCGGAGGCGAGCGTGTGGTACGGGGCCGTGCTCCGCGCCGACCGGGACACCATCGTGGTCGGCGAGCGCAGCAACGTGCAGGACGGATGCGTCCTGCACGCTGACCCCGGCTTCCCGCTGTCAGTGGGCTCGGACGTCACCATCGGCCACAACGCGACGCTGCACGGGTGCGCCATCGAGGATCTGGTCCTCATCGGCATGGGCGCGATCGTGCTCAACGGGGCGCGCGTGGGGCGTCATTGCATCATCGCGGCCGGCACCGTGCTCACCGAAGGGCAGCAGGTCCCGGAGGGGGTGCTGGTGGCCGGGGTGCCCGGCAAGGTCCGGCGTGACCTGTCCGAGGCCGAGCGCGCGGAGATCGGGCGTAACGCCGCCACGTACCTGGGGCTCGCCCAGCTGCATCGCCGCGGCGGGGCGTGAGAATCGCCCGCGGGGTGGCCTGGTAGACGGGACTTCTACCATGGTGCGTCATGACGCAGGACGCAGGTGAGGACGTGCGGGCCACGGAGCTGATCGCCGCGGTGTCGCTCGCCGTGGACATCGGGATGGCGCAGCCGCTGGAGACGGGGCTGGCCGTCTGCCTGGTGGCCGTCGAACTGGCCGAACGGCTGGGATATGAGCCCGGCCTGAGGCAGCGCACGTTCCGCCTGGCGCTATTGCAGCACGTCGGCTGCACCGTGGCGGCGGCCCCGGTCGCCTCCGTCATGGGCGATGAGATGGTCATGCGGGCCCACGCCGCGACGCTGGACTTCGCCGACCGGGCGGAGATGTTCCGTTTCCTGCTCGCCCACGTCACCCGGGCGAACCCGCCGCTGGCCCGCCCGGCCGCGCTGGCCCGGGCGGCGGCCGGGGGCAGGCGCATGCTCGGGACCATGGCTGACGTGTGCGAGGGGGCGGTGATGCTCGGCGAGCGGCTCGGCTGCGGTCCCGAGTCGCAGCGTGACATCGGCTGCGTCTACGAATACTGGGATGGCCAGGGCTTCCCGGACGGGATCTCGGGTGAGCAGATCACCGAGCCGGCCCGGGCGGTCCAAGTGGCGACGCTGGCGGTGGTGGCGCACCACGCGGGCGGCGTCGCGGCCGCGGCCGACCTGGTTCGCCAGCGCTCCGGGCACAGCCTCGCGCCGGCGGCGGCCGCCATGTTCCTGGGCGATCCGGCCGGGCTGCTGGAGCGGGTGGAAACACCCGCGTCGCTGTGGGACGCGGTGATCGCGGCCGAGCCGGCGCCCGGCGAGCCCGCCGAGATCGACCGCATGCTGCGGGCCGTCGCCGACTTCACCGACCTGAAATCGCCCGTTCTCACCGGCCATTCCCCCGGCGTCGCCGCGCTGGCCGAGGCGGCCGCGGTCCTGATGGGGCGGCCCGACGCGGAGGTCCGGACCGTCCGGCGGGCCGGGTGGCTGCACGACATCGGCAGGATCGGGGTCAGTTCGGCGGTGTGGGGCCAGCCGGGACCGCTCAGCGCCCATCAGCGGGAGCAGGTCCGGCTGCACCCATATCACACCAGCCGGGTCCTGGACCGGTCGCCGTACCTGCGCCGGCTGGGCGAGGTGGCCGCGGCGCACCATGAGCGGCTGGACGGCAGCGGGTACTTCCGCGCCGCCCGGGCGGGGCAGCTGCCGCCCGCGGCCCGGCTGCTGGCGGCCGCCGACGTCTATCACGCGATGACCGAGCCGCGACCGCACCGGCCCGCGCTGTCCGCCGCCGCGGCGGCGGCAGAGATCTGCGCGCAGGCCGAGCAGGGCCGGCTGGACGCGACGGCGGTGGACGCGGTGCTGGCCGCGGCGGGTCAGCGCGCCGCCCGGCGCCGCCCGGCGGCCCCGTGCGGCCTGACCCCCCGGGAGGTCCAGACGCTGGGCCTGGTGGCCCGCGGCCTGTCGATCAGGCAGATCGCCCGCGCGCTGTCCATCGCGCCGAAGACGGCGGACGGGCACATTCAGCGCATCTACGCCAAGACCGGGGTGTCCACGCGGGCCGGCGCGACCCTGTTCGCCATGTCGCACGACCTGCTCCCGGCCCAGCCTGAAAACGGGGAGAACTCCCCGTAGCCCGTCCCCTGCCCGCCGGGCCAGGCTGAAGCCATCGGCCCAATCCAGGGAGGGAAAATCATGAGTGAGCTGCAGCGACTGGTCCGCATCCACTACGAGGGCGTCAACTCCGGCGATCTCGACGCGGCGGGTTCGGTGTTCGCCGAGGACTGCGAGACCACCAGCCCCTACGGGACGCTCCAGGGGATCGAGGCGTTCCGGCAGATGGGCGAGGCGTTCCGGGCGGCGGCCCCGGACAACCGCATCGAGGCCCTGCGCACCTGGGAGGCCGGGGACGCCGTGATCGTCGAAGGCGTCTACACCGGCACCCACACCGGCCCGCTGGCCGGCCCCGGAGGCGTGATCCCGGCCAGCGGCCGGAGCTTCTCGCTGCCCTACGTCGACATCTTCCAGGCCCGGGACGGCAAGTTGGTGTCCCACCGGATGTACTGGGACAACGCCGCGTTCCTGGCCCAGCTCGGGCTCATGCCCGCCCCGGCCGGCGCCTGACCGGGCCAGCGGGACCGCACCCGCTGGGCTCAGGCGTCGCGGGTCATCATCCGCCAGGCCCCGATGACGGACCAGCCGACGATCCAGCCGACGATCACCGAGATCATCGCCCACGTCGGCATCGGCGGGATGCCGAGGGCTCCCCGCCCGCCGAACAGCACCCGGCCGGGGCCGCCCGGCCGGCCGGAGGCGGCGGCCAGCCCGGCCGGGCGGAGCTGGTCCATCGCGACGCCGACGACGAGCCGCTGGCCGTCCAGGAAGTAGGGGATCTCCTGGGCGGCCAGCAGCGGGGTCACGATGATCTCGAGCGCGATCATCACGATGGTGGTCAGCGTCCGCTGCCCGGTGAGCGAGCCGAGACCGAGCCCGACCATGAACCCGATCCCGGCTTCGAGCTCGATCCACAGCCCGATCTTGGCCATCTCGTTGATGGCCGGATTGGAGCCGCCGGTCTCGGCGGCGGTGTAGTCGCCGTAGAGGCTGGCGATGTTCCGGTCCACCGCCGCGCGGACCTGCGCCGCGCTGGTGACGGGACCCAGGGGGAGCCCGGCGGCGGCCTGCCGCGGGTGCTGCAGGAGCCAGTTCCGCAGCCCGGCCTGGTCGAGGTGCTCCGGGACGGTGACGCCGTACACGCCGACCGACGTGGGCTGCGGGGTGCCTTCGTAGCTGGTGACCAGGCAGACCATCGCGAAGGCCAGGGCCACGGCCGAGAGCAGGATGGCCAGGCCGGCCGGGATGCGGGCGAGATACAGGGCGAGCCGCGACCGGCCGGTGATCACCAGGTTGCGGAACACGCCTTCGGTCAGGTCCGTCGTCCCGGCGGCCGCGCCGAGCACGGCGGCGACGATGAACCCGAATTCGGCCATCAGGTTGCACAGGGCGGAGAACACGCTCGGCGTGCCGGCCGGACCGTAGCTGGCCGGATCGACCGCGTGGAAGAGCAGCCGCAGGCCCAGGATGAGGACCGGCGGCCCGACGGTCAGCAGCGCGACGGTGATCATGAGGCCCCGGCGCTTGCGCAGTTCCAGGTGCTTGGTGGTGATGAGATCCCACGTGGGCAGCCAGGTGCCGGTTCCCGGCGGGATCTGCGTCCGGCTCCGGCCGGCGGCGAGGGCGGGGCCGGTCACGTCGGCTCTCCCAGCCGGCTCGTCACGGACAAGAACCAGTCCTCCAGCGACGCCCGGATCTCCTGGAGGCCGTACACCGAGATCCCCGCGCCGACGAGCCGCCGGTTGATGTCGGCGACGAGCTCGCGGGACGCGCCCGCGGGCAAGGTGACGGTCAGCCCGGCTTCGCTGAAGGCCGTGCCCGCGGCGATCCCCGCCTCGTCGATGAGCTGCGCCGCCCGGGCGGGCTCGGCGCAGTCCACCTGCACGACCACGGTGCCCGCGCCACGGATCAGCTCGTCGATCGGGCCCTGGCGGATCACCCGCCCGTGGTCGACGATCGCCACCGCGTCACAGGTGCGCTCCACCTCATCCAGCAGGTGCGACGACAGCATCACGGTCCGGCCCTCGTCCACCAGGCCCGCTATCATCGTCCGCATCTCGTGCATCCCCGCCGGGTCGAGCCCGTTCATGGGCTCGTCCAGGATCAGCAGCTCGGGGTCGCCGAGCAGGCACGCGGCCACCCCCAGGCGCTGGCGCATGCCCATCGAGTACGAGGCGACCTTGTCGCCGGCCCGGTCGGCCAGGCCGACCCGGGCCAGCGACGGCGCGATCCGCTGGTCCGCGTCGCCGCCCCGGGCCGCGGCCAGCAGGCGGAGGTTGTCCCGCCCGGTCAGGTGAGGGTGGAAGCGGGGCTCGTCGACGATCGCCCCGACCCGGGCCAGCGCCCGGCTCCGCTCGGCCGGGACGGGGGTCCCGAGCAGCGCCATGGTGCCGCCGTCGGCCCTGGTCAGGCCGAGCAGGGTGCGGATCAGGGTGGTCTTGCCCGCGCCGTTCGGCCCGAGGTAGCCGAAGGCGGAGCCGCGCGGGACGAGCAGCTCGACGTCGTCGACCGCGACGTTGGTCCCGAACCGTTTGGTCAGGCCGTGGGTCTCGACCGCCCAGGCGCCCTCCGGGCTGCCGAACGTGACCGGGGCACGGCGGGGCGGTGCCAGGGCCGGCCCGGCCGCGAGGCGGGCGGGGGCTGGCGTCTGCGGCCCAGAGTCCGGTGCCTGCGGCCCAGAGTCCGGTGCCTGCGGCCCAGAGCCCGGTGCCTGCGGCCCAGAGCCTGGTGCCTGCGGCCCGGGGCCCGGTGCCGCGGGCGCCCGGCCGACGGCACGCTGCCGGCGGTTGAGGCGCGCCCGGTCATTGAGTCGCACCGCGCCGAAGCCCAGCCCGCCGAGCACCAGGATCACCAGCAGGATCAGCCCGATGCGGAAGTGGTGATGCCCCGGCGCGGCGGCAGCGGCCCCGGCGGCCAGGTCGTGCCAGGCCGGGGCAGGTCGCAGCTGGATCACGCTCATCCTGGGGGTAATAGTGGACGACCGGCGATCCGCTGTCATCGTGCCCGGGGATCATATGCGCATCATTCCCGAGGATGACGCGGTCGCTCAGGCCGTGGAGCGCATCGGCCTCGAGGTTGACGGTCTCTCAGCAGTGCGTGGCCACAGCCACGCGGCGACTTCAAAGAGCGGCGACTTCAAAGAGCGGCGTCTTCAAAGAAGAATTTCACCTCCTTCGCTGGACGTGCCGCGAACCCCGCCTGCCGAATTCGCCGATCCATTCGAAAGCGCCCGCAAACACTGGTAATTTAAGGCAATATACGCTAACATGTTCGAAGAACAATCCTCCTGCCGAACGGATGTGGTTCATGCCTTCGGTGCCGGCTCCCGCGGACCCCGGGCGGGACGAGGATCCCGCCCGGCCGGGCCGCGACCCGGCCGGGATCGGGGACCAGGACGCGTGGCTGGATGGGCTGTGCGAGCGGGAAGACGACCCGTTCTACGCCCCCCAGGAGTACTGGGACCCCGAGGCCAGCGCGCCGCCGCCCGGCCAGGACGAGCTGACCGCCGCCGAGCTGGCCGGGATCCGCGCGGCCGCCGCCGATCAGATGCTCGCCCTGGACGCCGCCGGCACCGGCCGACGCGGCCCCGGCCACCCCGGCTCGGCCCGGATCTTCCCGGGCGAGTCGGCCAGCCGGGCCGCCGGGTTCGGCGCCGGGCTGGCGCTAGATGTCATGCCGGGCTGCGCTCAGCTGGCCGTGGCCGCCGACGCCGCGGCGGGCGGCGGCCCGGCTGACCGGTTCGGCGGGGTGGCCGATCATGAGCTGATCGGGCTGGTGTGCGCCTGGGACCGGGTCGAGGCCCACGCCGCGGCCCGCAAGCTCGCCGCCATCGCCGAGGTGTTCCGCCGCAACCCCGAGGACGGCTTCGAGCCCGGGCCGGGGCAGATGCCCGAGGTGGTGCACGAGTTCACCGGTGACCAGCTGGCCCTGGCCCTGGGCCAGTCCCGCCACCAGGCCGACGCGCTGCTGACGGTGGCGTGGCACCTGGCCACCCGGCTGACCGGGACGCTGGACGCGCTGCGGGACGGGGCCATCACCGCGCACAAGGCCGAGGTGATCGTGTGGGCCACCCAATACCTGGACGCCGGCGAGGCCCGCGAGGCGGAGGCGAAGGTCCTGGGGCGGGCCGGGCGGCTGACCCCGGGCGGGCTGCGCGCCGCCGTCGCCCGCGCCGTCATGCAAGTCGCCCCCGGCAAGGCGCGCAAGCGGCGGGAGGAAGCGGCCAGGGACGCCCGGGTGCAACGCTGGGCCGAAGATTCCGGCAACGCCGCGCTGATGGGCCGCGAGCTGCCGCCGGATGAGGTGCTGGCCGCGGACCAGCGGATCACCTGGTGGGCCGGCGAGCTGAAGAAGGCCGGGCTGGAGGGGGACATGGACGTGCTGCGCGCCCGCGCCTACCTCGACCTGCTGCTCGGCCAGGACTCCCGCCCCCGCGACCCCCAAGCCACAGACACCACTAGCCAGGACGGCGCCACCAGCCCGGGTGGCAGCGGTCATGCCGGCAGCGGCAGCGGCGGCAGCGGCGGGGCGCACCGGCCCCCCGGCGCGGGTCCCGTTGGCGGCGCGGCGGGCGGGTTCGCCGGCCGGGTCACCCTGACCGTCCCGCTGGCCACCCTGCTCGACCTGGACCAGCGGCCCGGCGAGATCTCCGGAATCGGGCCGGTCGACCCGGACCTGGCCGCCGACCTGGCCCACGCCGCCGCGCGGAACCCGGCGACCGCCTGGTGCGTGACCGTAACCGACCAGCACGGCCACGCTCTCGGCCATGGCTGCGCGCGGCCCGAACCCAAGGGCCGCCGGATACGGGCAGGGCCGCCGGGCGGGCATCAGGGCCGGGACGCTCCCGCAGACCCCGGATTCACCTTCACTCCCGCCAGGGAAGACGGCCCGGGGAGCGGATACGGCAGCTGGCGGCTGCAGACCCCGGGGCCCGGGCCCGGCCTGGCACTCACCCTGGACCCGGTCACCACCGATCCGTGCGACCACCGGCTCCAGGCCCAGGGCCACGATCCCGGGGTCAGGCTGCGGCACCTATCCCAGGTCCGGCACGCGACCTGCACCAGCCCCGTCTGCCGACGGCCCGCCGCGAACTGCGACTTCGAGCACAACATGCCGTATGAGGCGGGCGGGCGGACATGCCTGTGTAACGGGGGCCCGAAGTGCCGGCATGACCACCGGCTCAAACAGCAGCCCGGGTGGAACGTCGATCAGCTCCCCGATGGCACCTTCCGGTGGACCACGCCATCCGGGCGTAGCTACGACACCGAACCCACCTGCTATCCGATCTAGCGATCCGGGATCTCGGTTACGGGATGACCACGCCCGGGTACTGCCTGCTCGGTGAGCCCAGTACCGGTTCCGGGCTCAGCTGTAGACGAGCGTCCCGTCGTCGAGGTCGGCCTTGGGCAGGATCTCGCGCTCCTGGTCGTGCTCCAGCATGTGGGTCCACGGCTCGCGATCGCCCTGCTTGAACAGGATGTGCTGCGAGCGCATGACGTAGCCGGAGTTGAAGTTCTCCGGATCG
>Ga0335078_10003241_pt1 | contig 24269 bp, 18 predicted proteins | sample Lox_Sample_32_FD_206711 | JGI IMG/M metagenome (GOLD analysis project Ga0335078, IMG submission 206711) | Soil microbial communities from Loxahatchee National Wildlife Refuge, Florida, United States - Lox_Sample_3.2 | ecosystem: Environmental > Terrestrial > Soil > Wetlands | place: USA... | reverse complement strand
GCGAGCGGCGGCCGCGCACGCCCGGGCGCCGGCCACCAGCACCGGCCAGGTGTAGCGAGGACTCAGCCGCAGGTCATGGCGATCGAGGGCGTCCTCCGCCACGGACATGGCGTCGGCGGGCCGCTGCTGAGCCAGCCGCAGCTCAGTATGCAGGCGGATCAGCGGCAGGTGGTACTGGGCGTCGTATCTGGAGTCATCGGTCACGGCCCTGGTCGAGGTGACGGAGTCCGCCGCGGCGCGCAGGTCACCTCGTGCCAGGGCGATGTCGCCGGCCAGCCGCCACATGCAGGCGCGGTTCAGCCGGGGCGGGTTCATCCGCAGCGAGCCCTCGATGATCTCACTGGCCTCGTCCCATCGCCCCAGCGAGACCAGCGGCTCTGCCAGGTTGTTGGCCAGCACCGCGCCGTAGGTCCGGGCGAGCCCGTACTTGCGGGCGCCCGCGAGCCCCTCGCGGGCCACCTCGGCGGCCGGTTCATGCAGGCCCGCGCCTTCCAGCATGTCCGATTCCGTGATCGCCGCGCTGAGCAGCGGCTGGAAGGCCCCGGCCCGGGAGGCGATCACCCGGGCCTGGGCCAGCATGGCCCGGATCCGCTCCTCGTTCCCGCCGATGGGCTCGGCGCAGGCCAGGGTGATGAGCGCCGCCGCTTCGGTGGCGGCATCGCCGGACTGCCGCGCGGCCGTCACCGCTTCTTCCGCGGCCGCCCGGAGTCCGGGGTTATCCCAGCCGCCGTGCACCTTCAAGGTGATGTGAGCCAGCCCTTCGAGCACCCGCGCTCGCGCGGGGCTCGGCGGGTCGGCCGGGACCAGGCGGACCGCCTCCTCCATGTCCCCGGCGTAATCTGTCCGGCCAAGGTAGTACTTCATGAAGCCGCGGGTCCGGAGCATAAGCGCGGCACGGACCGGTTCCGCGGTGCGGTCGATCTCCCGCAGCGCGGCCTGGGCCAGCATGATCCCCCGGTCATCCTCCCCGGCCAGTTCGGCGGTTCTGACGGCCGCCTCGAGCACCGCGACGTGATCGGCGCCGATCCGGTCGGCAGCGTCCGGCACCTGTTTCCACAGCTCGAGCACCCTGGACAGCATGGCCAGTTGCTCCGCGTACGCCAGCGCGCGATCGGCCTGGCCGGCCGCCTGCCAGGCACTGACCAGCGCACGCGGCGCATCGTGCGCCGCGAACCAGTGCCAGGCCTGCTCGGCCGCGGCCCGGCCCGGCGTTACCAGCGCCGGATCGGCCTCGATGACCTCGGCGAACCGGCTGTGTACCTGGCCCCGCTCGCCGGGCAGCAGCTCGTCGTGCACCGCCTCGCGAATCAGCGCGTGCCGGAACACGTAGCCGTCGGATTCGGTCAGCAGCACGTTGGCCGCCACGGCCGGCCGCAGCGCCCGGCCGAGCGCGGCGCCGTCGAGCCCGGTGACCGCGGTCAGCAGGCCGTGCCCGATCCGCTGGCCGCCCGCGCTGGCGACCCGGACCACCTCCTGCGTCTCTTCCGGAAGCCGCCGCAGCCCCGCCATCAGCAAGTCGTGCAGGGATTCCGGCAGTTCCGGGCCGGATTCGCCGTTCCCGACCAGGGCCTCGACGAACAGCGGGTTGCCCTCAGCGCGGCGGTACACCGCCGTGAGCATGTCCTCACCCGGCTCGCGGCCGGTAATCTGCGCCACCAGCTGGCCGGTCTCATGGCGGGTAAGCCTGGCGAGGTCCATCCGGGTGACCCAGTCGATGCGGTCGAGCTCGGCGAGCAGCGGCCGCAGCGGATGCGTCCGGTGCAGGTCATCCGACCGGTAGGTCACCACGATCAGCACGCCGTCGAGCGATGGCTGGTTGCTGATCAGGAAGGCCAGCAGGTCCCGGGTGGACCGGTCGGCCCATTGCATGTCCTCGATGACCAGGACCACGGGATCGCTTTCGGCCAGGCGCTCCAGGACCAGGAGCATCTGCTCGAACAACCGGGCCCGCGCCTCGCCCGCCTCGTCCGGCCCGGCCGGGGTGCCGAATTCCGGCAGCAGCCGGGCCAGCTCCGGGCTGCTGCCGCCGGGCAGCAGGCTGGCCACGCCGGCCGCGCCGAGATCGCGCACGAGCTCGCGGAGCACGGCGGTGAAAGGGGTGAACGGCAGGCTGTCCGCGCCGAGCTCGAGGCAGCCGCCGGTCAGTACCCGCGCCCCGGTGGCGCGTGACCGCTCGGCAAACTCCCTGACCAGGCGGGTCTTTCCCACCCCGGCCTCACCGCCGACCATGACCGCCGACGGCTGGCCCCGGGCCGCCTCGGCCAGCGCGGCATCCAGCGCGGAAAGCTGGCCCGACCGGCCGACCAGGACCGGACTCGACACCCGCGGTTCCACGTCAGTAAGCATGCCCGATTTTTGCCCCGCTCGCCTCCGGGTGCCTGTGGCTCGCGGGGTCAGTTGTACTCGGGCAGCTTGATGGCGGTCGCGGTTCTGGTGGACAGGTGCCGGACCAGGCTCCTGGCCGGCGGCAGGTAGGGCAGCATGCGGAAGAACCGGTCGCGCTGCCTGATCTTCTTCGCGGTGGCCGGGGCGAGGAAGTCCCGCCCGCCGCGGGCCTGCTTCTGGCCGCGGGCCACGTAGCCGCGGAGCAGGTGCTCATAGCGGGTGAACGCGGCGCGGTAGTCGCCGCTGGCCGCGGCCAGCTCCCCGGCCAGCACGCAGGCCGCCACCACCGCGGTCCCGGTGCCGTTGCCGCCGGGCCCGGCGGCGTAGCCCGCGTCGCCGATCAGCGCGACCCGGCCGGACGACCACCGGTCCAGCCGCACCTGGCTCACCGAGTCGAAGTAGAAGTCGGCCGCCGCGGGCATCTGCCCGAGCAGGTCTGGCACCTGCCAGCCCACGCCCTCGAAGGCTCCGGCCAGGATCTGCTGCTGCTGGGTGGTGTCGTGGTAGTCGTACTCGATGCGTCCGCCGTCCGGCGCGGTGAAGAAGAACTGCGCCACCGCCCCCTCGGTGCCCGGCGTGCTGAAGATCGCCGCGGTCCGGCCGGGCACGCTGTACAGCAGGCCCTCGTGGTCCAGGCCGTAGCGATCGGGTACGCCGAAGATCGAGACGTACAGGCCGAGGTCGCGGACCGGGTCCGGGTGGTCGCCGAAGGCCAGTTCGCGCACGACAGAGTGCAGTCCGTCGGCCCCGATGACCAGGTCGAAGGTCTGCGGCGCGGCCCGGCGGAAAGTGACGTGCACGCCCCCGGCGTCCTGGTGCAGGCCGGCGATCGAGTCGCCGAACAGGTACTCGGTGCTGTCCCTGGTCGCCTCGTACAGGATGCGGCCCAGGTCACCGCGGAGGATCTCCACGTCGCCCGCGAAGATGCCGGCTGGCATGCTGGCCACGCGGTGCCCGTCCGCATTTACGCAGGTGGTCGCGGACAGATGTGTCTGCCGTTCCCGGATCCGGTCCAGGATGCCCATCTTGGCCAGCACGGACAGGTGGGCGGCGCCGCGGAAGTCGACCGCGTAGCCACCGCCGCGCAACCGCGGCGCCTGTTCTACCACGGTCGGGAGGAACCCGTGCCGGGTGAGCCACCAGGCCAGGGAGGGACCGGCCACGCTCGCGCCGGAGATGAGAATGCGCTGGTTCAGGGTTCGGTTGTCCGTGGCAATGGTGGTCATGGCTGGTATCATACAAACGTATAAGACATTTGTATAGAACGTTTGTATATCTCTCGCTAGGATTCATGCCATGGGCCATCGTGAAGACCTGCTCGCCGGCGCCGTCCGCTGCCTGCGGGAAAAGGGCTACGCGCATACCACCGCCCGGGACATCGTCGCGGCCTCGGGCACCAACCTCGCCTCGATCGGCTACCACTACGGCTCGACCAGGGCACTGCTCAACGCGGCGGTGCTCACCGCCATGGACGACTTCGGCGCGGAGATGGCGCGGGCCGTCGGCGAACCGGACCCAGGGTCCGGCGCCCTGGAGCCCGCCCTGGAGCGTTTCGAGCGGTTCTGGACCAGGGTCATCGACTCGTTCCAGGCCAGCAGCCAGGTGTGGCTCGCCACCTTCGACATCTTCACCGTGGCGCAGCGCGATCCCGAGGTGCGCGCCGCCGTGGCCGAGGGCCTGGAAGACGGCAGGAAGCTGTGGGCGCGGCTGCTCTACGGGGTGGACGACGCGGACGAGGAAAAGACGCGGGCGATCGGCTCACTGCACCAGGCGCTGGTCAGCGGCGTCCTGGTGCAGTGGCTGATCGACCCGGACCGAGCGCCATCAGCGGCCGACCTCGCGCGGGGCCTGCAGGCGATCGCCGGGCAGGTGGTCCCCGCTAGCTAGTGCAGCTGTGCCTGGCCGCGGAGATCAGCGAAGAGAACACCCACGGGTTCAGCGGGGCGCTGTCCCCCCTCAGCGCCTTGGGCAGGCCGTGCGGGAACCGGAACGAGGCCTTGGTCCAGACCATGTGCGGGACGCCCGAGGAGGTGCAGACCTTCACCGGGTTGCTCAGCGTGACCACGGTGGCGACCGAGTAAACCGGTCCGGCGGCGCAATCCGGGTTGCAGCCGTCGAGCTTGTCGATGCCCGTCCCCACGGCCTCGGTTTCCGACCAGGTCTGCCACTTCATCCTGGACAGGAAAACGGTCGAGTCGCCGGACAGCGCGCAACCGAAACCGTTGCACGCGGGCTCGAAGAGCATCTTCCCGTGCAGGTCCTGGCCCTGCGCCAGGTAGGCCACCGACGGGTTCGGTGCCTCCGTCGCCATCGAGGTCGAGACGCCCTGGCTACTGCAGGCGGCCACCAGCGCGGCGGAACAAACGATCCCGGCCCAGCCCGCGACCCGGGTGGTCCCGCGCACAATTCTTGTCAGCATGATCTTCCAACCCACAACTCTCACTTAGTCCAGCACGGTCAGCAATAAGGACGGCGACGGCGTCGCCACGGTTGGACGGAGAGTGAGCGGGGGCGATTGATACGACCGTTCGGCTCAAAATGCCGGCGATCAGGACCCTGGGGGGCTCAGCCGAAACACTGGCCCTCGCCCCGGTACGTGGGCACGGTGCCGAGCTGCCCGTCCTCGTCTAGCACGTGGTAGTCGCGGAAGCGCTCGGCCAGCTCGCCGGCCTTGGCGTGGCGCAGCCACACCCGGTCCCCGGTCCGCAGCCGGTCCGCGGCCGGTCCGCGGACCGGAGTCTGCACCTCGCCCGCGCCCTCCGTCCCGGTGAGGCCGAGGCCGGCCGGCAGGTACGGGCGGGGCAGCCGGTCCGGGGTGCCGGTGCCGGAGGCGACGTAGCCGCCGGAGAACAGCGTGGCCAGCCCGGGACCCGGCCGGCGCACCACCGGCAGGGCGAAGAGCAGGGCGGGTTCGGGGCTGAACCGGCGGTACGCGTCGAACAGGGTCGGGCCGACCAGGCCCGAGCCTGCGGTGAGCTCGGTCACCGAGGTGTCCCTGGCGGTCGATTCCAGGCTGCCTGTGCCGCCCCCGTTCACGAACTCCAGGCTGGTCAGGGCCTGGATCTGGCGGATCGCCTCGGTCCGGCGCCGGATAAGCTCGGGCATCGAGCGGCCCTGGATCAGCCTGATCATCCGGGCCCTGACCGGATGCCCGGGCGGCGCGTCGCCCAGGCCCGCGATCTGGCCCTCGTACCCCATCACGCCGACCAGGCGGAAGCCGGGCCGCCGGGTGATCGCCCGGGCGAAGCCCGCCGCCTGCTCCGGGGTGTGCAGCGGGGACCGCCGGGTGCCGATGTGCACGGCCGGCTGCCGGGCCAGCGGACGCCAGGAGACGTCCAGGTCCAGGCAGACCCGGATCTCCGGGTGGCCGTCACCCAGCGCGCGGTCCACCACGTCCAGGTGCGCCTGCGAGTCGGTCATGATCGTGACGTGCTGCCTGGCCTGGCTGTCCGCCGCCAGCGCCCGCAGTGCCCCGCGGTCCACGGTGGGGTAGGCGACCAGCAGGTCGTCACTGGTCCCGGTGGCGTGCAGCCAGATGGCTTCGGCCAGCGAATAGCACATCACCCCGCGGTAGCCGGGGGTGGCCAGCGCGCGCTCGATCAGGAAGCGGCAGCGCAGCGACTTGGTCGCCACCCGGACCGGGTGGCCTCCGTTCCCGGCCAGCGCCGCCCGGCGTGTCATGTCGGCGGCGTTCCGGTCGAACGCGCCCAGGTCGACGAGGGCCAGCGGCGGGTCGAGATCGGCGGTGGCCAGGTCGTAGCGTTCGCGGGCGGCGTCAGGGGAAGGCCGTGCCGAACGCCCGGCGAGCCGGCGGCCCTGATCGACAGACATGCTCGCACAGTAGACCAGCGCCGCGGAAATCTGAATACTGTCCGGTAATGAGGACCCAGCCTCCTGCTGACCGGCGCGTATGGCGCAACTGGGCCGGGACCGCGACGGCGACCCCGGCCCGGTGGAGCCGGCCGCGCAACGAGGCCGAGATCTGCGCCGCGGTCAAGAACGCGGCCGCCGCCGGGCTGACGGTGCGGGCGCTCGGCAGCGGGCACTCGTTCACCGCGGCCGCGGCGACCTCCGGCGTGGCGCTGGACATGTCCGGCTGGACCGGGATCACCGCCGCGGACACCGCGAGCGGCCTGGTCACCGCGCGGTCCGGGACGACGCTTCGCGCGCTCAACGCCGAGCTCAGCGGCCTCGGGCTGGCCATGGCCAACCTCGGCGACATCGACGCTCAGACGCTGGCCGGCGCGCTGTGCACGGGCACGCACGGCACCGGGGCCCGGCTCGGGGGCCTCGCCACCCAGGTCGAGGCATTGGAGCTGGTGCTGGCGGACGGGTCGGTGGTGGCGTGTTCGGCTTCGTCCCGGCCCGAGCTGTTCACCGCCGCGCGGGTCGGCCTGGGCGCGCTCGGCGTGATCAGCGCGGTGACGCTGCGCTGCGTGCCGTCGTTCACGCTGCTGGCCGACGAGCGGCCCCTGCCGGTGGACGAGGTTCTCGAGCAATTCGACGAGCTGGCCGCGGCCAACGACCACTTCGAGTTCTACTGGTTCCCCTACGGCCGGCAGGCCCTGGTCAAGCGGAACAACAGGCTGACCGGCCACGACGCGACGCCCGGTACACCGGTTCCGCCGGCGCTGCCGGCCTGGCGGCGGTTCTGGGAGTTCGAGGTGATGGAGAACGCCGGCTTCGGGGCGCTGTGCCGTCTCGGCCGGGCCCGCCCGCGGCTCATCCCCGCGCTTAACAGGTTCTCCTCGGCCGCGCTGTCCACCCGGACCTACACCGACACCTCGCACCGGGTGTTCGTGACTCCCCGCCGGGTCCGCTTCGCCGAGTCCGAGTACGCCGTTCCACGTGAATCACTGGGCCAGGTGATCACCGAACTGCGCCGCGCGGTACCCAGCCTGCACGACCCGGTCATGTTCCCGGTCGAGGTGCGGGTGGCGGCGGCCGACGACATCTGGCTCTCCACCGGCTACGGCCGGGAGTCCGCCTACGTCGCCATCCACCAGTACACCGGGCTGCCCTACCAGGAATACTTCGACCGGTTCGAGTCCATCGTGGCCGCGGTGGACGGCCGGCCGCACTGGGGCAAGCTGCATTCGCTCGACTCCGGACGGCTCCGCACGCTCTATCCCCGCTTCGACGAGTTCCGCCGCGTCCGCGCCGAGGTGGATCCGGACGGCAGGTTCGGCAACGCCTACTTGACCAGGGTCCTGGGTCCGCACGATTTGTGACGAGAAAGTTACGCTCTCCGCCGGGGCCGAACGGGTCTGGCCGGGTCCTCGTATCCGGGTTAGTGGCCCGTGCCCGCGGTCGCCGGGACTACCGCCTTCATCATGACGGCGACCGCGGCACCGGCCACGTCAGTGCCTTTCCGCGTGGCCGGTAAAGGTTCGTACCGATCCCGTGCGGGGAAGGGCGAGGAGCCAGATGATATCGACATGGCTGGCGGCGAGTTACACCAGCGGAAGCGGTTCGGCCGCGGGCCGGATCGCGCTGGTCACGGTGGCGGTGCTCGCCGTCGGGGCATACGCGTTCCTGCAGCTCAAGACGCGATCGCGCCGGGTCAGGGCCGGACGTCTCCGGTACGACCCGTGGGACTGGCGGACGTATGCCGATCAGGACAGGCCCGAGGGCCAGGACGCCGGGGAGCCGTACGGCAACGAGGAGAGCAGCCGTCCCGACTGGCGGTACGGCTATCCGCCCGGGTACGAGCCGTACCCGCTGTACGATCAGGCCCGGTCACCGTGGGCCGTCAGGGACCAGGCGGGCAGCGACCGGCGGTCCTGAGCCGCGGCCAGGGCCCGTCGCGTGGCCCGGCGGCAGCCGCCTTCCCAAGCCGGGCCCGGCCTGCCTAAGGTATTCGTATCGGGTAGACGCGTTCTGAGGCAGCGTTGGGTGGTGCTCGCGGCGGACACGGGCGGAGCGACGCGATGTTAGCGTGGGACGCGCTCGGCGGACTCGACGCCTACCGGATCACCGAGATCCCCCGACGGCCCGAACCGGGCCCGGCCCCGGCGCAGGCCGAATCTGACGATCCGGGCCGCATCCAGCGGCTCGCCGCCCTGGTCGCGGCGTACCACGCGTGCTCTCTGCCCCCGGGCCCCTGCGGGGCGGGGACCAGGGGCGACGCCTCCGGCGTGGTGGCCATCGGCTGGGTCAGGCACGAAACGGATGGCCCTGTTCAGCTCCTTGCCGCGGGCCCGGGCCTGGTCGGCAGCGACGAGGGCCGGGAGGTGTTCCTGGCCTTGCCCGGCGGAGCGCGAGCCAGGCCGCTGGGGCGCGGCTCGCTGACCGGGCTGATGGCACGACTACCCGCGTGGCGGGCCATCGGCGGGATAAGCGACGGGCTGCTCCCCGGTGACGAGCGCCGCCCAGACGGGCGCCACGCCCCCTCGCTTGAGGAGTGCCTGCTGGCCGCGTGGCCAGGTCCGTTCGGCTGGCTGCTCATCGCCGAACCGCTGAGCGCGGCCGAGATCGGTAAGCTGGCCGAGGAACTGGCGCAGCGGGAACAGTACGCCACCGGCGATTCGGACCGGTTTCCCGGGCGTGCCACGGCCGCTCGCCGGCTGAGCCTGCGGCACGGCGAGATGCGCAGGGGCGTCTCGTCGGGCATGTGGCGGATCCGGCTGCTCGCGGGGGGCGCCGACGCCCATGCCGCCGCCCGGGTGGCCGGCCTCGTGTGCGCCTCCGCCGACCTGTCCGGCCTGCCCTACGCGCTTGCACCCGACGGCCACGCCGCCCGCGGCCTGCGGGAGGCGCTGGAAGATCCGGACGCGGCGGAGCCGTCGGCCGGCGGCGACGCGGTGGCGGCCCACCCGTTCTGCGCGAGCAGCGAACTGGTGGCCGTGCTGTGCCGCCCACCCGAGCGCGAGATGCCGGGCATCCGGCTGCCGCTGCGGCCCGATTTCGACGTGACCCAGGAGGCCGCGGACGGCCGCGCGGCGATCACCGTCGGCGAGATCCTGGACCGGAACCGCCGCCCGGCCGGGTCGCTGACGCTGCCGCTGGACTCGCTGAACCGGCACGTGTTCGTCAGCGGCGCGACCGGATCGGGGAAATCGCAGACCGTGCGGGCGCTGCTCGAGGCCGCGACCGCGGCCGGGATCCCGTGGCTGGTGGTGGAGCCGGCCAAGGCCGAGTACCGGCTGACGGCGGCGCGGCTGGCCGGGACCGGTGGCCCCGGGGCGGGCGGGGCCGCGATGGCCAGGGTCGTCCGGATCCGCCCGGGCGAGTCGGACGCGATCGCGGCCGGCCTCAACCCGCTCGAGCCCGCGGCGGACGGCGCGGGCCGCCGGTTCCCGCTGCAGACCCATGCGGACCTGGTCAAGGCGCTGTTCATCGCGTCCTTCCGTTCGGACGAGCCCTTCCCTCAGGTGCTGAGCGCGGCGCTGACCAGGGTGTACGAGGAGGCGGGCTGGGACCTGGCCCTCGGCGAGACGGTCGCGGCGGACGCCAACCCCGGCTACCCGAGCCTGACCGACCTGCAGCGCGCCGCGATCAGGGTCGTCCGGGAGATCGGCTACAGCCAGCGGATCACCGACGATGTGCTCGGCTTCATCAAGGTCAGGCTGTCCAGCCTGCGCCTCGGGACCACTGGCCGGTTCCTCGAGGGCGGGCACCAGCTCGACTTCGGCGCCCTGCTCGATGGCAACGCCGTGCTGGAGATCGAGGACGTCGGTGACGACAGCGACAAGGCGTTCCTGATGGGGACGGTTCTGATCCGGCTGGCCGAGCACCTGCGGATGGCCAACCGGGCCAGGCCGGCCGGACCCGTCAGCCTGCGCCACCTGACCGTGATCGAGGAGGCGCACCGGCTGCTCCGGCGCCAGGAAACCGGCGCTCCCGCAGGGGCGGCGGCGCACGCGGTAGAGATGTTCGCCGGGCTGCTGGCCGAGATCCGCGCCTACGGCGAGGGTCTCATCATCGCCGAGCAGATCCCCGATCGCCTCGTCCCCGACGTCATCAAGAACACGGCGGTGAAGATCACCCACCGGCTGCCGGCGGCCGACGACCGCGAGGCCGTGGGCGCGACGATGAACATGACCCAGGCGCAGAACCGGTTCCTGGTCACGCTCAACCCGGGCGAGGCCGCGGTGTTCACCGACGGCATGGACTTCCCGCTGCTGACCCGGATGCCCGACGGCACCGCCCGGGAGACGGCTGGCGAGGCCGCCGGGGAGGCGGCCACCGCCACCCCGGCCGCGGTGGTCCGGCCGCGCAGCATCACCTGCGGCGCCGACTGTGTCGGCCGGCCCTGCACGCTGCGGGACATGCGGGTCGCCCAGCGCGCACTCGATGAGTACCCCCCGGTCAGGCTCTGGACCGAGCTGTCGGTCCTCGCGCACCTGACCGGCTGGCCCATGCCGGTGCCGCGTACCGCGCTGCTCTCGCTGCTGCAGATGATGCCGTCCCGGCTGCGGGACTGCGCCCTGTCCCACGGCGTGGACGCGGCCCTGGCGGTCCGGGTCCCGGTGATCGCCGCCCGGGTCAGCCCGGTCGGCCTCGCCTCCCACGTCAGCACCGCGATCGGGGCCCGGATAGCGCGGGGCAGCTGGCTGTGCCAGCGGGAGGAACCCGGGTGGCTCGCCCCGGCCTACATGTGGACGCTCGTCCTCGACGCGCTCAAGTCGGCTGACCGGAAGAAGCCCGGCGCGGGCCCGCACCCGCGCAGCCAGGAATGGGAGCGAACCTACGGGCAGGCGATCACGGGAGAGACCTGCGCGCGCCAGGTGGGAACGGTGCAGCGCTGGTACGACGGCGCGCAGCGGGACGCCTGGGAGGTGCGGGCGGTGGCGTTCGGCGTGGACGGCAACTCCGCCGTCGAGCGGGCGGTCGGCGCCCGGGCCGAGGACGACGACTTCGAGGAGCGCCTGACCGGTTACCTCGATCAGTTCGTGGACTGCCACTGGCCGCGGCTGTACCTGACCGCCGACCCGCTCGGCGACCCTCCGGAACGGCGGTAGCCCAGGTTATGAGAATGGGCTAGCCAGACGCCCTGTGTTGTCCACAGCGAAATCCACAGAAGTGTGCACCGGGTTGCCAGCGGCACGCTGCGTACTGGGCTGATACCCGCAGAGTTATCCACAGGAGGCGCCTGTGGATAACTTCCGGTCAGCTCGCGGGCAGCAGCTCGGGCAGCCGCCCGGAGGCCGCGGCCGAGCGGGATCGCCAGCCCCGGCGGCCGGAAACGCAGAACCAGACGAGCGCGACCGCGGCGAGCAGGCGGAGGCCCGGCGTCAGCCAGGTGCCGTTGAACTGGCCGAGATCAAAGAGCCAGTGCGGCTCGGCCGGGCTCTGCACGGCCTGGACGTAGACGGTCGCCCCCGCGAGCAGCCGGATCAGCACCACCCAGTCCAGCCACGACGCCGAGTACACGGCGAGCAGGCCGATGGCCATCACGTCGTACCAGGGCCGCTGGAACGGCGTCACGAACAGCCAGGCCAGGCTCAGCGCCAGGGCCGGGGCGACGGCCGGCAGGCCCGGCACCCGGTCCGGGAAGCGCAGCAGCGCTAGCAGCGCGACCCCGGCGAACAGCAGGTAGGCGACCAGGTCGAGGTGCGGGGGGGTGCTCGACACGCCGAACCGGGCGTACCCGAGCACCGGCCGCCAGAAGAGCTGGTACATGGTGTCCCACGTGATCCCGCTGCTGCGGTCGGCGAGCACCTTGACCGCGGCCGTCCCGGCCGCCAGGTAGGCCGGGCCGATCACCACGGCGAAGCCTGCCGCGGCGCCGGCCAGGGCCCTGACCGACCGGCGGCAGGCCCAGGCCACGGCCAGGCCGAGCAGCGCGTACTCGACCTTGAGGCCGGTCGCCACCCCGATCAGCAGGCCGGCCAGAGCCGCGCTGCCGGCCCCGGGCCTGCCTGCTGACCGGGAGATGCCGTCCCCGGCCGGGGTGCGCACCCGCAGCGCCATGATTCCGAGCAGCCCGAACGCCGCGGCCAGGCCGTCGATGTGACCGCCCGCGACGATCTCCCACAACAGCAGCGGGTTCACCGACCACAGCAGGTGCGCGCGCAGGCGCATCTCCGGATCGCGGCGCAGCAGGCGGTCCAGGGCCAGGACGACCGCGCCGAAGGCGATCGCTTCCTCCAGCTTCAGCCAGAACGTGATCCGGGCCAGCGAGGTCCCGCCGAGCCCGGCCGCGCCCCATTCGGCCGCGGTGGCCACCGGGCCGTACACCGAGACCGCATTCATCCAGCTGGACGGGATCTCGCGGGACGGTATCTGCCGGCCCACCGGGTCCCCGGACTGCTGTAGCTGCCGCGGGGTCATCACGTACGGGCTGTGCCCGATCACCGCCGTCCGGCCGCTGGCGGCGTACGAGATGGAGTCCGTCGAGCCCGCGGACGGGAGCACGGTGAGCACCGCCACGACTCCGAACGCGGCCACCAGGATGGGGCGCACCGGCGGGCGGGCGCCCCGCGCCACCGCGATCAGGCCGGCGATCACGCCCGCGCAGCCCAGCGCCATCGCGATCCACAGGGACACGGTCACGAAGGTGGCCGTCAGGTGCAGCGGGTGCCACCAGGGGGGACCGTGGCCTGGCCGGGGCATGGCGGGCACCGAGACGTTCGGGCCCGCGGCCGAGATCGTGATCATGATCAGCGCCGAGGCGGCGATGGCGACCGTAGCCAGCCAGCCGGTCAGGCGGGTGAGCCCGGGTGAGCCCGGGTGTCCTGGTGGCGTGGCCGCCTGCGGCGGCGGGGCTGGCCTGGCCGCCTGCGGCGGCGGGCCCGAGCCCTGCGGGGGCCGGGTCTGTCCGACCCTGTCCTCGTCACTCACCGAATCGCCCGTCTGCCGGTCATAGTGGTCCGAGACTAGACGGTACCGGATCGGACGGGTCCCGCAGTGCCCGAAGGCCCCGCAGTGCTAACGCCAGGCGCCCGCGGCGGTGGTCGCGCGCGGGCGCCTGCGGCGTCAGTTGCGTGGATGCGGGTGACTACGAGCCGGGCGTGATGACCCGCCCGTTCACGTCCGAGCCCTTGGCGACGTCGCTGGCCTGCTCGCCGTCCTGAGCCGGTCGGTCTTCCCCGGCCAATTCGGTGGCGTTCTTGGCCTCCTCGGTGGCGCTCGCGTAGCGCCGCCGCATGGCGACGGCCGCGCCTGCGCCGGCGGCGGCCAGCGCCACGCCCGCGCCGAGCATCCAGCGCCAGCTCAGCAGCCGCCGGACTCCGGTCTTGCTTCCGTTCGGCCTGACCTGCTGGGCGGTCGACCGGAGAGCCGACGACACCTTAGGGGCGACGGTGGCTTCGACCGCATCCGCCGCGTCCTCGATCCGGGGCGCGGCCCATTCCCTGGCGCCCTGAACGGCGTCCTCGATCCGGGGCGCGGCCCATTCCCTGGCCCCCTGAACGCCCTGCAGGACTCCCTGGGCCGCTGTCGTTCCCGCGCGCTTCCCGGCCGGGATGGCCTGCGCGGCGGCGTCTCTGGCACGATCCTTCGCACGCGCGCCGAGCGCAGCTGCTGTCTCGGTGGTGCGGTTGGTCTTGATAAGGGACACAGTAAACCTCCCGAGCGTGATCCCGTTCTCACAGACTTCCCGGCTTGGCTGGGTTCAACCATCGCGCGCTACCGGTACGGTGATGGCAGAAGGATATTTACACCGACGAAATGTCCGGCTGAGTTGCTGGCCGGATCGGGAGTCAATCGCATGACTGACACGCTGACCGCGACGCTGCGCACCAGTCAGGGGACCATTGTCGTCCGGCTTTTCCCTGATCACGCGCCGAAGACGGTACGCAACTTCGTGGAGCTGGCCGAGGGCGGCAGGCAGTGGACGGACCCGGGCACCGGCCAGGCCACCACGGGCAAGCTGTACGACGGCACCATCTTCCACCGGGTCATCCCTGACTTCATGATCCAGGGCGGCGACCCGCTCGGCACCGGCCGCGGCGGCCCCGGCTACAAGTTCGGCGACGAGATCCACCCGGATCTCGCGTTCGACCGCCCGTACCTGCTGGCCATGGCGAACGCCGGACCCGGTACCAACGGCTCGCAGTTCTTCATCACGACGGTGCCGACGCCGTGGCTGAACGGCAGGCACACCATCTTCGGCGAGGTCGTCGAGGGTGCCGACGTGATCGACCTGATCAGCAGGCTCAAGACGGGCAGCCAGGACCGGCCGGTGGAAGACGTGATCCTCGAGTCCGTCACGGTAGAACGCGGTACCAGCACTCCCTAGCACGATCGGACCAGGCTGTGAGCACGCCCAGCGATGCCAGTACCGGCGGGGACGAGGTTCCCGCCTGTTACCGGCACCCCGGCCGGGAAACGTACGTTTCCTGCGTCCGGTGCGGGCGCTACGCGTGCCCCGACTGCATGCGCTCGGCCTCGGTCGGCCAGCAGTGCGTGGACTGCGTGGGCGAGGGCGCGCGAAGTACCCGCCAGGCCCGGACGACCTTCGGCGGCCTCCCGGTCGCCGGTGCCGTCGTCACCTGGACGCTGGTCGCCATCAACGTGGCCGTGTTCCTGGTCACCTGGGTCCGGCCTGGCATAGTCACCGACCTGGAGATGCTCGGGTACGCCCGGTACACGCCAGCCGGCGCGCTGCACGGCGTGGCGGCCGGCGAATGGTACCGGCTGATCACGTCCGCGTTCCTGGCCCCGGCTACCGGGCTGAACGGCCTGGGCTTCCTGGACATCCTGTTCAACATGTGGGCGCTGGTGTTCGTGGGACCTGCGCTCGAGGGTCTGCTCGGCCGGGTCCGCTTCCTCGCCGTGTACGTGCTCAGCGCCATCGGCGGCGGGGTGATGTACTACTTCCTCGCGCCGCAGAACTATCCCGCGGTGGGCGCTTCCGGCGCCATATACGGGCTGTTCGGAGCGTGGTTCGTCGTGTCCAGGCGGCTGCACCTCGACACCCGCGGGATCGTCGTGCTGATCGGCATCAACCTGGCGCTCAGCTTCTTCTTCCGCAGCGCCATCGCGTGGCAGGACCACATCGGCGGACTGCTCACCGGCGCGTTGCTCACCGCCGCCTTTGCCTACGCACCCTCCAGGCACCGCACCGCCGTCCAGGCCACCGCCACCGTGGCGGTGGTGGCCCTGATCGCGATCGCGGTCGTGATCAGGAACGGCCAGCTCACCAGCGGCGCCTTCTAGCGCGCGCGGTCAGGCCTGGCGCCGGTCAGTGCCACCTGGTGGCCAGGATGACGGCCGCGATGACGAACCCGAAGCCGACCACGAGGTTCCACGCGCCGAGGGCGGAAAGCCCGGGAACCGACCCCCCAGCGAGGTAGTAGGTCACGATCCAGGCCAGGCCGACGATCAGGCAGGCCCCGATGGCCGGGCCGACCCACGGCGCACTGACCTTCCGGCGCGCCGTTTTCGGCGGCGGAGGGGTGTAGACCGTCCTCTTGCGGACGCGCGACTTGGGCACGACGGCCTCCTGCGTTTCAAAACCTGGCGAAGTGAGCCAGCGAACATTCCCGGCGCTGCGGACCTAAGCGTAGCCGCTCCTCGCGGTGGCCGCCGCGATCGTCGTTTCACCGGCGACTGCAGTAACTAATAGGTATCATTCAGTTCCTCTTAGTAACTGCACTCGCGGCTGATATCGCGATGAATGGATGGGGTCGTGCGACACGCTACCCGTGCTGCCGGGGAGGTCCTGCTGACCGTGGGACTGGTCGGGCTGCTCTTCATCGGCTACCTGATCTGGGGAACCGGGCTCCGGGCCGCATCCGCCCAGCGGGCGCTGGCCGGTGAGCTGAACCAGCAGTGGCAGCGGCCTGGCGGCCGCGGTGATGCCTTCGGCGGCCGCGCCGAGCAGTTCGACGTGGCCACCGGCCAGCCCTTCGCCTTCATCAAGATTCCCGCCTTCGGCCAGCAGTGGCGGTTCACCCTGATCCAGGGCACCGCCCTGGCCCAGCTCAACGAGAGCCCCGGGCACGTGCCGGGCACCCAGTGGCCCGGGCAGTTGGGCAACTTCGCCATCGCGGGCCACCGGGTGACCGCGGGCAACCCGTTCTGGTCGCTGCCGTCGCTGCGGGACGGGGACCTGGTATACATCGAGACCCGGCTGAACGACTACACCTACCGGGTCACCGGCAAGAAGTGGGTGGCACCGACCGAGGTGGCCGTGCTCGACCCGGTGCCCAGCCACCCGCGGCAGCGGCCCACCCGGCGGCTGATCACGCTGATCACCTGCGACCCGGCCTGGACCGGCACCCACCGGGTGATCGTCACCGGAGTCCTGGTCGCCGCCAGGCCCCGCTGAACATAGGCCCGCTGAACGACACCACAGACACCTCAGGAGCGCGCATGTACGCCTGGCTCTGGCGCCGGCTGCCCGGCCGCATCCCCGCCCGGGCGGGGATGCTGACCCTGATCATCCTCGCCGTCGCGGCGGCCCTGTGGTTCTACGTCTTCCCCTGGGCGTCGCTTCACCTGCCGATCGACTCCTCCGGCTTCACCGGCTGAGGTCTAAGATCCCGATGCCGTTGGTCGGCGTGCCGGTCGGGGTCGCGGTGGGCGAGCCCGTGTCGGTCGGCGGCGCGCTCGGCTGCTGCCCGTTCTGCACGAAGATGGTGACCGTGGAGCCCTTCGCCGCGGTGCCGTTGGCCGGCTGCTGGCTGAAGACCGTGCCGTTGGCGTACTGCGCCGGGCCCGACCCCTGCTGGACGCTGACCTGGAAGCCGGCCGTGGTCAGGACCTGGCTGGCGGTCGCCTGAGAATCCCCGACCACCTGCGGCACCGAGACCGCTCCGCCGGACACGGTGATCGTGATGGTGGCGCCGGGCGCGGCCGTGCCTCCGCTCGGGTTCTGGCTGATCACCTGGCCGGCCGGGGAAGACGAGGTGGCGTCGGTCTTGGTATCGACCTTGAAGCCCTTGGACTGCAGGGTGGCCGCGGCCTGGTCCTGCTGCTGGCCCACCACGTTCGGCACGGCGACCGGTGCCTGTCCCTTGGAGACGAACAGCGTCACCAGGGTGTTCGCCGGTACGTTGTTCCCTTCGGCAGGGTTGGAGTTGATGACCGTGTTCGCCTTGACGCTGTTGGAATTCTGGAAGACCACCGTCGAGCGCAGGTGCTGGGCCTTGATCTGCGCCTGCGCCGTGATGTAGTTCTCGCCGTTCACCAGCGGCACCGCGTACGTCTTGCCCGCGCCGGCCAGCAGGTAGTAGGCCACGCCGCCCACCACGGCGATCACCAGCACCACGCCCAGGACCCACGGGATCCAGCGTCGGCTTGTGCCGCCTCCGGCGCCGCCGCGGCCCTGGCCGGCGTAGTCGTAGTCCCGGCCCGCGTAGTCGTAGTCCTCGACCGGCGGGATCTGCGAGGTCGCCCCGGCCATCATCGTGCCCGTGCCCATCCGCTGGGTCTGCGGGTACATGTCGAACCGGGTCGGCGGCGCCGCGGCCACCGGCATGCCGGAGGCCGCGCGCTGCAGGTCGGCACGCATGTCCGCGGCGGTCTGGTATCGGTCGGCCGGGGACTTGGCCATCGCCTTCAGCACGATCGCGTCCGCCCACGGCGGGACGTCCGGGTCCACCCGGGACGGCGGCACCGGGTTCTCCCGCACATGCTGGTAGGCGATGGCGACGGGCGAGTCGCCGGTGAACGGCGGCCGCCCGGTCAGCAGCTCGTACAGCAGGCACCCGGTCGAGTACAGGTCACTGCGGGAGTCCACCCGCTCACCCCGGGCCTGCTCGGGCGACAGGTACTGCGCGGTGCCGATCACCTGGGCCGTCTGGGTCATCGTGGCCTGGGCGTCACTCATCGCCCGGGCGATGCCGAAGTCCATGACCTTGATGTCACCGTTACGGGTCACCATCACGTTGCCCGGCTTGATGTCGCGGTGCACGATGCCGGCCTGATGGCTGTAGTCCAGCGCGCGCAGCACCCCGTCGATGATCTCCAGCGACCGTTCCGGCAGCAGCCGGTGCCCCTCCTGCAGCAGGTCCCGCACCGTGCGGCCGTCCACGTACTCCATCACGATGTACGGCACCGGCACGCCCGACGTCATGTCCTCGCCGGTGTCGTAGACCGCCACGATGGACGGGTGGTTCAGCGAGGCCGCGGACTGCGCCTCGCGGCGGAACCTCGCCTGGAATATCTGGTCCCGGGCCAGGTCGGTGCGCAGCGTCTTGATCGCGACGATCCGGTCGAGCCTGATGTCACGGGCCCGGTACACCTCGGCCATGCCACCGCGGCCCACCACGCCATCAAGCTCGTAGCGGCCGCCGAGTAGACGGGGCTGTGTCATATCTCGCACTGTGCCAAACCACCCTGCGTTTTTTCTAGTGTCTCACTGAGATGTCGACGGAGGCGAAGATGACGGCGGGGTCACGGACGGCGATCCCGTGTCCGTCGGGCCCGATGAGCTGCTCGCCGATGAGGACGGGCTGGTCGGCGGTGAGCTCCCGGGGGACTTTGTCGGTTTAACGGACTTGACCGGCTTCGGGTTGCCGCTGGGATTCGGCACCGGGACCGAGGCCCTCGCGGTCCCGCTAGGCGTCGGCGTCAGCGCACTCGACGAGGGCTGGCTGACCTGCTGGGTCGGCGGAGTGGCCGACGAGCTCAGGTGCTGCGCCGTGTTGAGGTCGACGTTCCCGCTGTTCCGGGCGGAGATGTGACCGGTGAGGTACAAACCGGCGGCGGCCGCGGCCGCGCACAGGGCCACGGTGGAGCCGGCCACGATCAGCTGGCGGCGCCGGCGGGCGCGGTGCCGCCAGCCGGCGCCCCCCGGCCTGGGGAACGGCCCGGTGCCGGGATCTCCCGGGCCGGGCAGCGCGCCGGTGGCCGCGGCCGGCAGGTCGGCGCGGGTCGCGCCGGGGTATCCGGGCTCCGCGGGCTCACCCAGGGCCAGCGCGTCGCGCAGCATGTCGGCCCGGTCGGCCACCAGCCGGACGTTGCCCGGCCGCTCCTGCGGCGTCTTGGCCAGCATGTGGTAAACCAGGTCGCTGACCGGCTCCGGCACGTCCGGCGGCAGATCGGGCACCGGCTCGTGCTTGTGCGCAAACGCGATCGCCAGCGGCTCGCTGGCCGTGAACGGCGGGTGCCCGGCCAGGCACTCGTACGCGACCACGCCAAGCGAGTAGATGTCGGAGGCCTCGGTCACCTGGGCACCGGTGGCCTGCTCGGGCGACACGTACATCGCCGTGCCCATCACCATGCCGGTCTCGGTCAGGTGCGACGCCTGGGCCGCGGCCACCGCGGTGGCGATGCCGAAGTCGGTGATCTTCGTGGTGCCGCCCGCGGCGACCAGGAGGTTGCCCGGCTTGATGTCGCGGTGCACGATGCCGGCCTGGTGGGCGGCGTCGAGCGCGCGCGCCGCCTGGCTGACGATGTCCAGCGTGGCGTCCGGCGAGAGCCGGCCCGCACGGGCCAGGATCGCGGACAGCGGCTCGCCGTTGACCAGCTCCATCACCAGGTACGCGCCGCCGAACTCGGCGGATTCCCCGTAGTCGTAGACCCGGGCGATGCCCGGATGGGACAAGCTGGCCGCGTACCGTGCCTCGGCCCGGAACCTGGCCAGGAACGCCTCGTCACCGGCCCGCCCGGTCGGCAGCAGCTTGACCGCGACGGACCTGGTAAGCAGGTCATCCTCGCCACGCCAGACCTCGCCCATGCCGCCGGCCGCGATGCGGTCGGTCAGCCGGTAGCGGCCGGCCAGCAGATAATCGCTCACTGATTCCCCACGGCTTGCTGGTATGCCTTGATGACCTGCACAGCGATGGGTGCGGCCGCCGAGGCGCCGTAACCGCCTCCCTGAATTATGACGCCGACAGCTATATCCGGGTTGGCGAACGGAGCAAAGCAGGTGAAGGCGGCGTCGTTGAGGCTGACCGCACCGGTCTCGGCCGTTCCGGTCTTGCCGGCGATCTCCACGCCGGTGACGCCCTGCCGGAAGGCGTAGGCCGTACCCTCGGGCTGCTGCACCACAGCGAGCATCATCTGCTTCATGCTGTCGGATACGGAGGAGGAGATCGAGTGGCTGAGCACCGACGGCGCCATGCCCTGCACCGTGCTCAGGTCGCTCGCGGTGACCTGCTGCACCAGGTCGGGCTTCATCAGCGTGCCGCCGTTGGCGACGGCCGCGGCGAACATGGCCTCCTGCAGCGGGGTGACGGTGTCGTTCTGCTGGCCGATCGCGGTGTAGGCGGTCAGCGCCTGGCTGGGCGGTATCACGTAGTTGCTCTTCGCCACGGGCAGCGGGATGGTCAGGTCGGCGTCGTTCATGCCGAACTGCCCCGCCATGGCGTTCAGGGCGTTGGCGCCGACCTGGATGCCGATCTTGGCGAAGGTCGTGTCGCAGGACTGGGCGAACGCCGTGATCAGCGGGGCCTGGCCGCTCCCGTCGCCGCACGCCTCGCCCTGGTCGTTGTGCAGGATGTGCTGGGTCTGCGGCAGGCTGAGGGTGGTCGGCGAAGCGACGTTGGTGTTGATCGTGGTACTGGGGCTCTGGGTCAGCAGGGCCGAGCTCGTCACGATCTTGAACGTCGAGCCGGGCGGGTACGTCCCCTGCAGGGCCCTGTTGAGCAGCGGCTGCTCCGGGTCCTTGAGCAGCTTCTGGTCGATCTTGTTGAGCTTGGCGCCGTCATGGATGGCCAGCACGTTGGGGTCGAAGCTGGGGTAGGAAGCCATGGCCAGGACCGCCCCGGTCTTCGGGTTGAGCGCCACCACCGCGCCCGGCTTGCCGAGGGTCTTGAGCGCGTTCCAGGCCGCGTCCTGCGCCTTGGAGTTGACCGTGACCTGAACGGTGGCGCCCTTGGTCGTCTTGCCGGTGATCAGGTCGATGATTTTCCTGACGTCGAGCGAGGAGTCGTTGCCGGACAGCAGGGAGTTCTTCGCCGCCTCGATGCCGGTCGCGCCGAAGATCGTATAGTAGCCGGTCACCGGGGCGTACTCCGGGCCCGAGGGGTAATACCGCTGGTACTTGATGGAGTCGTTGCCGCTGCTCAGCCTGGAGGCCGCGATGACCTTGCCGTCCGAGGTGACGATGCTGCCGCGCTGGTACTGGTTCTGGGCCGCGTAGAACGCGCGGGAGTTGCCCGGCTTGCTCGCGAGGCTGGCGGCGTCGAAGCCCTGCAGGTAGTTGACGTTGACGAGGAGCAGCACGAACATCACGAGGACCGCGATCGATATCCGGCGCAGCGCACGGTTCAATTCAGCGTCACCACCTGGGTCAGTCCCTCCTCCTGGATCGGCCGCGGCGGCGGGCGCCGGGCGGTGTCGCTCACCCGGACCAGCAGGGCGATAAGGATCCAGCTGCCGACCAGCGAGGACCCGCCTTGCGACAGGAAGGGAGTGGTGATTCCGGTCAGCGGGATGAGCCTGGTGACGCCGCCGACGATGACGAACACCTGCAGGGCCAGCATGAAGGAGAGGCCGCCGGCCAGGAGCTTGGAGAACGGGTCCTTGACCAATAGCGCGGTGCGCAGCCCGCGCTGCACGATCAGCCCGTAGATCAGCAGGATGGCCATCAGCCCGGCCAGCCCGATCTCCTCGCCGAACGCGGTGAACACCAGGTCACTCTGCACCAGCGGGGTGATGTACGGCTGGCCGCCGCCCAGGCCCTTGCCGAGCAGGCCGCCGCTGCCCATCCCGTACAGGCCCTGAACCAGCTGAAAGGAATTGCCCTGCACGTTGGCCAGGGTGAACGGGTGCAGCCAGATGTCGAACCGCTCGTGGACGTGGCCGACCAGCCTGCTCGCGGCGAACGCGCCGACCACGAACATGAGGAAGCCGAGCAGCAGCCAGGAGGTCCGGGAGGTCGCGATGTACAGCATCGCGACGAACAGCCCCATGAACACCGCGCTGGTGCCGATGTCGCTCTCGAAGATGAGCAGCAGCAGGCTGGCCGCCCAGGCCAGCAGGATCGGACCGAGGTCGCGGGCCCGCGGCAGGTCGATGCCGAGCACACGGCGGCCGGCCAGCGCCAGCACGTCCCGCTTAGCCACCAGGTAGCCGGCGAACGAGGCGGCCAGCGCCAGCTTGGCGAACTCCTCCGGCTGGATCGTGGTGAACGAGCCGAACCGGATCTGGATCTTGGCGCCGTACACCTCGCTGATCGACGCCGGGAGCAGCGCGGGCAGTGCCACCAGCAAGATCCCGACGGCGCCGAGGGTGTAGGTGTAACGCTGCAGCACGCGAGGCTCGCGGATCAAGACGAGGACGGCGACGAAGCAGCCGATGCCGATGGCCGAGAAGGCGATCTGCAGGTTGGCCTGCGAGGCGCTGATTGCGGGAACCCCCCTGGCCGGATTCACCTGCGCGGACAGGCGGTCCATCATCACGATGGACAGGCCGTTCAGCAGGGCCGCGAGCGGGAGCAGCAGCGGGTCAGCCCACGGGGCGAACCTCCGTACCGCCAGGTGGGCCAGCAGGACGATGGCCAGGTAGACGGTTAGGTAGACGGCCGCGCCCGCGGGCAGGCCGCCCTTGAGCGTGAAGCCGACGTTCGCCAGCGCGAACGCGACCAGGGCGAAGGCGAACACGAGCATGATCAGCTCGGTGCGCCGCCTGCTGCGGGACGCCTGGGGCATCGGACCCGTCGGGTCAACGGCCGGCGACGGGGCGGTGATGCTGCTCACGAGGCCCCAGGGGACGGGACGAGGGCATCAGCCGCGATGCCGAACGCGGTGGAAGGCTGGCACATCGGCGGCCTGGCCGGCTGCTGACCCGGCCCCTGGATGCCCTTCATCTGCTTGGCCGTCTTGTGCTGCTTCCTGGCCAGCGCCAGCGCGGCCTGATAGGCGTTGTCCCTGGCCACCCACTGCTGGAGCGCGATGTATCCCTGCTGGCACGTGGCCACCGCGGCGCGGATGTTGGCGACGATCGCCTGGGCACTGCTCAGGCTGCTGGCCGCGTCGGTGGCCTTGACCGTCTGCTGGTAGGACGGAGGCACCTGGGTGAGCTTGATCCCGGTCCCCCGGAAGCGATGGGACAAGCTGATGCCGGCGATGTGCTGGTTGACGCCGCGGTAGATGAGCACCTCCTGGCCCTTGCTGTCGGCGCCGATGTAGTACTGGTCCTGGCTCCACCGCCAGGCGGCGTAACCGCCGCCGATGACGACGGCCAGCAGCACCACCAGCGAGGTGGTCACGATCGGCCAGCGCCGCCGCCGGACCCGTCTGGGCTGGGCCCGGTGGCTGCGCCGGGCCCGGACCGCGGTCATGTCCGTGCCGTTCTCGCTGGCCAGCGCGAGCGCGATGTCGTCGGGGTCCAGGTCGTCCACTGCCACCATGGGCCGCGCGACCGTCATCGACGGGTGCCCGTCTTCGTCGTAGGAACCGGTGTAGTGGTTCCCCGGGCGGTCCCCGTCCGTCCCGAACGGCCCGGTGCCGTCCGTGCTCAGCCGCGAGTCGTGGACGTTGGCGGCCGCGCCGGCCAGCACCGGCGTCCCGGTCGGGGATACCCGGGAGGCGGCCGTGTCCACGACATCCGCCACGATGCAGGTGATGTTGTCCGGCCCGCCGCCGTGCAGCGCGAGCTCGATGAGCTGCCGCGTGACGGCCTCGGGGTCCTCGATGGCGGCCATCGTCTCGCGCAGCGTCTCGTCGCTGACTACCCCGGACAGCCCGTCCGAGCAGAGCAGGTACCGGTCACCCGGCTGGGCGTCGTGCACGGACAGGTCCGGCTCGGCGACCGACCGGCCGTCCAGGGCCCGGAGCAGGAGCGAGCGCTGCGGGTGGGTCGAGACGTCGTCGACGCTGATCCGGCCCTCGTCGACCAGCGACTGCACCAGCGTATGGTCATGGGTGATCTGGTAGAGCTCACCCTCCCGGAGCAGGTAGCCGCGCGAGTCGCCGATGTGGCACACGGCCGCGTGCCCGTCGGACCAGAACAGAGCGGTCAGCGTGGTGCCCATGCCCTCGACCGCCGGGTTGGCGATGATCATCTCCTGCAGCCTGGTGTTGGCCGCGGCGACCGCCGCGGCC
>Ga0335078_10003240_pt1 | contig 24269 bp, 16 predicted proteins | sample Lox_Sample_32_FD_206711 | JGI IMG/M metagenome (GOLD analysis project Ga0335078, IMG submission 206711) | Soil microbial communities from Loxahatchee National Wildlife Refuge, Florida, United States - Lox_Sample_3.2 | ecosystem: Environmental > Terrestrial > Soil > Wetlands | place: USA... | reverse complement strand
AGCCGCCATCCTTCGCGCCGCAGGTGCAGCTCGACCGGAGTCTGGTCCTGCGGGTGCAGGTACAGCGTGGGCACGGTGCCGCGCTCTGGCCGCCACCGGGCCAGCAGCCCGAGGTACCAGCCGATCGAGGTGAGCCTCGTGATGCCCAGGTCCGTGCCCAGCTCGTTCTGCCGGTCGACGAGCCGCCGCAGCGCCCTGGGCACGAACTTCCGGTTGAACTCCTCGCCTGGCCAGAACGCGTCCAGCAGGACCACTCCGGCCGGCGGGTCGCCGGCGTCGGCGAGCCGATCCGCCGTCGCGTGCGCTAGCCACCCGCCGAAGGAGCGCCCGCACAGGACAACAGGGCCGGACGGAACGAGATGGCGCACTGCCCTGGCGCCCACCTCGGCGACGACGGTGAGATCAGCCGGAAGCGGCTCGCCGTCCCGGAACCCTGGCGCGGTCACCTGGAAGACGTCCCGCATCCCGCTGAACGGCGCGGCGAAGTTGCGGTATTCCGCGTTGCCGGCCAGCGAGACGACCGCGGGGAAGCAAACCAGCGCGGGCTGCTGCGAACCAGACACCAGCTCGAACCCGCTCGTGACCCATGGCGCGAGATCGCCATCGGCGGTGACCGTCGAGCGCAGCCCGGCCGCGGCACCGACCATCTCCCATGCCGCGTCGGCCCGGTCGCTCGCGCACATCATGCGGTAGACCGACTCGAAGTCGGCCGGCAGCTCCGGCCCCGCTCCGGGGCCGGCCGCGGCCGCCGGATGCTCTGCCCCGGGGGGCTCGGGGTCCGCTGGGGCATTGTGGTCGCCGGCGAGCACGAGCTCCTCTATGGAGGCCGCCAGGCTGGCGGGCGCGGGGTTGTCGAGCACCGCGGTGGCTGGCAGCGCGATGCCGATTCCGGCCGCCAGGATGTTGCGCACCTCCACCGCCGCCAGTGATGTCAGCCCGATGTCCTCGAACGTGCGATCCGGGGGGACAGCGGCCGGATCGGCCAGCCCGAGGATGGTCGTGATCGCCTGCGACACCATCGACAGCACTTCCGCGCTGCGCTGCTCCGGGGCCATCGCTGCCAGCCTGGCGGCGGTGCTCCGCGCGCCGTCGTCCGCGGCACCTGTCTCAGGCACCGCCCCCTGGTCCGCGGCGACACGGCCGGCGGGCCGCCCGGTCGCCGGGACGGTATCGAGCCACACGCGTCTGCGCTGGAACGGGTACGTCGGCAGCAGCGCGCCGTCCGCGGGCAGCGGCCCGAACGCCGCACCCCAGTCGACCGCGGCGCCGTGCACGTGAGCCTCGGCCAGCGAGCGCATGAACCGGCTCAGGCCACCATCATCACGGCGCAGGCTGGTGACCGTCCTGGCGTCCACGCCGATCGATCCGATTGTCTGCTCGATCGCCTGGCTCAGCACGGGGTGCGGGCCCACCTCAATGAACAGCCTGTGCCCTTCGGTGAGCAGCGCCCGGGTGGCGCGCTCGAAGTCCACCGGCGCCCGGGCGTTCTCGTACCAGTAGCCGCCCCGGAGGCGGTCGGGCGGCACGCGGGACGCGAGCGTCGCAGAGTAGAACGGCACCGCCGGCTCGGCCGGGGTGATGGCGTCGCCGAGGGCCGTCAGGTCTTCCCCCAGCTCCTCGATGTGCGGCGAGTGGAAAGCGATGCCGCCGCCGATGAGCCGCGTACGGATCCCCGAATCCATGGTGTCCAGCAGCAGCTCGCCGATGGCCTCGGCATCGCCGGACACGACCGTCGCCCGGGGGCCGTTGACGACTGCCACCGATAGCCGCCCGCGCCACGGGGACAGCATCTTCTCGGCATCCGCGGCGGCAAGCTGGAGTGCCAGCATGCCGCCCCGGCCCGCGACACGCTGGCACAGGCGTCCCCTGGCGGTGACGAGCATCGCGGCGTCTTCCAGGGACAGTGCGCCGCAGATGTGAGCCGCGGCTATCTCCCCCTGGCTGTGGCCGACGACGGCATCGGGCTCGACGCCGTAGTGTCGCCAGAGCCGGGCCAGCGCGACGATGACGGCGAACGTCGCAGGCTGGGCCACGTCCGCGCGGTCCAGCGACAGATCCCCGGCCGAGCCCAGCAGGACCGCCGAGAGCGACCACGGCAGGTGAGCCGACAGAGCCTGCTCACACTCCTCGATGGCCGAGGCGAAGGCCGTTGACTCGGCCATGAGCTTCGCCCCCATCCCGGCCCATTGCGTGCCATGACCCGGAACGACGAAGACGACGCTGCCGAGCGGCAGCGCGGCGCCCGAGACGACATGAGGTGACTGCGCCCTTGCGGCCAGCGCTGTCAGGCCCGGCTGGTAGTCACCGGAGGCGTCGGGCAGTATGGCAGCCCTGTGCTCGAACAGCGAGCGGGTCTTGGCCAGGGTCCTGCCGATCTGACCGGCGCTGAACTCCGGCCGGCTGTCGGCAACAGGGCGCAGCCTCGCTGCCATGGCGCCCAGGGCCGCGCGGGATCTCGCCGACAGCAGCCACGGTGACGGCCCAGCGTCGGGTGCCACGGGAGTATCGGCGCTGTCGGCCGGCGCCTCCTCCAGGATCACGTGAGCGTTGGTGCCGCTGAGGCCGAACGCGGACACCCCGGCGCGCCGCGGACGCTGTGACCGCGGCCACGGGGCGGCTTCGGTCAGCAGCTGTATCGCGTCCGCCGGCCACTCGATCTTCGCAGTCGGCCGCTGCGCGTGCAGGGTCCGGGGCAGCAAGTCGTGCTGCAAGGCCAGCACCATCTTGATCACGGACATGATTCCGGCCGCCGCCTGGGCGTGACCGATATTCGACTTCACCGAACCCAGCCACACGGGCCGGCCAGCCGTCCCGTACGTCCGCTGGATGGCCCGCGCCTCAACCTGATCACCCAGGTCGGTGCCGGTGCCGTGCGCCTCGACCACGTCGATGTCCGCCGCCGTCAGGCCGGCCGCGGACAGCGCGCGCAGCACCGTGCGCTCCTGCGCCGCGCCGTTGGGGGCGGTCAGCCCGTTGCTGGCCCCGTCCTGGACGACGGCGCTGCCGCGGATGAGCGCCAGCACCGGCCGGCCGTCGCGCCGGGCATCACCCAGGCGCTGCAGCACGAGGACGCCGACGCCCTCGGCGAGCCCGACGCCATCCGCCCCCTCGCCGAATGACTTGCAGCGGCCGTCTGGGGCAAGGAGCCCGTTCCTGCCGAACTCGACCAGATTGGCAGGCGAGGACATCACGGTGACTGCGCCGACTATCGCGACACCGCATTCGCGCTGGCGAAGCGACTGGGCGGCCGCGTGCAACGCCACCATGGCGGATGAGCAGGCGGTGTCCAGCGTGATCGCCGGACCGTGCAGCCCCAGCAGGTAGGAGATCCGCCCGGATCCGAAACTGCTGCCGGTCCCCATGCCCAGCATCCCGTCATAGCTGTCCGGCGACTCGAACCAGCGGGGAGCGTAGTCCGAGGGCATCATGCCGACGAAGACGCCGCCGTCGGAGCCCTTCAGCGATTCGGCCGTGATACCCGCGTTCTCTAGCGCCTCCCAGCACGTCTCGAGCAGCAGCCGCTGCTGCGGGTCCATGGCGCGGGCCTCGCGTTCGCTGAGCGAGAAGAACTCCGCGTCGAATGTGGTCGCGTCGTCGATGAACCTGCCCTGAGAAGGGTGGACTTTGCCCGGGGTGCCTGGGATGGGGCCGTAGATCTCGTCGAGCGGCCAGCCGCGGTCGGCCGGCGGCCCGGCCGCGAGTTCGCCGCCCTCAGCCAGCAGGCGCCAGAACTGGCCCAGTGACCGGATTCCCGCGGGCAGCCGGCAGCTCATCCCGACGATGGCGATCTGCTCGCCGGAGGCGCTGACGGCAGGGACCGCCGGGACCGCCGGGACCGCGGGCCGAGGCAGGGGCAGCAGCCTGTCCGCGATATGTCCGGCGAGCGCCGTCGGCGTGGGGAAGTCGAAGATCGTGCTCGCGGGCAGCCGCAGGCCGGTGGCCCCGGAGAGCTCGGCCAGCAGCCGGGTGCCCGACACGGAATCGACCCCGGCGGCGCGGAATGCCCGGTCCGGAGTGACGCGGTCGCCGCCGCCGGCGCCGGTCACGCCCGCCACCGTGGCGCGGATCAGGCCGAGCGCCTCGGCGAACCGCCGCTCCCAGCTGGCGTCGGCCCGCTTGGGGCGGGCGTCCGGGGGCTGGCCGACCAGGTCAGCCTGGCCGGCCGCGAGCGACATGACCTGGTGCCTGGCTATCTTGCCGTTCGGCGTTCGCGGGATCCGGTCCACCACGACCAGCCTCACGGGTATCTTGTACCGGGCCAGGCCCTTGCCGCCCAGGTGGGCCGCCACGGCGTCGAGCGAGATCGTCGCGCCTTTCCGCACCGTGGCGACGAGGCAGGGCACCTCGCCCAGCCGCGGGTCTGGCTGCGCGACAACGGCGGCACCGGCCAGCGCGGGAACGTCTGACAAGAGGGCCTCGATCTCGACCGCATTGATTTTGCGGCCGCCGACATTGATCGTCTCTGCCGCACGGCCGCCGAACCGGACGAGCCCGTCGGCGTCGACGCTCGCCAGGTCGCCGGTGCGTATCCAGCCATCGTCCGTGACGGCCCGCCTGGTGAGCTCCTCGTCACGGAAGTAGCCGCGGAAGGCGTACGGGCTGCGGTACTCGAAGTTGCCGATCTCGCCTGCCGTGCACGCCCGCCCGCCCTCGGCGACGACGCGGACCTCCGCTCCGCTGACCGGCCTGCCGATGCTGTGGCTCGTCACGTCGACCGAGTCGCCCGGGCGGGTGAACGTCCCGGCGCCGACCTCTGACATCCCCCACTGAACGATCACCTCGGCGGCGAGGTGGCGAAGGACGCTCCCGATCAGGTCAGGCGGGACGGCTGCGCCGCCCGTGCGGACCTCGCGCAGCTTCGGCGGCACCGGCCCGGCGGCCGGGCCGACCCGCTCGACGATATCGTACAGTTGCGCCGGCACGGCGAACAGGACGGTCGGGCGGTGCTTCGCCGCGGCATCCAGGTAGGCGCTGGCATCCCACCTTTCGAGCAGCACCTGCGAGGCCCCGGTCAGGATGGACAGGTGCGCGCAGAGCAAGCCGAACAAGAAGGTGAATGAACTGGCGCTGATCAGCGTATCCGTGTGCTCCCCGGCGCCTCCGTCCGCGGCCACGTGCGCGGCGTTGGAGAGCAGCCCGTCGTGGGTGTGCAGGCAGATCTTCGGCCTGGCCGAGGTGGTGCCGGACGACGGGACCATGACGAAGGGCCAGTCCGGGCGGACGGCGACCGGCTGAGGTGTCCGCCCGGCCTGCCGCGCCGCCAGCGCGGCCACCGAGTTCTTCTCAGCCCTCCCCGCGCATCCCACTAGCACCTGCTTCAGCCCGGGTGCCGCCTCCCGGACTGCCCGCGCCACGGCAGCGCCATCTACGCCGTGCCGCTGCCGCGGGACGACCAGGATCACCGGCTCGGCTCGCCGAGCCAGGGCCGTGAGCTCGGCCTCGCCACAGTCTGGGTGTACCGGCAGCAGGACCGCCCCGGCCATCGCCACGGCGACGTGGAGCGTCAGGTAGTCCATGGAGTTCGGCAGCTGAACGGCTACCACGTCCCCCGGCTCAATCCCGCGGGATTGCAGCCCGCAGGCCACCGCACTGGCCCGGTCCTGCCACTGGGCCCAACTCCACGCCCGGCCTTTGTCGATGACCGCGACCGCGTCTTGATGACGGCTGACCGCCGCGCCGAAGACCGCGGGCAGCGTGTGGCCGTGCAGCATCGAGTTCTGGTCCGGGCTGAGCAGCGCGCCGCGTTCCTGGCTACGGGTGGTCATTCCTGTCTCCTCACCTGTGGGCCAGGCTTTGCTGCCGCGGCCGTCGCGGCCAGCCCGCCGCTGAACTCACTGAGCTTCACACCGGCCGTGCCACGAGAAGATCCATGTCCAGCGGCAGTGGCCTGGTGTGGTCCAACCGGAAGCCGGCCGCGCTGAGCAGCCCGGCGTATTCGCTCTGACCGCGCTCACGGCCGCCCGCGATCGCGAGCATCTGCATGTCCCAGGGGAGAGCCAGGCAGTCGCGGCCGTCGTCGGCGTCTGGCAGCAGCCTCTCGATGATGAGCAGCACCGCGCTGGGAACCACGGCCTTCCGGCACGCCTGGAGGATCCGGAGGCAATCGCGATCATCCCAGTCGTGCAGGATCCTGCTGAGCACGTAAATATCGCAGCCGCTGGTGACGGCGGTGAAGAAGTCCCCCGCTACGGCGGTGAGCCGCCCCTGGTAAGCGCACCGGTCCTCATCGGTGACCGCGCCGCCGGCGACGCTGTCGCGCTCGAAGATGATCCCGCGGGCCGTGGGGTGTGAGCGCAGGATCGTCCGCAGCAGCGCCCCGTTGCCGCCGCCGAGGTCAGCAACCGTGCAATGACGGGGGAAGTCAAACGCTTCGCTGACGGCGGCGCAGACCTGTCCGGTCACGGCGGACATCGCTCGGTCGAACCGGTCGCCGATAGCCGTGTGGCGCGCGAAATAATCGAAATGCTCCATGCCGAACTCATGGCCGAAGGCACTGCTCCCGCTCCGCACCGCCGTTAGCAAATGCGACCACGCCTGGTAAAACTCTTCGCCGTAGAGACGGACTAGGTCGTGGAAGGGACTGTCCTCGCGGATCAGGTCGCCCATGGCCGAATTGGCATAGCGCCCGGAGCCCAATGCGCGGACCACTCCCAGGTACGCGAGATAGCGCAGCAGCCGGGTGATCGCTGCGGTGTCGCTGGCAGTCCGCCGGGCCACCTCCTCGGCGTGCATCGGGCCTGCCCCGAGCACGTCGGGAATCCGCAGGGCGGCGGCGGCGTGAACCGCGCGGGCTGCCCAGTGCCCAGTTAAGACCCACAGCAGTTGCCGCGCCGGATCGCCGTCCAGGGGCGCCCGGCCCGGCGGCTGGGCGGTACCCGCGGTCGGACCGCTCAGGTGGGCGGCGATCACGTCCGGGTGGTGTCCCGCGCAGGTCAGCTCCAGGCGCTGGTAGCGCGGGCGGACAGACCGGGCGGGGGCAGCGGGCAGCCTGAAGTAGAGGACCGACCGGCCGCCCGATTCCGCGTAGTCGTGCGGGTTGTATCCGCCGCCGTCAGCTGTCATGCTGAGCCCGCGCTGGCAAACGTTACGCAGCTTGTCCAGCGCCTCGGCGCTAGGCCGCCGCACACACAGGGCGATGTGGGACTCGGTCTCCCGGGCGCGCTCGGCTGTGATCATCTCCGAAGCTGCCGCCTCGGCCTGCGACCTTTCTAATGCGAAGATTTCCACCTCCTGCCGGACGTCGGCATCAACGTGGCGGGACCCGCGGATAATCTTTACGTCAAGTTTGTCAGGTGATACTGAATACCGCTCGGCGAGCCGCTGCCGGACCACGAAGCTCGGGATCGGTTCGCGCACTTTCCACCCGGCAGAGCGGAGCAGCTCGCCAACGTCGTCAAATCTTCCCGGGAATACCAGAATGGCCACATGGTCGAATCGCGTCCGTTCCGCGAGCCGGAACAAGTCCAGCGAGCCAGCGTACTGGGGTAAAATCGCCGCAGTTTCACACCCGCTGGTCAGTGAGCCGTTCTCGGTGAGCAGGCTGTGCAGCCGCAGCGAATCGTGTTCGTCCAGCATTAGCTGACCCCACCCCGGCCGCCGGCCGGGGACGCCGCGTTCCCCGGACAGCGCATGCCGGGCGGGCCCGGGAAGCGGCACCCGACGCCGGCCCGGGCGGCAGGTTCGGCCGGAACGTGATCGAAGGCGGGATCTGCGGCCCGATTCGGGACAGTCGCGGTCATGGGATCTGCTTTCATGATCAATCGTTGCAACTGGTAGGTTTTACGACGGAGCGCGAAAGAATCATAGCCTGCCGCCGTCATGGATTATGACGACTTATCCCGGTTCGTTCAGACCGGAGCGATCTCCTGCCTGTTTGCTCCGCGTGGCCCTGGGCGACCTCGCCCCGGTCAGCGAGGTGTCACCGGCCCACGCGAACTGCGGGGTCCGCCGGCCAGGCTGCCGTCATCACCCCTCCGGAAACCGGGTCCGTACAATGGGGGCAGGATGAGCGAGGACAGGCCCTGGGTTTTCGTCGACTGCGAGGCACGCGGCACCAGTGCGGTGCACGGGGTGCTGACCGAGTTCGGGGCCGTGCACTTCGACACCCGTGACACGTTTCACGGAAGGCTGTTCGACGCGACCCCGGACCCGGGCAACCCGGCGATCAGCATCGTCGGCGAGCGCCTCGCCTCCGACTACGACGTGGCTGAGAGCTTCGCTGCCTGGCTCAAGGAGCATCTGGGCAGCAGGCGGCCTGTCTTCGTGAGCGACAACCCGGCCTACGACTGGCAGTGGATCGCTGGCATGTTCGATCGAGCCGGGCTGGACAATCCGTTCGGGCACTCTGGCCGCCGGATCAGCGACTTCTGGGCCGGCCTCAACCGGGACTGGAGCGACACCCAGGGCTGGAAGCGGTTCAGGAGGACAGCCCATGACCACAATCCCGTCAACGACGCGATGGGGAATGTGGAGGCGTTCGAGGAGATCCTGCGCATCGCGAAAAGCAGCGCCACTGCGTCTGACGCCGGCCACTGAGTGGATCCCGCCGGCCCGGGGCTGGCGGTGCGGTCCGCGCCGGAAACCCGGGGGGGGACGGGCAGGCCCCGCGCCCGCGCCCCCCGGGTACCGGGGGGCGCGGCGGTAAGGCCGAAGGGCCGCTGGCGGGCGGGGTCCAGGGCGCCCGGGGCCCCGGGCCTGACGGGCCCTTGAGGGCGGCGCAGCGCAGGCAAGGTAATCAATAACGGGCGCCCGTACCCATTATCCAGAATCACCTTAACGCGATTTCGATCAATGTTACGCTGTCCAGGCATTCGGCCGCATTGTCATGACATATAACGGAAAATACGCGGGCAAACTGGACATGGGTGTGCCCAGAAAACCGTGGCAAGAGGTGCCCGGTGAGGCGCTGGCCGAAGCTGCGGTCGCGCCAGCTAGATGCGAGGAGTGAGCAGGGGTCTGACGAGGTGATCGGCAGGGGGGTGGCCAAATCGGCCATAGAGCCGACAGACGCCGCGCAGCGGGCGAACCCGCCGCGCGGCTGGATCCTGCACCTGGTCCGCGATCTCGCCAACGACCTGACCGACTGCATCATCGGCCGGGGCCACCCCGGCCGATGCGCACGTTGCCGTGGTCATCGCCGCCGCGCACCGGGATCCGGCGCAGTACCGGGCACCGGGATCCGGCGCAGTACCGGGCACCAGGACATCACCGGCTTCCGCCGAATCCCGGCTTCAGATGGTGCCGCACGCCAGCGACCTCGCCAGCTGGCCGGCCCGGCCTGGTCGGCATCGACAACCTTTCGCTCGTCTTCGCGCCGGGAGGCGCTCGCCGCCCGGGGAACGAGTGATCAATGAGGGAGGGCTTGGCTAGATGATCAATAAGGGGTCCCGTGCGCGCCCGGCTCACCCCCGGTCGATCCGGATGCTGCTCGCCTGGCTGTTCGTGGTCCCGCTGGCCTCCTTGCTCGCGTTGTGGGGTTTTGCCGCAAGCGTCACGTTGTCGAATGCCATCCAGGAGCACAACTTCCAGGGCGAAAACCGGCTGTACGGCGGCTGGGCGCAGACGCTGACCACTCAGCTGGCACAGGAGCGGCTGCAGGCGTTCGAATGGCTGAGTGGCGGGCGGCGGGCACCGGCCGCGCCGCTGCTCGCGCAGCAGCACTCCACCGACGTCGCGGTGCGCAGCTTCCGCGCGGGCCTGAACTCCAACCTCAGCGAGGTCGTGCCTGCCGCTCGCCCGGCGCTGGCGACCCTCTACACGCAGCTCGACCGGCTGCCCGGCATCCGGACCGCGATCACGTCCGGCCAGATGGCGCCGCTGGCGGCGTTCCAGGCATATAACGCGATCATCGATGATGAGTTCCGGCTCTTCGCCGGTCTCGTCGAGGTGAACAACACGCCGCTGTACATGCAGGCGCAGGCCAGCGTGCAGGCCGGGCGTGCGCTGGAAATGGCGGCGCGTGAAGTGACGCTGGTCAGTGGCGCGTTCGCGGCGGGCGGTCAGATGACCAAGGCCGAGCGAGTCCTGTTCGCGCAGACCGTGGCCAGCCAGCGGCTGCTGATCGGTGACGCGCTCACCCAGCTCGACCCCAGCACGGGGTCCGGTTACCGCAGTGCCTACTCATCGCCCGCTTATGCCAAGTTCGCCGCCATCGAGGACAAGATCGTAAGCAGCGTGGGCAGCAAGGCATCGATACCGGTCAGCCCCCTGGCGTTCGGCGTGGCGACGATCCCGCTGTTCAAAGACTTCCAGGCGGCCGAGTCGCAGGACCGGGCGGCCCTTTCCGGGCTCGGTACCAGCGTTGGCAACAGGCTGCTGCTCGAGGTGCTGCTGGCCGGCGGCCTCGGGCTGGTCGCGGTGGTGCTCTCGGTTTTCCTGATGATGCGGTTCGGCAGGCGGATCAGCCGGGAGCTCACCGGTCTGCAGGGCGCTGCCCTGGAACTGGCCAACGAGCGCCTGCCGCGGGTGGTCGACCGGCTCAGCCGCGCCGAGGATGTCGACGTCACCGCCGAGACGGTAGCGCCGCGGGCCGGGCGGATCATCGAGACCGTGAGGGTGGCCGAGGCGTTCGCCTCGGTGCAGCGCACCGCCGTCGAGGCGGCCGTGGGGCAGGCCCGGCTGCGTCGCGGCCTGAGCCAGGTGTTCCGCAACCTCGCCTGGCGCAGCCAGTCCCTGCTGCACCGCCAGCTCGCTCTGCTGGACGGGATGGAGCGCAGGTCAACCGAGCCGGAGACGCTGGCGGAGTTGTTCCAGCTCGACCACCTCACCACCCGCATGCGGCGGCACGCGGAGGGCCTGATCATCCTGTCCGGAGCGGCGCCCGGCCGCGGCTGGCCCGACCCGGTCCCGGTGATAGACGTACTGCGCGGAGCGATCGCCGAGGTCGAGGATTACACACGGGTCCTGGTCGTGACCGATTCCGGCGACGGGATTGTCGGCAGATGCGTGGCCGACCTGATCCACTTGCTCGCCGAGCTGATCGAGAACGCTAGCGCCTTCTCGCCGGCCAACACCGAGGTAACCATCAAGGCCGAGCGGGTCGGCAAGGGCTTCGTGGTCGAGGTCGAGGACCGTGGCATCGGCATGAGCGACGAGCAGCTCGCGGCGGTGAACGACAAGCTGGCGAACCCGCCCGAGTTCGACCCTGCCGACAGCGACCGGCTCGGCTTGTTTGTCGTCGCCAGGCTGGCCGCCAAGCACGGCATCAAGATCACGCTGCGTCCGTCGCCGTACGGCGGGACGCAGGCGATCGTGCTGCTGCCGCACGCAGTCGTGGCCGTGCGCGACCCGATTGCGACCAACGGCTCAGGCCCTCAGCCCGCGGTCCCGCACCTGCCAGGCATGCCCGGCGAGAGGCAGCTCGGCAACGGCGACGTTACCGAGCGCCTGCCAGCGCAGCTTGCGCTGCAGGACAGCCAGCCGGCGCAGCGCCCGCTGCAGGACAGCCAGCCGGCGCAGCGCCCGCTGCAGGACAGCCAGCCGGCGCAGCGCCCGCTGCAGGACAGCCTCCCGGCGCAGCGCCCGCTGCAGGACAGCCAGCCGGCGCAGCGCCCGCTGCAGGACAGCCTCCCGGCGCAGCGCCCGCTGCAGGACAGCCAGCCGGCGCAGCGCCCGCCGGATCAGCGCGCCACTACCGCTGACGGCCGGCTCCAGCTGCCCACCCGCGTACGGCAGGCCAGCCTCGCCCCGCAATTCACGGAATCGGATCACGTCGGCCAGGCAGACCCCGCGCCGACCGACGACCGCACCCCGGCCCAGGACCGCATGCTGGTCGAGTCGCTCCAGCACGGCTGGCTGCGCGGCCGGGCCCGCGCGGAGGGGATGGATGACCCCTGGCCGACCGCCGACCCTCCCGAGCAGCCATTGCCGGCAGCCACGCCGGAGGATCGAGAGGGCTCGTGATGACACAGGCACCGCCGACCGCCGCGGTGAGCTGGCTGCTCGACGACCTGGTCCGCCGGGTGCAGGGGATCCGTCATGGGATCGTGCTGTCCAGAGACGGTCTCAAGCTCGGTGCGTCGCGGGACCTGAGCCGGGAGGACGCCGAGCACCTGGCAGCGGTGGCGGCCGGCCTGCAGAGCCTGGCCCGCGGTGGCGCGCGGCACTTCGGCGGCGGGGACGTGCGCCAGACCATCATCGAGATGCAGAACCAGCTGCTGTTCGTCATCGCGGCCGGGGAGGGCAGCTGCCTGGCCGTGCTCTGCCCCGCCGACGCGGAGGCCGGCCTGATCGCTTACGAGATGGCCCTCTTCGTCAAGCGGCTCGGCCAGCATCTGGCGGCCAACCCGAGGCCCGGTGCGACCGGTGCAGTCGCGGAAGGAACGGCCGGATGATCTCAGACGGCGAGATCTGGCTGGGCCGGGAGGCGGGCCCCGTCGTCCGGCCGTACGCCCTGACCAGGGGCCGTAGCCAGCCCAGTGGGGGGCCGCTCGGCTTGGTCGACGTGGTGGCCGCGGCCAGCCAGTCCGCGGCCGATTTGCGCGGGCTCGGGCCCGAGCACCGGAGGCTTCTCCACCTGTGCCGCACGCCGATCACGGTGGCCGACCTCTCCTCCGAGATCGACCTGCCCCTTGGCGTGGTCCGGGTGCTGCTCGGGGACCTTTGCCAGCAGGGGCTGGTCAGCGTGGTGCAGCAGGCGGGCACGCCGCGGGAGCGGGTGCTGAAGAGCGTGCTCGATGGACTCCGGGCACTTTGACCCGGCCGGTGCGGCAGCCCCTGCGGCAGCACCGCCGGTCACCACCAAGATGCTCATCGCCGGCGGTTTCGGCGCGGGCAAGACCACGCTGGTCGCCGCGATCAGCGAGATCCGCCCGCTGCGCACCGAGGAAGCGCTCACCGATGTGGGCATCGGGATCGACCGAACCGACGGGGTGGACGGCAAGGCCACGACGACCGTGGCCATGGATTTCGGCCGGATCACCTTCCCCCACGGCGTGGTGCTGTACCTGTTCGGCACACCCGGCCAGCGGCGCTTCTGGTTCATGTGGGATGAGCTGGCCTTCGGCGCACTGGGCGCAGTGGTGCTGGCCGATACCAGGCGGCTCGCTGACTGTTTCGCATCAGTCGACTACTTCGAGCGCGGGAATACCCCGTTCATCGTGGCGGCGAACTGCTTCGACGGCGCCGCCCGGTATGAGCCACCGGAGATCAGCGCGGCCCTGGATCTCGACCCGGGCGTCCCGGTGCTGCTCTGCGACGCCCGCAGCCGGGAGTCCGTCAAGCAGGTCCTGATCGCGTCGGTGACTCACTCGCTGGCCCGTTACCGTGCCGCCACGAGCTGAACAGCATTCCCAGTCCCGACAGCGGCCCGGCGCGGGCGCTCTTGCCAATCGCGGGCTCGCAGGTCAGCATGAGCTGATTTCGCCGTGGACGATGCAGCGGGCTTTCCATCCGGCGGGGATCACTTGCACGACCATCCGGCGCTGGCACTGCGAGCAGTAGCGCGGCGGTTCCCATTCTCGCGCTGTACTCACGGTCGGCCCCGCCTTGCTTACAGGCCGCCGAGCAGGTCGCGCAGTGCCTGGGTGTAGGCGCTGAGCGCCTCGCGGCCGCGGCCGGTGAGAGCGACCGTAGTGATGGACGCGGTCCCGTTCTTGGTCTTCTCGCTGGCGATGTAGTCGGCTTCTTCGAGTTTGCGCAGATGGATGATCAGGTTGCCGGGGGTGAGCCCGATCATGCCCTGCAGCCGGGTGAACGAGAGCGCGTCGCCGTCGGGCAGGGCCGCCAGCGTTGCGACGATCTTCAGCCGGGTGGGGACGTGGATCAGCGGGTCGAGCTCGTCGGTGGTCATGGCCTGGCCACGCCGCGGCGCCGCCGCCAGGCGACAGCGGCGGCCCTGCCCAGGAGCACGGCGCACAGGCCCACGCCGGCGACCGCCCACGCCCCGGCCGGCCCGGCGAACGCGCCCGCTGCGCCGACGACGGCGACCGCGAGCCCGGTTCCGCACCGGCGCCAGCCTTCCCGTGCCGTCATCACGGCCGCCCAAGCCAGGCCGGGAACGATCAGCACCGTGGTCGGGTACCGGGCGAGGCTCACCCCGGCGGCGGCCAGCACTCCGATGAGCACGGGCACGCTGGCCCATGCCAGCACCATGACAGTGATCTCGGACCGGCGGAACCTGGTTACGCCGGATACCCCGGCGACGGCGCGCTCGCGGACAGCGACGGTGGCGCCGAAGTTGACGACGATGAACGCGACGAGGACGGGGATGACCGCAGCCGTCGGACCCCGGTAGGGGTGCTGTCCGCGGACCGAGAGCCAGACCGCGCCGCAGGCGGCCAGGACCGCGACCGCCCTGGTAGCCAGGAGCCACGGCGGGGAGGGCGTGAGCTTGCGGCGTGCCTGCTGGGTGGCCTGGTCCAGCAGGGCGGCGGCTTGCTGGGGACCGAAGGTGCCGCCGTTGCCGGCGGAGGCGGTGTCGGGTGCGGGGCTCATGATGTCTCCCTCGATCGACTCTATGTCATAAAGTACATGCTGCTTTATGACGCAAAGTCAAGGGCTCGGCCCAGAAACTCTATGGCGCAAAGTCAGGCGGCGGGACGGCGCCGACACCCGCCGTGTCAGGCGTCGCGGGTCATCATTTGCCATGCTCCGATCACCGACCAGCCGGCGATCCAGCCGACGATCACCGAGATCATGGCCCAGGTCGGCATCGGCGGAATGCCAAGAGCTCCCCGCCCGCCGAACAGCAGGTGGCCGGGGCCGCCGGCCGACGCGCCTGACGCCAGCCCGGCCGGGCGCAACTGGTCCATCGCGACGCCGATGACGAGCCGCTGGCCGTCGATGAAGTAGGGGATCTGCACGCGGGCCAGCAGCGGGGTCACGATGATCTCCAGCGCGATCAGCACGATAGTCGTGGTCGTCCGCTGCCCGGTGAGCGCTCCGAAACCGAGGCCCACCAGGAACCCGATCCCGACCTCGAGCTCGAGCCACAGCCCGATCTTGGCCATCTCGTTGTCCGCCGGCTTCGAGCCGCTGATCTCATCGGTGACGTAGGCGCTGTAGACGGACGCGATGTTCTTGCCGATCGCCGCACGGACCTGCGCCGGGGCGGTGGCGGCGGGACCCAGGGGCAGCCCGTTGACGGCCTGCTGCGGGTGCTGCAGCAGCCAGGTCGCCAGCCCGGCCTGACCGAGATGCTCTGGGACGTTCACCCCGTAAAGCAGGACCGAGGTGGGTGGCGGTGGGCTTTCGTAGCTCGTGACCAGGCAGTTAATCGCGAAGGCCAGGGCCACGAGCGGGACGGTGATAGCCAGGCCGGCCGGGATGCGGGCTAGGTAGAGAGCGAGCCGGGACCTGCCGGTGATGACGAGGTGGCGGAACATGCCGTCGGACAGGTCGGTCGTCCCGGCCGCCGCGCCAAGAGCCGCGGCGGCGATGAACCCGAACTCGGCGATCAGGTTGCTCGACTGGGAGAAGAGGGCCGGGTCGCCGGCCAGGCCATAGCTGTGCGGGTCGACCGCATGAAACAGCAACCGGAGGCTGTAGACGAGGGCGGTCGGCGCGACGATCAGTACCGCGACGGTGATGATGAGGCCGCGGCGCTTGCGGATCTCCAGGTTCTTCGTGGTTATGAGATCCCAGGTGGGCAGCCAGGCACCGATGGCCGGCGCCGCGCTCCGACCGGGACCGAGCGCTTGTGATCGTCCCTCGGACAGCGAGGGATCGGTGGTGGTCACGACGTTCCTCCCAGTCGGCTCGTCACGGACAAGAACCAGTCCTCCAGCGACGTCTGGATCTCCCTGAGGCCGTACACGGAGATGCCCGCGCCGACCATCCGCCGGTTGATGTCGGCGACAAGCTCGCGCGAGGCTCCTGCGGGCAAAGTCACGGTCATCCCGGTGCCGGCTAGCGCCGTGCCCGCCGCGATGCCCGCCTGGTCGATGAGCCGTGCCGCCCGGGCGGGGTCGGCGCAGTCGACCTGAACGGCCACGGTGCCCGCGCCGCGGATCAGATCGTCGATAGAGCCCTGGCGGATCACCCGGCCCCGGTCGACGATCGCCACCGCGTCGCAGGTGCGCTCCACCTCATCCAGCAGATGCGACGACAGCACGACGGTGCGGCCCTCGCCGACCAGGCTGGCGATCATCTCCCGCGTCTCGTGCATCCCGGCCGGATCCAGGCCGTTCATCGGCTCGTCGAGAATCAGCAGCGCGGGGTCGGCGAGCAGGCACGACGCGACTCCCAGGCGCTGTCGCATGCCCATCGAGTACGAGGCGACCCGGTCGTCGGCGCGATCTTCGAGGCCTACCCTGGACAGTGACGGGGCGATCCGCGCACCGGCGTCACCGCCGCGCGCGGCAGCCAGCAGGCGCAGGTTCTCCCGCCCGGTCAGGTGCGGGTGGAAGCGGGGCTCATCGACGATCGCCCCGACCCGGGCAAGAGCACTGCCTCGCCGGGCCGGGACCGGCATTCCGAGCAGCGACATCGTGCCGCTGTCGGCCTTGGTCAGCCCGAGCAGGGTACGGATCAGCGTGGTCTTGCCCGCGCCGTTCGGCCCCAGGCAGCCGAACGCGGAGCCGCGCGGGACCAGCAGCTCCACATCGTCGACGGCGACGTTGCTGCCGAACCGCTTGGTGAGGCCGTGCGTCTCGACCGCCCACCCGCCAGGCGGGACCTGGCCCGGCACCGCACGGCGGGGCAGCCGCGACGCAGATTCCGCGTCCGCACCGCCCGCCGAGCCGAGCGGCTCCGCTCCGGGCCGCTCACCAGGCCCGGCGGGTCTGTCCCGGCGGCCAGCACCAGGCCGTCGGCCGTTCATGCGCACGACGCCCAGGCCCGCCACGACGAGCAGCACGATCAGGAGGAAAAGGAGCAAGGGGTGGATTACCAGGTCGCCGCTGCCCAGAGCGAGCTGATGGCTTGCAGACAGCCGGGTGATCGCGTTCATGGCACGCAATCATGGACGGTCGGCGGCCGGACGTCATCGTGCGCGAGTATCACCATCCCCGTCATCCCTGCGGCTGACGGGCCCGGCACAGCGCGTGACGATTCCGATCGGGCCGTCACGGGCAGCGTGCAGCGTCGTGGCCAGTTTGTCCCTCACGGTTCCGTTACCCAAGCGCGGGCTAGGTGCTCTTAGGTACGGCGCATACGCTGTGACGCAGTCGACAGGCACTCGATGCAGTGAGAGGCAGTCATCCGATGCGTCCTGACATCAGATCCGGCGGCATCTTCCCTGATTACGCTCTCCCGGATCACACCGGCACGGTGCGCACGCTCAGCGAGCTTCAGGGCCGCGACCCGCTGATCCTCACCCTGGCGCGCGGCAACTACTGCCCCAAGGAGCACCAGCAGCATCTCGAGCTGGCGGCCAACTACCCGAAGATCGCCGTCGCCTACACCCAGGTAGCCACCATCGCCACCGATGACCATCACACCGTGCAAGAATTCCGCGCCTCGTTGGGGGCCCAGTGGACCTTCCTGTCCGACCCCGGCCGGACCGTTCAGAAGGACCTCGACATCGCCGAGTACACCGACCCCGAGCACAACCCCATGATCCCGCACACGCTCGTGCTCAAGCCGGGGCTGGTCATTCACAGTGTCTACAACGGCTACTGGTTCTGGGGTCGCCCGTCGTTCCACGACCTGTGGCATGACCTGCGTGCCGCCACGAGCGAGATCCGCCCGGACTGGGACCTGAGCACGCCGGGGCTTCGCGAAGCCTGGGATGCGGGCGACTTTTCGCACTTTCACGGCTGGGACCGGCGGTCCCCCGGATCGGTACCGTCATCGCAGGAGTGACACGGCGGCGGCTGTCCCCGCAAGATGGCCCGGGGGCCTCGTCGGGCCGGGAGCAGGCAAGCCAGGTCGCCGCTGGTTGTGCTGCCCGCCGCGCGGCGGCCGCGGCGGATGATCTGGGCGGGCCCCGGGCCAGGAGCGCTCGCCCCGGCTCCGCGGCGCTCGCCCCGGGCCAGGGGCGCTCGCCCCGGCTCCGCCGGCGCCTTTGTTGTCGGCCCAGCAAGAGGCTCCTCCAAAACGGAGGACCGTCCCCCCGTGCGGCGGAAACCAGGTGCCCGCTCGACGATGCCCGCGCATGATACCGCCAGAAGAGCCCCTGGTAGGATCCAGGCATGGACTTCCCGGCTAACGCCATTATGATGAGCGAGGCCCTTAGGAATAAGGAAATATCGAGCTCCGAGATACTCCTCAATGCTTTCGCGACCATCGACCACTCCGAAGCTAATGTGCATGCCTTTATATCCACAGTGGATCGTGACGACCTGATGCGGCAGGCAGGCGACATCGATAAGAAGCGCGCTAACGGCCTGGCCTTGCCGCCCTTTGCCGGAGTCCCGATCGCGATAAAGGACAACATAGCTGTCGCCGGCGAGCGTCTTACCTGCGGCTCGCGAATCCTGGAGAACTATCAGCCACCCTACAGTGCCACAGCCGTCGAGAGGGTCAGGGACGCAGGCCTACTAATAATAGGCAAAACCAATATGGACGAGTTCGGGTTCGGTTCGACTACTGAGAACTCAGCGTTCTTTCCGACCCACAACCCACGGTCACTCGGGCGCGTACCAGGCGGCACGAGTGGCGGATCCGCCGCCGCCGTTGCGGCCGGCTACGTTCCGTGGGCGCTAGGTACTGACACCGGCGGATCGGTCCGCCAGCCCGCAGCGCTGTGCGGCGTCGTCGGGATAAGGCCGACCTATGGCCGCGTGTCTCGCTACGGCCTGGTCGCATTCGCGTCGTCCATGGACCAGATCGGACCGCTAGCCCGCTCAGTAAACGACACTCGGGCACTTCTCGGAATTATCGCCGGACGCGACCCTTGCGACAGCACGTCGCTTCCTGATGTCTTTACCACCAGTCCGCGCCCGAGCCGCCCGTTGCGCATCGGCATTCCTCGCGAGTACACGAGTAACGGGACGCAGCCAGAGATACTCGACGCAGTCGCCACCGTTGCGTCACTCGCTACTCAGCTCGGCTGGGACGTCTGCGACGTGTCTCTGCCTAATACCGATTACGCGTTGAGTGCTTACTACATTATCTCGTCTGTTGAAGCAGCAAGCAATTTGGCTCGCTATGACGGCGTGAAATACGGGTATTCCGACCCGGCGGCCGCGACCTGGGAGGACTTGGTAGTTCGTTCCCGCACCTACGGATTCGGGGCCGAAGCCAAGAGGCGAATAATATTGGGGACATATGTTTCTTCGGCTGGGTATGCCGATAAGTTTTACATAAAGGCCTCACAAGCCCGGGAAGTCATCACCGGCGACTTTCACGCGGCATTCAACGACGTGGATCTGCTGCTTTCGCCGGTCTCGCCAACGACTGCGTGGGAAATCGGCGAGCGAATTGACGATCCAATCAGGATGTACCTGTCCGACGTATTCTCGGTGCCCGTCGCACTCGCCGGCGTGCCGGCGGCCGTCCTTCCTGTTGCCAGTGATGAAGCCGGCTTGCCAATCGGCTTGCAGCTGGCCGGAACGCATGGCAGCGAGGACCTGGTTCTCGACGCAGCAGCGGCGCTGGAGAAGAAGCTGACCGGTACTGGGCCCGAGTGAGGCCGGATGACCGCTGGCCACGGAATCGTCTGGACACTCTGCCGGAGCTCCCGCTTCTTTGGCGAGCAACTCCGCGTTATGCACCGTGACGTCGACGATGGCCCGGATTTCTCAGCCGGTGGCGACTCGGCAGCCGCCAACCTAGGTAACCTATACCGTACTGGAGAGCCGAGTGGCCACGACAACTCTCCGTAGCCAGCTAGCGGCGTTCGCACATCGCAGGACCGCCCGGATGACGCTCTGGCGTTCTATAGCCGCATTAGTGGTCGCAATATCGGCATGGTCGCTCTCGCCTCTGCTCATTGTCAAATCCTCGCACCTGGCCCGCTCCCCGGTGGCAGCGCTCTACGCCATAAGCATCGGCGCTTTCCTGGCCCTCCTCGGGACATCGTTCTCCCGCACACTGCGCCTGCCGAATCTTATTCGAGTAGCACGTGCGGAAAAAACGCTCGGCAAAGCCTTCGCCGTAGGTACGGCGGCATTCATCGTCTACCCAGTACTGTACTTTTCAGCAATTCAGAGTGGCCCGCCTGCCTTGGCAAATCTCGTCAACTACCTCTGGCCGATAGTCGGCATAGCGATAGTCGCACGCTTCAGGCGCGAGACCCGTTCGCTCGAGATCCTCCTGGCCGCGGGCTTTGGGTTGTCCGGAGCGGCCCTAGCGATTATCGACAGCAACCCCCTGCTGACGTCGCTCGGGCACGCACGTGCACTGCTTCCTTTCGCTCTGGCGGCTGCCGGCGCCCTCGCGTATGGCAGCGTGTCCGGATATATGAATATCTCGCAGACAGACTCCGGCTCGAGCCGCCTCTACTTCCTGACCCTGGCACTTCTCATGGCGGGCGGCGTCGCCGTGGTGCTGCTACTTGGAATTGGCGTCGTCAGCGCCAGCGCCGCGGCGCCCAGGTTCGCTCACAACAGCGCGCTTCCGCTGCTGATCTACGCTGCGCTATTGCCGTGCGCCCATTTGTGCTGGCTGACCGCCGTTCAGGATCGACGCGTTCCGGGCTTGACGAGCGCCTTCCTGGTACCCGTGATAGCCACGACAGTTCTCGCCCTCACCGTCAGCGGGGAACCTGGCCGGAAGCTATTCGCCGCCCTGACTCTTGTCGTCTGCGGCGTGGCCTTTTCGGCGGCAAGAGAGCGAGGCATACCGGTAGTATTCGCTGTCTCGCTGGCAGCACTCGGCAGCATAGAGGTAAGCCAATCTCTGGCATACGTTAATGCTCACTCCGCGGATGCGGCGGGCTCGTTCTTCAGCCAACTGCTGGTCGGGCTGGTGGCGATCTTCGATGGCTTCGTCCTGTCAAATGCCATCGGCAGATACGCACGGCTCCGGGAGGTCTGCGCCCGGTTCTATGAACGCGCCGCGATGCTCCTTCCCTATGACGCGAACAGCGTAACGGAGGACCTCGACACGCTAGACTCCGCGGTGCTCGCCAGCGGAAAGCACGGCCGGATGCGCGCGCTCGACGCGCAGCCGCGCAAGGCCGGGAGCCTCCTCGTGCCGGAATGGTCTCAGGTTGACCTTGCCCTGGCCGACAACGTGTCGCGATACGAGTGGCTAGTCCTGATACTGGGAAGCGGCGGCGTGATAGTCTCCCTATACGCATTCGCCCTTACTTCGACGTCGTTGCTGACCCTGATCCTGCGTGCCTTTGCCACGGCAGTCGTCATTGGCGTCCTGTTCGCGATTCAGGACTACGACCGGAACCGCCCGGAGCAAGTCCTGGAGGTGCTCCTGCTGCTCCGGCGCAGCTATGACCTGCCCGTGAGGGAGAATTCGGCGCTGTCCGTGGAGATTGAGGGCAGGAAGCAGATAGCGCGCTCTTCGATGTGGATGGGAGCAGGCCTTGGCGTCCTGACAGCTGCCGTGATAGCGTCAATAGCCGTCAATATACATTGATTGCGATTGCGGAGCCCTCCTTGGCCAGTGGTGAGCCTCTAACCCTTGTAGTGAACGGCCGGTCGCTTACGATAGAGGCTTGCGATGGCGTGCAGCCCACGGTGTTCTCGCTGTTCCTAGCGAATATGTTGCGGCCAGGCGAAGGCATGAAGCTGGCGGTCGACGCCGGCGCCGGTGGCGGCATACTGTCGGTAGTACTTGCCCTTGGGGGCGTCGAGAAGATCATAGCCATCGAGAGATCACCTGACGCATGCGAGTTGCTCTCCAGAAACGCCAAGGCCAACGGCGTGGCAGATCAGGTGCAAATCATTTGCGATGATATATCGAATTGCGGCTGGATAACTGAGGCGGATCTGGTAGTCTCGAATCCCCCTACCGTCCCGGAAAGAGAAGGGTCACCGAGCTTCGTCGGCGGATCCGGAAGTGACGGATTAGGCTTCTTGAGCGAGCTGCTGAGGATGAGTGCGATCTGGCTGCGGTCCGGCGGCAGCACGCAAATCGTCTTGTCTTCGCTCGTGAATGAGGGGCGCTTTGTCAGCCTTTGCGCTCTTGCTGATATCGTCGCCCGGCCCAGGGGAATGATTTTCGTTCCTATTCGGGAGTTTTATTATGACTCTTATACGCGAGAAGACATCGCCCGGTTCCTGGCCACCGGAGCATTGTTGAGAGAGTCCTTGTCATCGGCCCACCCGAATGAAATCTTGACATTCTACGAGTGCTTCCGGCGCCAGGCCGTCTAGGTGCGCTGATAGGAGTTAGATTGCCGCTTCAACGTGGCCGACGACCTGAGAGCCTCCTGAGACCGGGGTGGCTCGCATGCCTTGCAGTGCGGTGTTCCCTAGTCCGAGAGCAGCAAGAACTGCGACCGCGACAGGGCCGAGCGGGCGGCTCGAGCCATCTTGAACCTTAACGGCCCCGGCTGCGCCCGACTCGTGGGCAAAAGCAAGCACGCCTTCCGCTCCGCTCTTCACGAGCAGGCCTGGCAAGGCGGCCATGAGGCTGGTGTCGAGTTCACCATCGCCGGAAGCCCAAGCGGGGTAGGTGCGTATGGCGTCCGCGACCTGACGTTCATAAGAGCCGGCTGGGGAGCGGACCATCTGCTGGAACGCCACACACAGTCCGTAGGGTGATACCCCGTACAGCGGAGCGCCGCAGCCGTCGGTAGCGAGCATGGAGATATCTTCTGCTGCTAGCCTCTGGATCGTTGACCGAATATGCTGCTGGAGTGGGTGCGCGGCATCAAGATAGCTGTTAGTCGGCCAGTGATTCCGCGTAGACGTGAGAAGCATTGCGGCGTGCTTTCCGGAACAATTCATGTAGACAGGCCTAGGACGTTCGCCGCATCGGACTGCCTCGAACATGGCGGATCGGTTCATAGGCAGGTCCGGAGGGCATTGAAGATCATCAGCGCCCAGGTGCGCCATTTTAAGAATGGCCTCCACACCGGTGACGTGAAATGCCTCGCCCGTGTGGCTGCCAGCTGCCAGGGCGAGCAGCGCACCACTGAGCGGCAAGCCTAGCTCAAGCATCGCGGTAGCCTGAGCCGGCTTGTTGACCGACCTTGGCAGGACAGGCGCAGTTGGGTCGCCCCGCGTGATGACAACGCTCCTGTCAGGAGCCAGGCCGAGCGCAACGCCGCTATGCCGTGACTCCACATATCCGGATCTAGTGACAACTGCAATTGGCTCATATGCCGCGTTAGTCGCGATGGCTCACTCCCAGTCCGGCCATTTGTGACTGTGCCGCTCGCCGCCCGGACCACGGATGCGGCCAGACTCGGCAACAGTGACTCAGGGGCTTCAGACTACGCTGCTGCCTTCGGCAGCGGGCTCCGGCGGCACAATCATGGGGCTGCGGCAGCCAATGGACGCGGCTAAAATGCCTTACGTCCCTCTATCCTGGCGGCGCTGCGTCCTAAACAGAACGTAGACGGTTAGTGCCAATGAAGGAGCGCGCCCGAACCCGCGTGAATTAACAGGTTAGGACCGAAGGCGGTCGGACCGGTTGCCGGGGCGGGCGGCTCGCAGCGACTCGGCAGCCGTCAGGAGGGCGGCGCCGAGCAGCACGGTGTCTTTGAGCAGGGCCTCGCCCAGCACAGACAGCTGCGGTATTCCGCCCGGCCCCTCCCTCCACGCTTCCGGCGTCGTGGCCAGGAAGCTCAGCGTACTGACCATCATCCCCGCGGCTCCGAGGCTGCCCGCCGCCGAGGCCCGGGGCGCGACCGGCTTGGCCGCGATCAGGGAGCCCAAGATTATCTGCGTGACCCCCACGAGCCACGCGAGCTTCTGTGCGCCCAGCTTCTTGCGCAGCCGCGAGGTCAGCGGGCTCGCGGTGACCAGGACCTCGGCATTCTGGACCTCGTAGCCTGTGAACTTCAGCGCCCCGATCCACACCAGGGTCGTCACCAGCCCGTAGCGCGTGACCGAGGATCCCGCGGCCGCCAGGCCGCTGGCCAGTGCCTGCCGTGTGCCCATACCTTGCTCCTTGATCGCCCGCCAGGCGGGGGTTGTCCCTCTGCACGTACCCGCTGAAGCCTTCTGCACGCGCGGCAACGACAGCCGGCTGCGCCGTTACCGGGGCGCCTGCATCCAGTCCCGGTAGTGCGTCGGTGCCAGGTGCGCGTCCGGGCCTGCGGTGAGCACGTCGCCGGTGATGCCCGCGAACACGCCGGCCTTGTCGTCGGTGATCACGGTCCGGTTGTCATGCTGTACCGCCAGGGTGAGCCTGCCGAGTTCGTCAAGGGGGAAGATGTCCGGGCCGGCAAAGTCCCGGATGCCTCGCAGCGGCGTGCCGGTGGCGACTTCGACGACGGCGTCGGCCACATCGGCAGCGGCGATCGGCTGAAGGCGGGT
>Ga0335078_10003239_pt1 | contig 24291 bp, 21 predicted proteins | sample Lox_Sample_32_FD_206711 | JGI IMG/M metagenome (GOLD analysis project Ga0335078, IMG submission 206711) | Soil microbial communities from Loxahatchee National Wildlife Refuge, Florida, United States - Lox_Sample_3.2 | ecosystem: Environmental > Terrestrial > Soil > Wetlands | place: USA... | reverse complement strand
GATAGCGGCGCACACCGTTTCTGATGCCTTTGCTCTCCGCGTAATTACGGCAGTAGGGATACTCGCACAGACGGCGTCCATCCTTATCCAGCTTCACAGACTGTTTATAACATGCTATTCGAACCGTAAGGAGGACATGGGATCGACAGCGGCAGCACGGCGCGCGGGGCCCCAAGCGGCGGTGAATCCGGTGGCGGCCAACACGGCCGCCCCAGCCAGGAACGTTACCGGATCGGCCGGGTGCAGTCCGGGCACCAGGAACATCGCCAGTGGTTTCACCAGGAAGAAGGCGCAAACGAGGCCAGCAGCCGAGCCGATTAAGACGAGCCGGGCCGCGCTGGCCAGGATCATGGATACGATATCGCGCCGGCCTGCTCCCAGCGCCAGGCGAACGCCGATCTCGCGCGTGCGGCGAGTGACCGAGTACACCGTTACGCCGTACAGCCCGATGGCGGCCAGTAGCAGCCCGAGCACCCCGATGCTTCCCAGCACCGCCGCGCCGATCTGGCTGGGCAGGAACGCCAGTCCGATGCTGGAGTAAAGCGTCGAAACCTCAAGCCCGGCGTCTGGTTCCACGCGCCGCAAGGCCGCGCGCACGGCCTGCAACTGCATGCCCGGCGGCGTGGCGGACCGCACGACAAACCCGATCCGCGTGCGATCATTATCGATCCGTGCCAAGTCCTCATAGAGTTGGGGCTGAGGTTCTTCGCCGATCGAGAGGTTCTTGGTGCCGCCGGCAATGCCCACGATCACACATGGCGTTTTGCTCTCGCCAAAACGGAATTGGCGGCCCAGGGGGTCGCGGCCCGCGAGGTAGCGCTCGGCGAACGTCCGGTTTACGACTATGGGACGTGCCGCGGCGCTGGTGGCCGGTTCAAACGTGCGGCCGCGGATAACCGGGATGCCCATGGTGCGAAAGTAGTCCGGCGAGACGGCATTCCAGTAGAAGAAAGCCTGCACCGTTTTTCCGGTATCCGCCAGCTTCAGCCCGGTCAAGAACCGGGTCCCGCCATTGAATGGAATGACGCGCGCGGCGGCCGCGGATTCGATGCCCGGCAGGGCGTCCAACTCAAGCAATGCTTGCGTGACATAGACCCTCTTGCGCGCCGAGTCTTTGTAAGCCTCGGGCGGCAGGTTCACATTGGCATACACCGTGTGCTGCACATCGAAGCCCGGACTGATGGTATTCGAGCGTAACAGGTTCCGCAGAAAGAGGAATCCGGCCGTGAGCACCATCAGCGAGACCGCCAACTGCACTACAACCAGGCCGCGTTGCAACGGCATCTGGGCTCCGCGCCGCAAGTTCGGGGCGATGGCCTGGCGAACCGAACGCCAGGCCGGAAGCAGCCCGCAAGCCATGGTAGCGAAGGTCGCCAGCAGGATGGCGTAAGCGGTCACGCGCCAATCGAACGAGATATGCAGGTGGATCGGAAGCGGCAACGGCGGCTGGAAGCTTTCGACTGCGGTGATCATGGCCTCGCGCAATAGCAGCCCGGCGCCCGCGCCCGCGAGCGAGAGCAGCGCGGTCTCGACCAGCAGTTGCTGCAACAGGCGGCCGCGTCCCGCGCCGAGCGAGAGCCGCACGGCGAGCTCCGGACGGCGGGCAGCGCCGCGCGCCAGCAGCAGGCTGGCGACGTTCACGCAGGCAATCAACAGGACCAGCCCGACGACCACCAGCAGCATGGCGAAGAACAGGCCGAAGATTTGCATCTCGGATTCGTATTCGACGCGGGCCAGGCTAGCCACGGGCGTGACCGTCGCGCCTTCTTCGTAACGAAAGGGAGCGGGGATGGCTTTGTCCAGACGGTGGGCCACCGTAATCAATCCGGCGCGGGCCTGCCCGATGGTCATGCCCGGCTTTAGGCGCGCGTACATGGCGAGGATGGTGTCCTCGAGATAGCGCGGCACATACACATCTGGAGAGAATCCGAATCCGATCAGCGAGCGGTAATCCGCGGGTAGAATTCCGACCACGGTGTATGGGCGGCCATCCAGACGGATCACCCGGCCGACAATTCCCGGATCGCCACCCAGGCGGGACCGCCAGAACCGGTTGCTCAGCACGACCACCTGGTTGGGATCCTGCGGCAGGATGCCTCGGCCGTACGATACCGGAGCGCCGAGCACCGTGAAATAGTTCTTGGTGAGTTGCACGCAGAAGAGCGGGCGCGTTTCGCGGCCATCGTCCCAGTTGATGTAGGTTTCTTCGTTCTCGCCCACCACGTCCTCGAAGAGACCGCTGTCGCGGACAAAATCGACCACCGCTTTCGCACTGTGGCTGTTGCCGCCCACGCGCACGGCGGCCAGGGACGACGCGTCGCGGACCGAAGGCTGGCTGAACAGAAACTCCACCGCGATGGAGAAGATTCCGATGTTGATGCCGATGCCCAAGCCCAGGGAGAGCACCGCCGTGATCACCAGCGCGGGGTTGCGTCGCAAGCTGCGTGCGCCATAGATCACGTCGCGCCATAAGTTCTCGATCCAGGTGAATCGCCAAAGGTCGCGCGCCTGTTCTTTCACGACGCTGGTGTTGCCGAGCGGGATCGGGTTGCCGTGCGCCGTGGCCATGTCGCGATGAAAGGCCAGCTCGGCTTCCAGGTCGCGCTCGAGGGAGCGGCGGCGAAACGTTTTCAGAAAGAGACGGGACATGAGTTCTCCATCCAGGACTCTAGGGCTGGCGCGCGAGCACGCGCTGAACAGCAAGCGAGAGGCGGTTCCAGGTCTCCTGCTCATTGGCCAGCAGCTTCCGGCCGCGCCTGGTGATTTCGTAGTATTTCGCTTTGCGGTGATTCTCGGAGACTCCCCAATGGGCTGCAATGGCGCCATCGAGCTCCAACCGGTAGAGGGCCGGGTAGAGGGAGCCTTCCTCCACCTTGAGCGCCTGGTCCGAGAGCAGGTGTATGGTTTGCGCGATGGAATAGCCGTGCAGCGCGCCGCGTTGAAGGGCATGCAGGATCAGCAGGTCGAGCGTGCCCTGGAGCAGCATGGGCGAATCGGATTTGGCCAAGGGGCGATCCTCCTATGACGATCTAGGGATAGTATGCGGCGAGTTGCCCTAGATTGTCAAGGGGAAAAATCAGTGTGCCGTGATTTGATTCTTCTGTGCATTGACGGCCTGCCTCCGGCCGTTCCGGTACACGAAGACATCGGTGAAAATGCTCCGCTTGTGACCGGGGGATCAACTCTGCCGGTGACGATGGCGCGACTACGAGCGATAGGTCCGCTGGAATTGAATGTCGCGGGTTGTGTCCGTGCGCCGAAATGCGTCCATCAGGTACTTGTACTGATCAAGGCCGCCGTCTCTCGCAATCGACGCAAGCAGCGTCTCACTGTAGCGATTCAGGACCGAATTGCGGAGGGGAGGATTGCTCCGGTTAAACGCGCCAGGGTCCGGCAATCCACTGAGACGGATTGCGCCCATGTCGGACCTCTGCCCTCGTGATCCGGAAAGCCGATTTGGAGACATCGCGCCTTGATTGAACGGTATTGGCGTCACTCCCAATTCTTCACTTTCGGCCAAAGCTCCTGCAGCGGCTGTTTCAAGCCGCGGCAGTAGAAGACCTCGAAGTGTTCGTAGGGCATGGCATACGGATGCCCCACGTGCGCGACCTTCTCCACGCTCGCGTAGTAGCGTTCGAGATCCGCTTGCTGGCCTTGCATCACGATCATGCTCTCGCCGGTGTAGCCATGCGGTCCCCACAGGAAGTAGCTTTGGTGCCCGCTGATAGCCGGCGGCAATCCGTACTTGGGACCAAACAGGTCGACCGCGCCCGCCTGCCCGTAGTTCTGTCCGAAGATCGCGGTCTTTTGGCGCACGGCCGGCGGCAGACTGTTGTATACCTTTGCCACGGCCGCCACCATTTCTTCCCAACCGAATTGATCGGCGTACAGTTGCGGCAGCGGCCCCAGCTTGTGCGTCTCGATCTTCGGAGGTTCGAAGCCCACCGCCCGCGAATACCCGATATAGGTCTTGACGGGCAGCACGGGAACCGCGAACGGCGCGAATCCCACGCCCAGCAGCACCATGAGCGCCACCCAGGCGGGCTTGATCCAGTTGCAGCGCGGCGCCGCCAGCCACGACTCCCACGCCACCGCACCCGCGGCAAACAACATCGGAAATGCCGGCCAGACATAATACACGCGCGGATTCAGAATCAGGATGGCCGCCATGGTGACGAGCCAGGCCCACCCCAGCGCGCGAAACGGCTTTCCGTTTTTGCCGAACAGGAAATACCAAAGGCCCGCCAGCCAGATGGGGAGCGCGGGCGGAAACATGGTCAGGATCTCCTGGCCTAGGAACGCCACGGCGGATAAATCGACATTGCGGTGCGAGCGGCGGATGTTGGCCTGCAATTCGAGAAACGGGAAATGGTGCTGCACGTTCCAGATCAGGTTGGGCAGAAAGATCAGGAACGCCAGCAGTCCCGCGATCCACAGCCACGGCGAGCGGAACTCGCGCCGTTCGGGCGTGGCCAGCAGGCCGGCCACGATCGCGAAACCGAAGATCAGCATGGAGTGCTTGTTCTGGAGGCCGATTCCGGCCAGCACGCCGAACCACAACCACAGTCGGTGATTGCCCGTCCGCACGATGCGCATCACCACCCAAGCGCAGCCCATCCAGAACAGGGGTTCGAACGCGTTCATAGTGAACACGCTGTCCATCGCCAGAAAACCGGGAGCGCACAGCACGGCCAGCGCGGCGAAGCCTTGCGCAAAGCGCCGCCCGCCCAACTCGCGCGCCAGGAGCCCGGTCAGCAGGACCATCGCCGCGCCCGCCAACGCCGGCAGCAGGCGGATGGCCTGCAGGGATTGGCCCAAGGTTACGCGCGTCGCAGCGGCCAGCAGCGCGATCAGCGGCGGCTGATCCACATAGCCCCAAGCCAAGTGCCGGCTGCACGCCAGGTAATACAACTCATCCACGAAGTAGCCGTAGTTATGGCCGGCATAAAGATGGATCGCCAGCTTGAGAGCGGTCAGCCACACCACCACCATGGCCAGGCCGGCCGCCAGAGACTTGCGCGTCATGGCCGTGGTCATAAGCCGATGAAGCGGCGCACGGCTTTTTCCAGGCCAGGCGCGCAGATCACGCAACTGCCGCTATAGATTGTGGGCTTGCCGGCGAAATCGAAGTAGCGCGCGCCGGCTTCTTCGGCGATGATCTTGAGCGGCGCGAAGTCCCAGGGCTTGCCCGCGGTTTCAATCCACACCTCGGCCTGGCCGCGCGCCACCATCATGGCGTCCAGGCATCCGCCCATGCTGCGCACCGCCCAGAACGACTGCATCCAATCAAGCAGTTTCCCGGCGAAGGGCTGGCGCGCAGCGGAGGTGAGAGCATCCATGCACAATACGGCCTCCGCCGTGCGGGCGATCGCGGAAGCGTGGATGCGCGCGCCGTTCACAAAAGCGCCGCCGCCGCGCGAGGCGCTGAACAAATCGCCGAGCGCGGGCAGGCAGGCGAATCCGGCCACCACCTCGCCGTCCGCTTCCAGGGCGATCAGGTTGGCCCAGGCCGGATTGCCGCGCACGAAGTCGCGCGTGCCGTCGATCGGATCCACGATCCAGCGGCGCCCGCTGCGCGACAGCTTCTCGGCGCCTTCCTCTCCCAGCAGGCCGTCGTCCGGAAAGACACGCTCCAGTTCGCCGGCGAGGAATTGCTCGCACTCCCGGTCCGCGCGCGTGACAGGCGAGCCATCGGACTTGGCGTCGAAGCCGATGCCTGTCCGGAAATATCGCAGGGCGATTGCGCCGGCGCGTTGCGCCAGCGACCGCCCCGTTTCGAGTTCTCGTGTAAGATCGCTCATGGGCCTTAATGAAGTAAGATAACGTTGATGCTGAATTTTCGCCAGTTCGAGGCAGGGCCGGATCCCTTCGGGCGCAAATGGAACGTGCTGTTCAAGTGGCTCCAGACGGCGATTTCCTTACGCCACAGCGACACGGTGGACGTGAAGTTTATTTTGGAAAGCGACGGCCTGGAGACCGAGAAGCAGATCGCCATGCCGCACGTGGAGCTGCTGGAGCTGAGCCGCCGCACGGGACGCGAGTTGAACGACGCCTGGTGCGCGCGCCTGGCGGCCCTGCATTTGCTGCGCATGATCGAAAGCGGCGAGGACCTGGAGAAAGACCTGGTCACCGTGCCGCTCGCGGAACTCGCCGGGTACGCCGCCCAACTGGACCGCGAGGAAATAGCGGAACCGCAGATGAGCACCGCACACCCATGACATCCCGGACGCGAGCGATGGTTCGCAGGCCGCGCGGATCGTGTGGCTCCCCTGTATGCGAAAGCTATTCTACTGGAAGCTGAAGAGCCGCGAGATCAAGCTGGGCGAGCGCACGGCTATTCTGGGCGTGCTGAACGTCACGCCCGATTCGTTCTGCGATGGCGGCCGGTATCAGGACCCGGACCGCGCCTACGCCCGCGCGCTGGAGATGGAGGAACAGGGCGCCGATGTCATCGACGTGGGGGCGGAATCCACGCGGCCGGGATCGTCGCGCATCGGCGCGGCCGAGGAGTTACGACGCCTGATCCCCGTATTGAAGCGCCTGCGCGGCAAGCTGGCCGTGCCGGTCTCCGTGGATACTTACAAGGCGGAAGTGGCCGAGCGCGCGATCGAACACGGCGCCGAGATCATCAACGATCCCACCGGCCTGACGTTTGAGCCGCACCTGGCGCGCACCGTGTCGAGCTACAGCGCCGGACTCATCCTGAATCACATGCGCGGCCGGCCGGAGACCTGGGCCAAGCTGCCGCCGCTGCCGGACGTGATGGGCGTCATCGTGCGCGACCTGGAAGCCACCGTCAGCCGCGCGCGGCATGCCGGCATTGAGCACTCCCGCCTGGTGCTCGATCCCGGGCTGGGTTTCGGCAAGCGCAAAGAGCAGAACGCGGCGATTCTGGCGCGCCTGCGCGAATTGGCCACGCTCGATCTTCCCATCCTGGCGGGGCCTTCGCGCAAGTCGTTTCTGGCCCACCCCACGGAGGAGGAAACCGTGTTCGCCACCGCGGCCGCCGTAACCGCCGCCATACTGGGGGGGTGCCACCTGGTGCGCGTGCACGACGTGCGCGAGATGCGCGCGGCCGCCGACGTCGCCGACGAGGTTCTGCGGCAGATGCCGGCAAGCTGGGCCGCAGGCGAGAGATGATGATCGGCAAGGTTTTCGGACACTACCGGATTATTGCCAAGCTCGGCGAAGGCGGCATGGGCGTGGTCTACCGCGCGCACGACGAAGTTCTCGAGCGCGATGTCGCCTTGAAGTTTCTCGGCGCCACGCTCGACAGCGAAGCCCGCCACACGCTGCTCGAGGAGGCCCGCGCGGCTTCCGCCCTCTCGCACCCAAACATCTGCACGGTACATGAGGTAGGCGAGTCCGGCGGCGAGTTCTACATCGTCATGGAGCTGATCGAGGGCAAGTCGCTCAGCGATCTGATCGGCAGCCATGGGCTGGCATATCAGACCGTGATGCGTTACGGCTCCCAGATCTCGAGCGCTCTCAGCCACGCTCATGGCCGTGGCATCATCCATCGGGACCTCAAGACTTCCAACGTGATGGCGACTCCCGAGGGCCTCATCCGAGTGCTGGATTTCGGCCTGGCGCGGCGGATCGTTTCCGTGGCGCCCGATGAGGGCACCCGCAGCATGCGCCGGCCGGACGCTCCCGGTTCGACCGGCGGCACCCTGCCCTACATGGCGCCGGAAATGTTGCGCGGCGAGCCGGGAGACCATCGCAGCGACCTGTGGGCGCTGGGTGTGGTGCTCTACGAATTGCTGACCGCGCAGTTGCCCTTTCGCGGGCGGACCAGCTTCGAGCTTAGCTCCGCCATCATCCATGAAGCGCCGGCGCCGCTGCCTCCTCGCATCCCGCCCGGATTGGCCGCCATCATCCTGCGCTGCCTGGCGAAGGAACCTGCCATGCGCTATCAGCGCGCCGGCGAGGTGCAGGCGGCGCTCGATGCCGTGCAGGTGGTCGGTCCCGCTGCCGAACCGGCAAACGGACCGCGCGGATTGCACACCATTGTGCATCGCGGCACGAAGCACCTGGTGGTGCGGAACGGCGACGTGCTTGTGCTTGCCGGCACCATGAAGGGCGCCTTCCTTCTACGCTCCACGGCCCGCCGCGCGCGCTGGGAAATTGCCGGGCCATATTTCCACGGGCAGCAGATCTATGCGCTGGCCTGGGATGGCCGCGACGGGCGCCATCGCGTGTGGGCCTCGACCACCAACATGTGGGGATCTTTCCTCCGTTCCAGCGACGATTACGGCAGGACCTGGACCGATCCCGTCGAGGCCCCCATTCGATTTCCGGCTGACTCGGGCGCCACGCTGAAGAACATCTGGCAGATCCTGATGGGCAGGCCGACCGAGCCGAACGTGATGTATTGCGGCGTGGAACCCGCGGCGCTGTTCGAATCCTGCGATGACGGGCAAAACTGGTCGCTCGTGCGCGGATTGTTTGATCATCCGCACCGCCCCCGCTGGATGCCCGGCATGGGCGGCCTCGCCCTGCACACAATTCTGCTCGACCCGCAAAGCAACGAGCGCATGTACGTCGCTATTTCCGCCGGCGGCGTCTATGCCACCGAAGACGGCGGCCGCACCTGGCAGGCGCGCAATCGCGGCGTCCGCGTGGTCTACACGCCCGACAAATATCCGGAGTTCGGCCAATGCGTGCACAAGATCACCCTGCATCCGGCGCGTCCGGAGCGGCTCTTCCTGCAGAACCATTGGGGCCTCTACCGCTCCGATAATTATGGCGAAGGCTGGCAGGATATCGCCCACGGTGTGCCATCGGACTTCGGATACACGATTGTGGCGCACCCGCACGATCCCGGTTGCGTCTACATTGTGCCGATCGAATCGGACGAGTTCCGCTGCACTCCCGAGGGCCGCCTGCGCGTTTATCGCACGCGCAACGCCGGCGAATCCTGGGAAGCGCTCACGCGCGGCCTGCCCCAGAAACGCGCCTATGAAACGGTGCTGCGCGATTCCATGGCGGTGGACTCGCTGGAGCCGGCGGGCATTTACTTCGGCACGCGCAGCGGACAGATCTACGCGTCGCCCGACGATGGGAAGAACTGGGAGAGGATTGCCGAGGGCCTGCCTCCGGTGGTCTGCGTGAAAGCCGCCGTAGTGGGGGAGCGCGCCGCGCGGCGCTCACCGGCCGGAAATCGTAAGGCCAGGAAGAAATGAGATGGCGCTGACGTTTCTGCTGCCCGGCCCCTTGCGGTCATTTGCCGGGGGCAACGCCGAGGTCACCATCGAGCAGCCCGCCGCCGTCCTGGCCGAGGCTCTGGAATCGTTGTGGCAACACTATCCGGGTCTTCGCGACCGCATGGCTACTGAGCAAGGGCAAATCCGGGAGCACATCAACGTGTTTGTCGGCAGCGATGATGTGCGGTACACGGGCGGCTTGCAAACACCCGTAGCGGGCGGCGCGGAGATCTCGATCATCCCGGCCATCAGCGGCGGTGCTATTTCACCGCGTATTGAAGGTTCGAGCTAGCCGATTCTTTCCCCTGCAAAGCCGTGATCTGCAACTGGCATTCGCCGGGCTGCCTGGCGGCCACCACGAACATGGGAATCTTACCCGAAGCATCCGGAGCCGGAAGCGGCACGGTCTGTTGCGCAAAAACCTGCCCGCCGTTTCGGAATTCGATGTGAATCTTGGGCTTCGCGGGATTCGACTTGTCCGGGTAAACCACAAAGTAGAGGAACCGCTTGGTGGCGGTGGTGACGGATGGCGCCGCCAGCGGGACGACGCGCTTGCCCTTGAAAACCATGGGGTCGCCAGGATCCGGCTTACCCGCCGCATTTTCGATCTGTTGCACCGGCACCAGGCTGCTGATGCGGACACCCGTCGCGGGGCCGGGATTGTCGAACTGCGTCGTGTTGGTAGTCGCCTGGCGGCCTTCACGATCCACGACCGCGGTCTCGACGCTGTAATGGCCGGGAGGCAGATCGATGGGATGCGTGTAGGTCAGCGCGCTGGAGCGCACCGCCGCCAGCTTCGCATCCGGAATCATATAGGGCATGTCAACGCTGTAGTCATCCACCACCTGGCCGGCGGCATTCCTCACCAGGGCGAACAGCGATACCTCGAAGCGATGAGCTTTCTGCATCGGATACGCGGCCGCGCCCAGCTTCTGCCCCGGAAGCTCGAAGGCGAGCGCTCCATGCGTGTTGGCCCCCGCGTTCTGGAAGTGATACGCCGCCACCTGCAGGTCGAACGCGTGCGGCTTCTTGGACGCGTTCAGCACGGCGAGCGCGGTGGCTTCCTCTGGCGTCAATGGCCCGGAACCTTTCAGGTCCGGCATGGCGAAGTATCCCGTACGGCTCTCGACCTGCCAGTCGGGATGCGTCAGCTTCACTTCGATCTTGCGCAGCCGCCCGTCATACACATCCGAGGTGGGGTGATACACGACTTCGTAGTGGGCGTCCAGTTGCTCCACAAGCTGCTCGAATGGCTTCCGGAAGTCGTTGGTGTTGGCGATCAGGAATCCGCCGGTGCCCTCGGAAAGGTTGCGCAGGCTCGCCTGCGTGTCGGACGTGCGTACGGCCTGAATGGTATCATCGCCCTGCCGGCTGTTCTCCCGCATTTGGCCAAGGCTGGCATGTATGTTGGTCTGTTGCGCGCTGACCTTGGCCATCTGCGTCAGGGCATTCTTGCCTGCCTGCATGGTGTCGTCCGTGGCGCTCATCTCGGTGCTGTCCAGCGCGTAGAACGTGATGCCATGCTCATTCGCATTGTCGAGAATCTTCTGGAACCGGTCGGGGTCGCCAGTGGTCACCAGCCCGGTAGTGATCAGCAGAACCGCCTTGCGCCCCGGCAGTCTGGCCAGGTCGTTGATCATGGTGATGATGCGGTCGGTCTCGTGCATGCCCGTGATGTTGGCAAAATCGCTGCGTTCCAGCACCTGATCGCCGCGCACGCGGTTGGCGGCCAGCGCGGTGTCCACGTCGGCGCCGACGATGGCGGTGCCGGCGATCTCGCCTCCCGTGATGTCCATGGTGGTGGTGGCGGAATGCGTCGCATTGTTGACGGTGGTGTTGATGGTGACCAGGTTAGGACTGGCGGTGAGCAGCGCCTCGGAGGCTCTCGAGAAATCCAGGCTGCGGCCGTTGAAGAGCCCGTCGGCGACGCGCAACAGCTCATCCTTGTCTTTGGTGAACGCATGTAGCGGTATCAGGCGTTCGTTCAGGATGAAAACGCCGACGTAGGTTTCCGGCGGCAGATTGTTCTTGATGAACTGCTTGAAAATATCAATCGCGTGCGGCCGGGTGACCGGGTCGATGTTATGGAATACGACGCACAGGGCATTCACTTCGCGGAGCGGCCTGGAGGTAGCGGCGGCGGCGGCGGCCGCGGCTGGCGGCGCCTCCTGGCCGGCCATTTCGCGGCGTTGCTCCTCTTTTCCAGTCACCATGCGGAAACTGAGGATCTTCTGGGGCACGCCGTCCTCAAGAATCTGCACCTCGCCGGGTTTGACATTCTTGACCTCGCGGCCGTGCTTGTCTCGGATGACCAGGTCGAGCGCCACCTCGGTGGTCGTGACGCGGATGGGCGGACCGGGCGCGGCGGGCGGCGCGTTCTGGGCTGCGCAGCGGCCAGCGGACAGGGCCACCATGGCAATGAGGAGCGGAACCCCAACCTTTTCCATATGATGATTCTATCTCTACGGGCGGACGGCGGCTGCGCGGGCCGCGTATTATTCTGAAGGTAATGCGAGGGCAGGTCATCCTGTTGTGTGTGCCGGTTCTGGCTGCCGCTGCCGGTACCTTGGGGCCGATCGCGTTCGAAGAAGTCGCGGACAAGTCCGGCATTCACTTCGTGGCCGACAGTTGTCCGACGCCCAACAAGAATCTGCCCGAGACTATGCTGGCCGGCGTGGCCCTGCTGGACTACGACAACGACGGCTACCTCGACATCTACTTCGCCAACGGCGCGGCCATCCCGTCGCTCAAAAAGGATTCACCCAAATATTGGAACCGGCTCTTCCACAACAACGGCGACGGCACATTTACCGACGTCACCGAAAAGGCGGGCCTCAAAGGCGCCGGCTACGGCATGGGCGTCGCCGTGGGAGACTATGACAACGATGGCTGGCCGGATATTTTCCTGGCCAACGTGACCAAAAACCAGCTCTTCCACAACAACCACGACGGCACGTTTACCGACGTTACCGACCAGGCCGGCGTAGGCGGCGCCACGCTCGACGGCCGGAAGATGTGGGCCGTCGCCGCGGGCTGGTTCGACTACGACAACGACGGCCGCCTGGACCTGTTCGTCTCGAACTATTGTGTGTGGGAAGTCAACAAGGATCCTTTCTGTGGCCCGAATCCGCAACTGCGCGCGTACTGCCACCCCAAATACTACGCGCCGCTGCCGAACACGCTCTACCACAACAACGGGGACGGTACGTTCACCGACGTTTCCGCGGCAACGGGCATAGACAAGATCCGCGGCAAAGGTATGGGCGTGGCCTTTGCCGATTACGATCACGATGGCTTCATGGACGTGTTCGTGGCCAATGACAACGCGCCCAACATGTTGTTCCACAACATCAGCGGCCAGAAATTCGAGGAGGTCGCCTTGCGCACCGGAGTCGCGTATCCCGAATCCGGCGCGTATGTCTCGGGCATGGGCGCCGATTTCAAGGACATCGACAACGACGGTTACGATGACATCTGGATGACGGCCTTCGACGGCGACACTTTTCCGCTGTTCAAGAACCGCGGCCCATCCGGCGATTTCGCGGAGATCACCGCGACCTCGGGCGTAAGCACCGACACGCGCCCCATGTCCGCCTGGTCAAACGGAATCTTTGATTTCGACAACGATGGGTGGAAAGACCTGCTGGCGGTGCGCGGACACGTGCTCGACAACATCGCCCAGTTCTCCACGCGCGGGCCTGAGGAGCCCAACCTGGTGCTGCGCAACCTGGGCAACGATAAGTTTCGGGATGTGAGCGCGAGGGCCGGCGCGGGTTTTGAAATGCCCGAGCGACACCGCGGCGTGGCGTTCGGCGACCTGGATAACGACGGGCGCATCGACGCCGTGGTGAGCGTGCTGAACGGGAAGGCGCAGTACTTCCACAACATCTCCCCGGGCGGCAATCACTGGATTCTGCTGAAGCTGGTGGGAGTCAAGAGCAACCGCATGGGACTGGGCGCGGAGGTGCGCGTCACCACCGATGAAGGCGTGCAATACAACCACGCCACTACCAGCAGCGGCTACGCCGCCTCTAGCGACTCGCGCGTGCATTTCGGCCTGGGGCGCGCGACCGTTGCCAAGGAGATCCGTATCGCCTGGCCCAGCGGCATTCACCAGACATTGCGCAACGTACCCGCTGACCAGATTCTCACAATCACCGAGCAGGCCGGCGAGACGCTGGTTTCCGCGCGCAACCGGCGGCCTGCCCGCTGAGCAGCCACTACCGTTTCGGCGGCTCGGTGAGCTGTTTCTGCGCCTCTTCCCGGACCCGCCGCGCCACGGCGGCTTCGCGGTCGCCATCCGCGTTGCGATTCAGCCTGTAGTAGGCGGTGGCCAGCGCGGCATGCGCCTCGGAGAAGTTCGGATAGGCCCGCACGAGTTGCTCCAACTCCTGGCGCGCCTCTTCGAAATGCCCTTGCGACAGGTGGATGGAGGCCTTCTGGTACAGCGCCCCCGGATCGTCGGGGCGCACGTGGAGTGCGCGGTTGACGCGCGTCAGCGCTTCGTCGTAGTGGCCATCCTGCTTGAGGGTGAAGGCCGTCTCGAGGTTGGCGGTGAAGTCATACGGGTTGATTTTCAGCTCTTCGTTGAACTGCTGGATGGCCTCCTCGGGCTTTCCCGAGGTTTTGAGCGCCTGCCCGTAGACAGAATGCACCCACGGCATCTTAGGATTCAGTTGGATGGCGCGCGCCAGGTCGCGCGTGGCGGCCACCAGATTGTTGTGAAGCAGTTCCGTCTGGCCCAACAGGAAGGCCGATTCGGCCGATTCGCCGTCGCGCAGGATGCGGTCCATCATGACCTGCGCCTCGGCGGTGCGCTTGTCGTGCAGCAGGGCCATGCCCAGCATGTAGACGAGGGCGTGGTTGCCCGGATACTCCTGCTCGATGGGCTTGAGCAGATCCACCGCCTTCGACGCCTGGTTCACCTGGAGCAGGCAGTCGGCCAGCAGCAGGGCCGGCCTGATCTCCAGGGGTTCGAGTTTGTGCAGCGCCTCCAGGTCCGGAACCGCTTCGCCGTACCGGCCCAGCTTGTAATAGGCTAGGGCGAGATTCATCCGCACTTGCGGATTATTGGGCAGTTTCTGAAGGGCCTGGTTGTATTCGGTGATGGCTTCGGCGAACTGCCCGTCGCGCACCAGCGCCGCGCCGAGGTTGGAACGGATCTCGGCCGCTTCCGGGTATTGCGCCAGAAACTCCCGGTAGAGCCGGATGGCAGTGGGCATGTCGCCCGCCTGGTAGGCCGCGGCGGCGTCGCGCAATGGGTCACCCGAGGTAGCGGCGCACAGCGCGGCCACTCCTCCCAATAACGGCAAAACAAACGCGGCGAGTCTCACCTACGAGAATTATAACCGGGTGGCGCGCGGACCGCCGGAACCGCGTAGCGCGAGCGTACCGCACGCTATACTAGGGTCTGAATGGGGTGGCGTTTCTTGCTGCTGGGTACGCCGCTGGCGGCGCTGGCAGCCGGCATGGCTCTCGCCCCGGTCACTTTCGAAGACATCGCGGACCGCGCCGGGGTACACTTCGTGAGCGCCAACGGAGCCATTGCCCGCAAGCAGCAGCCCGAAAGCCTGATCGCCGGAGTCGCCATCTTCGATTACGACGGCGACGGCTATCCGGACCTCTATTTTGTGAACGGCGCGAGCCTGCCGTCCCTGGTCAAAGAAGGCGACAAATACAAGAACCGGCTGTATCACAACAACGGCGATCTGACCTTCACCGACGTCACCGACAAAGCCGGAGTGGGCGGCGCCGGCTATGGCATGGGCGTCGCGGTGGGAGACTACGATAACGACGGCCGGCCCGATCTCTACGTGCTGAACGTGAACGGAAATCAGTTGTTCCACAACAACGGGGACGGCACGTTCACCGATGTGACGGCCAAAGCCGGCGCGAGCGGCGGCACTTACGATGGCATGAAGATGTGGTCGGTGGCGGCCGCCTGGGTGGACTACAACAACGACGGGCTGCTGGACTTGTTCATTTCCAACTACTGCCAGTGGGATCCCAACCATGAGCCGGTGTGCAAGGTCAACGACGAACTGTTATATTGCAGCCCGCGCCACTACCGGCCGCTGCCCCACACGCTGTATCGCAACAACGGCGACGGCACGTTTACGGACGTTTCGGCGGAGACCGGCATCTCGAGCCACCTGGGCCGCGGCATGGGCGTGGCCATCGCGGACTACGATGGCGACGGCTACCAGGATATGTTCGTGGCCAATGACGATGCCCCCTTCCAACTCTTCCACAACATCGGCGGCAAGCGCTTTGAAGAAGTGGCTCTGGATTCCGGCGTGGCGTTCCCCCAAAACGGCAACGTGATCTCGGGCATGGGTGCCGATTTCCGGGACATCTTCAACAAGGGCCGGCCGTCCCTGTGGGTGTCGGCGATCGAGAAGGAGACTTTCCCGCTGTTCGTAAACCTCGGCCACGGGCAGTTCGCCGACACCACCACCATGGCCGGTCTGGACATGGAAACGTATGAGATGTCCGGATGGTCCAACGCCATTGTGGATCTGGACAACGATGGCTGGAAGGACCTGGTGGTGGGGCGTTCCAACGTGCAGGACAACATCGCCAAGCTGGCGCCCCGCCGGTACCGAGAACCGGCCGCGCTGTTTCGCAACCTGGGGACCGGGCGCTTTCAAAACATCACCGGCGCCGCCGGGCCGGACTTCCAGAAGCCGGCGGCGCATCGCGGGCTGGCGGTGGGAGACCTGGACAACGACGGACGCATGGACGTGGTGACGTCGGTGCTGGAGGGCCCCGCGCAGATCTTTCACAACACCACCCGCAACGGTAACCACTGGATCCTGCTGCAGCTCAGGGGCACGAAGAGCAACCGCATGGGGATCGGCGCGAAGATCAAGCTGACCACGCCCGACGGGATGACGCAATACAACCACGTGACCACCAGCACGGGGTACGCCTGTTCGAGCGACGTGCGCGTGCACTTCGGCCTGGGCGCGTCGGCCGCGGCCAAGGAGATCGAGATCGTGTGGCCCAGCCGCATCCGGCAGGTGCTGCAGGATGTTCCAGGAGACCGGGTGGTGACCATCACCGAGCCGGCGCAATAGGGCGTCCGCTATGCTGAAATCAATGCGCATTGCGGTACTTTTGCTGATCGCCGCCGGCGCGGGATGGGCCCAGAGCGCCAGCCCCGAGCAACTCTTCCACGAAGCAGTGGAGGCCCAGCGGCGGGGAGACGATGCGCTCGCGGTCGGCAAATACAAACAGATCCTGAAGCGCTACCCCGGCTCCGTCGAGGTGCGCGCCAATCTGGGCGCGGCGCTCGCCGGCCTGGGGCGCTACGACGAAGCCATCGAACAATACCGCGCGGCGCTGGCTAAGAAAGACAATCCCGCCCTGCGCCTTAACCTGGCGCTGGCGTATTACAAAAAGGGCGCGCCGCGGGAGGCAGCCGCTGAGTTCAAGGTGCTGCACGACGCGCGGCCCGGCGACGCGCGTATCGCTACGTTGCTGGGTGATTGTTATGCGCGGATGGGGCAGGACGCGCAGGCCATCACGGTGCTCGGACCGCTGGAGGACGCGCACCCCGGCGATTTGACGGTGGAGTGGCTGCTGGGATCGGCGCTGATTCGCGCCGGACACCGGAGCGCCGGCCTGGAGTTGGTCGAACGTGTGGCGAAGCAGGGCAATCGTCCCGAGGCGTATCTGCTCGCCGGACAGACGGCGCTCAAAATCAACCTGTTCGAGCGCGCGCGGGATGACGCCGCCGCCGCCCTGCGACTGAATCCGAAGCTCGCCGGCGCGTACACGCTGCGTGGCAACGCGTTGAGCTTTCTCGGCGACACAAAAGGCTCGATCGCCGCATTCCGCAAGGCCCTGGAGGAGACTCCCGACGACTTCGAGGCACAGCTCGGCCTGGGCGCCGTGCTGCACACCATACGGGACCTGGACGGCGCCAGGGAGCATCTCGAACGCGCGCTCCAGCTCAAGCCCGATTCGGTGCTGGCACGCTACGAATGGGCACGCCTGGAACGGACCGAGGGGAAGGTCGAGGCCGCCGTAAAGGATTTCGAGATCGTGGTGCGCGACGACCCCGACTGGGCGCAACCGCACGTGGAACTTGCCGCGCTGTATTTCCGCCTGAACCGGCAGGCTGACGGCGAACGGGAGCACAAGATCTTCGACCGGCTCAACGCCAAGCCCGAGAAACCTTGAGAGGGGGCCGCGCTACCCCGCTTTGTACATATACTTGATGTTGGGCTTGTAAAGCAGGATGTTGGGCTCTCCGTCCCGGTTTACTTTTAGACAACATTTGTCATACCACTCGATAACGCCGTGCAAGGTTTCGCCATCTTTCAGCACGAAGACCATCGGAGTTTTGGCCTGCATTTGCTTCACGTAATAGAAGTTCTCGGCGTTGGTCTGTTCGGGTGGTACGGGTTTTTTCTGCGCCCGGCGCGGAGGCGCGATCTGCTCCTTAATCTCGTTCAGAGATGGACGGATGAGTTTTCGGTTCGCAGATTCCACTGGTTGCCTTCCTTAGGCGGATCAAAGATGTGGCCCGCAATGCCGCTCTGAGTGGAGCGGCAGGAGCTGAAGTTGGATCAACTTTTGTCCGACTTGTTCATATATTTAACACATTGGTGTCCGCACTGCAAGACTAGCCTCAACAGGCTGCTCTATACTTGATCTCTGTGCGAGTATTCGCATCCTACCTATTGGCCGCAGTCCTGTGCGCCGCTCCACCCGCGCGTTTTGCGGAACACACGGTTGGCACGGGGCTGACCGGCGGCTACCAGGTGGTGGCCGCGGACGTCAACCACAACGGCAAGACCGATCTGATCGGCCTGGCAAGCGGCATGACCGAGCTCGTCTGGTTCGAGAATCCCGGCTGGCAGCGGCACGTGATTGCCAGCCATCTTTCCGAAATGATTAACCTGGCCGCCTGGGACGTGGACGGCGACGGCATCCCCGAAATCGTGCTGGCCTCCGGCTTTTCCATGTTCGCGCGCCAGAGCACGGGCATCATCTCTCTGCTCCACCATGAGGGAGATCCGCGCCAGCCGTGGAGCATACGGGAGATCGCGCGCCTGCCCGCGTCCCATCGCCTGCGCTGGGCGGATATCGATGACAGCGGACAAAAAGTCCTGATCGACCAGCCGCTGACCGGTGCGGATGCTTCCAGCCCCCAGGACCACACGCACACGCCGCTGGTCTACTTCCGGCCCGGCGAGTGGAAGCCGCGGGTCATCTCGCGGGAGGATCAAGGCGTGGTGCACGGCCTTTACATCATGGATTGGGATGGCCGCGGCCGTGACGCAATTCTCACTGGCAGCTTCACGGGCATCCACCTTTACAGGTTGGGCCGGAACGGGCGCTGGAGCCACACGGAGATCGCCAAGGGCGATCCGGCCCCGTGGCCCAAGTGCGGCGCGAGCGACGTGGCCGTGGGCCGCCTCGGCAAGCGGCGGTTCCTGGCGACGATCGAGCCCTGGCACGGCAACGAGGTGGTGATCTACCGCCAGGAAGCAGGCCACTGGCGCCGTCATGTGATCGATAACTCCATCGCCGACGGACATACGGTGCTCACCGTTGACCTGAATGGCGATGGCTGGGACGAAGTCGTGGTGGGCTATCGCGCACACGGAGTCAACATCTACTACGCGCGCGACCGCCAGGCGGCGCAGTGGTCCAAGACTGTGCTGGATCGCACCATGCCAGCAGCCGGATGCGCCATCGCCGATCTGAATGGCGATGGGCGTCCGGATATCGCATGTATCGGCACGGCCACGGCTACCTTGAAGTGGTATGAGAACCTAGGACCGTAACTCGCCCGGCTCCGAAGTAACAGTCCGCAACACGCGGCGCGTGGGCAATTGTTTCAAGGATTCCAGGTGCCCACGCGCCTTTGCGGGCAAGTTAGTGTCGTAAAATCTTAGTTTGTCTGACCTGCGCGTAACAGTGGTGATTCCTACTCTGGCGGCCGGTCCGCGTCTGCTTGAGTGCATCGCGGCTCTGGAGAAACAGACCCTGCGCGATTTTGAGGTGATCGTGGTGGACAACAGCGGCGCCGGCTTGGCGCGCCGCGATGGCGTGGCCCGGCCGGGCGTGCGGCTGATCGAGCCGCCGCGCAACCTGGGGTTCGGCGCCGCCGTGAATGAAGCCTTTCGTGAATCGCGGGCGCCTTATCTCGCTACGCTGAATGACGACGCTGCACCGCGTCCCGATTGGCTGTTGGCCTTGTTGGCGGCGCTCGAAGCGCGCTCCGACGCGGGCATGTGCGCCTCGCAGGTGCGCCTGTTCGGGGAGGAAGCCCTGGACTCGGCGGGAATGCTCGTCTGTGGCGACGGCAGCAGCAAGCAGCGCGGCCATACACGGCCGCCCAAGTTCTTTCCCGTCGCCGAAGAGGTGCTCTTTCCCAGCGGCTCGGCGGCTCTCTACCGCCGCGCCATGCTGGACCAGATCGGCCTGTTCGACGAAGACCTATTCCTCTACTGCGAGGATACCGACCTGGGTTTGCGCGCGCGCTGGGCCGGCTGGCGCTGTCTGTATGTGCCTGGCGCCGTGGTGGATCATCATTATTCCCACTCGGCCGGCCGCGCCTCGCGCCTGAAAGCCTATTACGTGGAGCGCAATCGCCTGTTTGTGCTGGCGAAGAATTTTCCGGCGCGCATGCTGGTGCGGGCGCCGTTTGTGGCGATGGCGCGCTATGCCTGGCACGTGCGATTCATGCTGCACGGGCGCGGCGCGGCGGCGCGCTTCCGCCGGGAAGGCGCGGCCGCCTGGCGTCTGCCCTTCTACGTGCTGCGGGCGCATGCCGAGCTGCTGCTGTACACGACTGCATTGTGGCGCCGGCGCCGCCAGATCCGCGGCTCGGCCCGGTTGTCGGCCCGCACATACGCCCGGCTGCTGCGTTCGCATTCCATCTCGGCGCGCCGCGTGGCGGAGCTTTGAACCGTGCCCCCGCGAAACCACTCTCTGCTCGTTATCGTGCCGGCTTATAACGAAGAAGCCGCCGTGGGCGGTGTGGTGCGCTCTATCCATGAGGTCCTGCCCGGCACGCCCGTACTGGTAATTGACGATTGCTCCGCCGACGGCACCCAGGCGGTCGCACGCCGGGCCGGCGCCCGAGTGCTGGCTCTTCCCCATCATCTTGGCCTGGGCGGCTGCGTGCAGGCGGGCTACAAGCTGGCTTTCGAGTTGGGCTATGAATACGTCATCCGTGTGGATGGCGACGGGCAGCACGACGCGCGCGACATTCCCCGCATCTTCGAGGCCCTGCGCCGTTCGGGATGCGAAATGGTCATCGGGTCCCGCTTCGTCGAACAGAACGGCTCGCGCACAGGCGTGGTCCGCGGCCTGGGCATCCGTTTCTTTCGCCTGGTGCTGCGCCCCATCCTGGGAAAACCGGTGCGCGATCCCACCTCCGGCTTCGTGGGTGTCAATCGGAGCGCGTTGCAGGTGTTCAGCAAAAGCTTTCCGCTGGAATACCCGGAGATCGAGGCCCTGGTGGTTCTTCAGCGCAAACGCTTCCGTTTCGTGGAAGTCCCTTGCCGGATGCATCCGCGTGCCGCCGGCCGCTCTTCCATCACCGCCGCCCGGTCGATTTACTACATCGTGCATGTCCTGTTGGGGGTGTTTATGAACGTCTTGAAGTTCGACCAGCGGGCAGGCCTGCGGACCCCCCGCCCCCCCCGTCAGGAAAAACCGCAACGGAGACACCCATGGACCGCCTTTTGAACGTGTTGACGGTTTTGAGCGGCGCCTTGCTGCTCTCCGTCCTGGTCTCGGTGCGCCGCGCGCACATCCGCGTGGAGTATTCGGTGAGCTGGTTGCTGGCCGCGACCGCCTTGTTGCTTCTGTCGCGTTTTCCCGGCCTACTGCAAGCGGCGGCCCATGGGCTGGGTCTCTCGTACCCGCCCCTGGCCCTGCTGCTGGTGATCGGCTGCGTGTTTCTGGTGATGTTCTACCGCTACTCCGTAATTCTCTCTAAGCTGCGCGACGACAACATCGCGCTGGCGCAACGCGTGGCGATCCTGGAGTATCGCCTCCAACACCCCGGCGATGGCCAGCCGAATGCCTGAGCCGCGCGCTCGCGCCGGCCGCAAGCCGAAAAAGCATCGGAAGAGCGCCGCACCGGCGCCGGCGCCCAAGCCCGCCCGGCGTTGGTGGCTTTACCCCCTGGCAGCGGCCGTGGTGAGTTACATCGCCTTTCAGGTTTACGCGCCCGCGTTACACGGGCCGTATGTCTTCGACGACACCATTCTGCCCTATCACTTACCAGATTTTTCCAATTCATTAATGGTCTGGATCAGCGGCGTGCGCCCATTGCTTATGTTCACTTACTGGGCGAATTACCAATTATCGCACGATCCCTTCGGCTTTCATGTCGTGAATGTGCTGATCCACATAGCGAACAGCTTCCTCATATTCCTCATCGTGCGAAGGCTGCTGCGGCCGGAATCCGCTCTGCTGCTGCCCGCCTTTGCCGGCGCCGTTTTCCTGCTGCATCCCGTTCAGACCGAATCCGTGTCCTATATCGCCGGCCGGTCGGAATCCCTGAGCGTCTTCTTCCTCTTGGCCGCCTTCGCCGTCTTCCTGTACCGGAGGCAGACAGTGGTCTCCTGGAGAGTCGCGATCGCCGTGCTGCTACTGTTCGGCGCGGCGCTGACTTCCAAAGAACACACCCTGGTGCTGCCCGTGTTGCTGCTGCTTACGGATTACTACTGGAATCCCGGCTTTTCCCTGGACGGCATCCGGCGCAACTGGCGCCTCTACGCTCCCATTGCGCTGGGCGCGGCGGGCGGGGTGGTGTTGGTTGTCGAAGTTCTGGCGCGCGCTCCCTCGGCGGGCTTCAGCGTCAAGGGCATCACCTGGTATCAGTATTTCTTCACCGAGTGCCGCGCGTTCTTTGTGTATCTGCGATTGTTTGTGTTTCCGGTGGGCCAGAACCTGGACTGGGAATTCCCGGTGTCCCACACGATTCTGGATCGCGGCGCTGTCTTCGGGTTTTTCGCCATTCTGCTCCTGGTGGGCGCCGCCATCTATTACCGCCGCCGCTATCCGCTAGCCTCATACGGGTTCCTGGTTTATATATTGCTGATGGCTCCTACCTCTTCTTTCGTGCCCATCAAGGATCCCATCGCCGAGCGCCGCTTGTACTTGCCGATGATCGGACTCCTGCTGGTGGTCACCGCTGTGCTGCGGCACGTCCACTGGGATCGCCGCAAAATGACCGCTTCGCTGTGCGCCGTGCAGGTGGTGCTGGCCGTTCTCACCTACCGGCGCAACCTTCTGTGGGCGAACGACGTGGCCGTGTGGGAAGACGCTGCCCGCAAGTCCCCTGGCAAGGCGCGCGTGCATTTTCAGTTGGCCCACACTTACTACACCGACGGCCGTTGCCTCGATGCGGTGGCGCAATACGCGGAGACTGCGCGGCTCCAGAAGCCGGACTATGCCCTGCTGGTGGATTGGGGTCTGGCTTGTGACTGCGCCGGCGAGCCGGAGACGGCGATTGCCAAACTGCGGCAGGCCGCCGCGCTGCATGCATCGGCCCACGTCTACTCGCAGATCGGCATGGTGTACGCCAAGCAGTCCCGTTGGCAGGAAGCTCTGGACGCATTGGCCCGTGCCCAACAACTAGACCCCAAATTGCCCTACACCTATTATTACCGCGGCGGAGTCTTTGCGAAGACCGGTAACTTCGCGGCGGCAGTGAGTAATTATCAGCGAGCCCTGGCGCTGGACCCGTCGCTGGAACCGGCGCGCCAGGGACTCATCTACGCCGAGGGGCAGTTACATAAGCCGCGCTGATATGCAGCCGCTGCGCATCGGCGTCAACGCGCTATATCTGATACCGGGCGGCGTGGGCGGCACCGAAGTCTACCTGCGCGAACTGTTGCGCGCGCTGGCGGTGATCGATTCCCGCAATGAGTACTTCGTTTTCACGAATCAGGAAACCGGACCGAGCCTGGTTCCAGGACAGCCGAGCTTCCACTGGCTGCCGCAGCGCGTGCGGGCCCGCTTTCGTCCCGCGCGGATTATTTGGGAACAAGCCGCGCTTCCGCTGGCCGCCGTTCGCCTGCGCCTGGACGCGATGTTCAACCCGGGCTTCACCGCTCCGGTATACTGCCCGTGCGCGGCTGTTACCGTCTTTCACGATATGCAGCACAAACGCCATCCGGAGAACTTCCGTTGGTTAGATCTGCCCTTCTGGCGGGTATTGCTGTTCGCCTCGGCGTATGTGGCCACGCTGCTGTTGGCGGATTCGGACGCCACGCGCGCCGACGTCCTGCGCTATTACCGTCTCCCCCCCCAGAAGGTGCGGACCGCAAGCCTCGGCGTGGATCCGTCGTTTTTCGGACTGCCGCGCGCGCCGGAGAAACTGCTATTGGCGGTTTCAACCCTGCACCCGCATAAGGGCCTCGACGTGTTGCTCGAAGCTTTTGCCGCGTTTCGCCGCGAGCGCCCGGATTTCCGGCTGGTGATCGCCGGCCTGCGCGGGTTCCACACAGAAGCCCTGGAGCGCCTGCGAGCGAAACTCGCCTTGACCGGCGCAGCCGAGTTCACGGGCTGGATTCCGCGCGCGCAACTCTACGATCTGTACTCGCGCGCCTGGGCGTTCCTGTATCCATCCACCTTCGAGGGGTTCGGCATACCGGTCCTGGAAGCGATGGCAGCGGGAATCCCCACTGCGTGTTCCGACATCCAGCCGCTCTCCACTATGACGGGGGGGGCCGTCCTGCGGTTTCCGCCGGGTGATGTGGAGTCCCTGCGCCAGGCGATGGTCCGGCTGGTTTCCGATGACGTGCTGCGCACGCGCCTGGCCGGCGAAGGTCCGCGCCGCGCCGCGGAGTTTTCGTGGATCGCCACCGCTCGTGCGACGTTGGACGCCATTGTGGAAGCTGTGCGGCTCGCGCGCGCGGATGCTTGACCAGCGGTGTCTCAGCGGAGCGGCCGGAAGACCGTTCCTGTTACAATGTTTCGTTGGCGGCCAGGTAGCTCAGTCGGTAGAGCGCAGCCCTGAAAAGGCTGGCGTCGGCGGTTCGATTCCGTCCCTGGCCACCACATTCTAAAGCACTTAGCAATTCCTCAAAAGCGCAACCATTCCATT
>Ga0335078_10003238_pt1 | contig 24293 bp, 20 predicted proteins | sample Lox_Sample_32_FD_206711 | JGI IMG/M metagenome (GOLD analysis project Ga0335078, IMG submission 206711) | Soil microbial communities from Loxahatchee National Wildlife Refuge, Florida, United States - Lox_Sample_3.2 | ecosystem: Environmental > Terrestrial > Soil > Wetlands | place: USA... | reverse complement strand
TTGAGAGTCAACTGCGACAGGTAAGACTGCGGCCAGCCAGGCAGCGCCCACTCCGTAACCTCACGAGGTTTGGCCCAGGCTGACCATCCCACTTGCGCACCCACGCCCATCATCAGCGGAATGATAAACAGGACGAATCGTGAACGAAACACGCGGCGGTCTTTAAGCAGAGCGATCATGATCCAGATGCACAGGCCAATCGAAAGCGTCAGGCCAACCGAGCGGACGAGTATCGCCGATGCCAGAGCAATTCCGAGGAGCAACACTCTGCCCACTTGGGCCAGACCGGGTTTGGAGCGATCTATTTTCCAAGCTAGCAGCAGCACCAGCCAACTGAAAAAGAAGTACGGCATCTCCGAAAAGACCATCTCCGTGACAAAAGAAAAGAATGACTGAGAAGTGGTCAGCAGCAGGCAACTAGCGGCGGCGACGGCGCGACCCTCGGCGCGACGCAGAAGTTCATAGGTGACAAGCAAACCCAGGGTCGCAAATACGGCTATCACATGATAAGGGATCGCCGGCCTTTCTCCGGCTAGCTTCTCAACCGAGGCCAGAATCATCGGGAAGCCAGGCGGAAACATCGTCTCAGGGAGAAAATCAAACTGGTAGGAACCGTGCTCCACCAGTGAGCGAGCCGGATCCACGTACGAGGTGTCGAACGGAGAGTCCGGCGTCTTGAGATAAAACGCGAAGGACGCGACGCCCAGAAGCAGGATTACTGCGTACACCACCACGTCGATGTTCCCCACAGCGGCGTTCACTCCCCGAATGCCGAAAAGAGTTCGTGAAGTTTTCTGCACAATCAACTCGAAATCCGCACTAGGGGCGCCCCATTTCAAGGATCTTGCTGTCGCCGTATAACTTCATCCGTCCTGCCGGAATCTCATAAATTGCTGTGGTATTGAAATGAGCTCTCATGCTCGCCTTATCTAAGTAGTGGATTGCTGGGCTAGCATCAGGAACAACCACGAACCGCACACCTAGGTCTTCCAATAAGTCGTGCGCTTGCAGAGCCGTGAGGTTCCCATCGAAGAAGGAATCTCTTAAGACACCGTAGCGTGGGTGAGTTACTAAGAGGCTCAGCACCCAATGGCTCGCAAAGCTGTGAACTGGGGCCGTGGTCATCCATGGGGCCGCATCTTCGCTGGCAAGCACCAAGTCCTCAGAACTCGCATGCGTGCGCAGCCACTGAATGGTTGCGAACTCGCCGAGCGGCGAAACAGTCGAGGGGTACTTGAACGCGGTGTTTGAGACGTCGATGCCATCGCGCCAAGCCCTCCAGCGAAAAGCAACATGAGGAATGAGTGACCATGCCACGAGCAGCACACCGACTGTGCAGAGCACAGGCTTCGGGAGGAAGGGCCGCCGACTCGACAGGTCTTGCATTTGGGCTGCCAAGAGAAGGCCGACAACGATAAATAAGCCGTCTAACATGTGAATCGCGAAGGGCATACGCGGCACAAAGAAAACCAGAAGAGTGCAAAAGAACCACGCCTTCATCACGGTTGTGTTGTGATCGCGGGTCTGGGGAAAACCGAGGAGGCAAAGAGCTATGACCAGGATGCCTGGCAAACCTATCATCGCGAATAAGGGAGCAGGCATTATCTCGACTAGGTGCCGATTTGCCTCTGCGACCTCGCGAACCCACGGGACGCGGAGGGACTGAATGAGGTAGGGTGACAGACCGACTGTTGCTGCGACGGAGACAACACTGAAATTCGTAAGGCTGTTGATAATAGGTTCGTTCTGCTGCAACAACACGATACCAACCACGGTCACGGTCACAAAGACTTCGAAGGGGTGGAACAACGCTGACAGCAGACACACAAGCGCAAGATACCCAAGCCACCGAGGCTCGCGGGAATTGCAATAGCGAGCCAGCAGTGCCATTGACAACACTTGGCCACCGGTGCCGTAGGTCTGGAAAGGCCAAGTTACGAGGCCACGAAGAAACCCGTCGGAAACCATCATGAACTGTATGTGGTCGAGGGCACCGCTATATTGGGAATGGTTACGAAGAAAATGAGAAACACCAGGCAGCGAGACCAGTGGTACGCAACTCAGCGCAAGAAGAAGTGACCAGAAAGCTCGACTACGCGTTTGGCAGAAGGTGGCGTACGCAAACGCCAACGCATACGCAGCGAAAAGGTAGCCAGCGAAGCTGAAGAGCTGCAGGGCCAGAATGGGATTCTCCGAGAACCATCGCTCCAATATCGAGACAGGAAGTAGTGCCGGCACAATCAAGCCAGGAGGCGTGAACCACGGTGCGTGGTAGTTCGGGAGAATCCATGCAGTCTCGAGCCCACGGATCCAAGTCAGATATTGTGCAACATCAGCGTTACGTTGAATTCCGAGGGGCACGTAACCGGGCGGTGGTGCGATCAGCCCATGAACAACGTCGAGGTTATTTAAGAAATACAGAGCACTTCCAAGCAAACCCGGCAACACCGCTGTCATTAGCCGTCCCCGGGCGACAGGATTCCGGTGCGATGTCGCGGAATAGTCGCGATCCACAACGTCACTCGTAGTCACGTCGACGGCACTGCGCTTTTGGCGTTGGCCAATTACCCCAGTCTCCATAGCCACGTCTTTGGAATTGATCGTCATGCGTACCAGCGCGAGGAAGGTGTTTTCAATCGTCAGCACGACCGACGTCAGCGTTCTTGCGAGGCGAGACTACCCTCGTAAGCTCGAGTTCATTGTCTCCCAACCACGAGGTGAATTGTTGGGTCCTCATTCCACCGCCATAACCCAAGATTTCTTGGACCAGATAGAGCGGACGTTGTTTCGCCTCACTATAGATTCGACCCACGTACTCCCCTACGATGCCGAGGCAAATCAGTTGTATCCCGCCCACGAACAACACTGCGATGAACAAACTGGTCCATCCCGTGACCCATCTCTGGCTGAAAGCATGCACAAATATCGCGTAAAAGATGAGACCCACGGCGACCACGGACGCCGAAAAACCCAGCCATGTAGCCATCCTAAGCGGGAGTGCAGAGAACGAAGCGATCCCGTCAATTGCGAACCGGAGCATTCGCAATACCGAGTACTTGGTCTGGCCAGCTTGGCGAGCAGCGCGGCGATAAGGGACAGCAACTTGTCGAAAGCCGAGCCAACTGATCATGCCACGGAGGTATCGGTCTCGTTCCGGCATACGGAGAAGCGCGGTAACGACTTTGCGATCGAGTAGCCGAAAGTCACCCGCGTCCAACGCGATGGGCACTTCGGAAAGCCGGTTGATCAGCCTGTAAAACACCCTCGCGGTCCAGAGTTTAAACGGCGTTTCTCCACTTCTTTCGGTCCTCACGCCAAACGCAACGTCAAACCCATTCCTCCACTGTTCGACCATTAGAGATATGACCTCTGGAGGATCTTGGAGATCGGCGTCGATCAGGACAACGGCGTCCCCGGTTGCGTATTGAAGGCCCGCCGTAATAGCCACTTGATGCCCGAAATTTCGTGAGAACCGCACTACCCGAACGCTGCTGTCGTCGGCCTGAATGATTCGAAGTACATCAAAAGTAGAATCAGTGCTTCCGTCGTCCACGTAGATAATTTCAAATGCCATGTTCAGTTGCTTTAGCGCGTCTAGCAAACGTTTGTGGGTCGCTTGCAGAACAGCCTCTTCGTTCTTGCAGGGAACGACCACCGAGAGTAGTTGGATTCGGCGATCTCGGAGCTGTTCCTCTCGATCTCTAGTTTGCATCGTAGCCGCTCATCGGGCAAAACGTCTCAGTGGGGGCACTCTTCTTTGGAATGTGTTACAAGAACGGTCGGAGCGTGCAGATAATTTGCCAGGCATCGATTCACCCAGCAGCCAGAATCGTCGGTAAGCATTTGCGGCTTGGCCAGCTTCGGATATTGCGCTGGAGCCTCATACTCCAGGGAGGAGCCACGTTGTCGCAATCGCGAAGCCTCCACCCGCCACCAGGACTGCGCGGGTCCGCGAATGTCTGACACAGCACTGCGAAAGTTCGCAGATGTGAGAAGAGTCGCTGAAAATAATGTGGAAACCGCAAGCCGAGTAATCGACGAGAACCGCACCCGATAAATCTCCGGTGCGCCCGCGGCGACAACGCAAACCAGCAAAAGCCAGAACACAAATTGAAACCACATCACCACCCGGTCAGGCAACCAGCTGCTGGTCGCCATCTCGATCCATGCGCATTCGCATAAAACGGCCAACATGCCGGCGAGTCCGGCAATCGCGACCCATCGCGGCGGTGGTCCGGCGCTTACATCCAGATCTCGTCGCGATTGACAGATCATGAGGATGCACAATGCGCCGACCAGGACCGCAGGCACAGACAGCCAGTCGAGTCCGTGATAGAAGGCGTGGGCTGTCCAACGAGGGAAATGCGCGATGTCCCACAAGTGCTTGTGTTCCGCAGCCGCACGTATTGCATTCCCCGGAGACAGTACCACGACAGCAGTGCTAATGGTAGACGCCAGCAAAGTCAAGTACCAATGGTTCCCCGGAAGCCTCCGCACTATCCAACAAACAGCCGCAACGAACGCAATCAAACAAAGAAACGTCCCCGCAATCTCCTGCTGAGCTGGCACGGCAATAGCCAACAGCACCACAACACCGTAATACCAGGCCGTGCGGCGCGGCCGGAGCAGTAAACTCAAAAGGACCAGCAGAGTGCTGAGCGGAAAGCTGTACACGACGACGTTGGTAAGCCAATAAAGTTGCTGATCTGGGCTGCCCAGAGCCACTATCCAAGCAGTGTAGAAAACCGCAGCAGCCAGGAATGCCTTTCCTCGTGGCAAATTGAATGCGGTCGCACAAAAATACCACAGGGCTGCAAGATTTGTAAGAGCGACCAGAAGAAGCAGCCAGCCATAGGTTCGCAGTATATCCCCATGGCTTAGAGCATGACCCAGGAGGAAGTAAGTTAGCCAACGTGGCGACCAGCGCGTGTAGTAAAGCCAGGTTAAAGCGGTGACGCTCGGCTGGGGAACCATGTTAAACGAAAGCGAGGCATTGCAGAAGTCATCCGCGGCCGGAACAGAGTAGAAAAACAGAAGGAAGAATGGCGCGAGGAAAGCGCCGAGCGCGACAGGCAGCATGATTCGCGACAGCCAAGCGAGGACAGTTGACCCGGGTGACCCATGGGACTGGCGGGTATCGGCCGTCAACAGCACTCGTTCCGTGAGGAGAGACTTTGTCTCATTGCCCTGGAGTGACATGACAAGAATATGATTGAAAAGGTGAACTGCCGCGACTTTTTCTGGCGAACGGCCTTCAATAAGACTTTACCGCCGACCTCATGCTGATGTCGGTGACTTCAGCAGTCCGGGGCATACGCAGCGCGTGGGTCACCATCGTGGCCACGTCCTCCGGTTGCATGAGAAGCTCGGGATGATAGGGCCGGCCCTCTTGTTTGTATAGCTCGGCCGTGCGGGGCGTTGCAGTGCGACCAGGATAGACACTCAAAACGCGAATTCCATCCGCCTGTAATTCGTCTCGGAGACTATCGGCAATCGCTCGCAGGGCGCATTGAGTGGCTGTAAACTGACCGTTGCCACAACTGGCACGTCGCGTCGCCAGAGACGAATTGACGAACACAATTTGGCCACTCTGTTTACGAAGCAAGGGAAGCAAGGCTTGTACAAGGGAGTATGGGCCACGAACGTTGGAACGATATTGAAGGTCAAACTGCTCGATGGTGGCATGTTCGGTGTTGGCATGAAATATCGCTCCACCGCATAAAACCAGTACATCCAGGTGATCAAAGGCGCGCGCGGACTTCACAAAATCCTCGATGTCCTGGTCACAAGCAAAATCGACGCAAAACACGTGGCCTTGGCCACCATTCGCGCGAACTTGCTTCGCGACTGACTCCAAAGCGTCGCGTCGGCGTGCCAAGAGGCAAATCTCCGCGCCGGGAGCAGATAAGTCGAGCGCTATCGCGCGACCAATTCCACTGCTGGCTCCTGTCACAACCGCAATTTGACCCTGCAGAAAACTCGCTCCTCAATCCCTTCAACTGGCCAATTTGGACATGGCCCTTGCCCGCCCATCGTACGATGCCACCGCCTCATCGGGTATTTGCTTGAGATCCGATCCGCGAAGATAATCGCGCATTGTCGTCCCAGTACAGGCGGAATCGATGTTGGGAGCGCCGGCCTGAGAGCAAACGTCGCCGAGATGGACCGTTCGAAAATCAATGCTATATCGAGTTAGGCCCGATGTGTTGGGCACGGTCGAGTGGAGATGCGCACCGGAGAATAAGATCATGCTGCCCACATTGCCGACGATCCGCAACTGGGGTTCAAACTCGATTGGTTCTTCCGGCCTGGGTTGAACCCGCGTATCGGTCTTAACATGTTGCGCTGCATTATGGCGGCTTTCCCGATTCCACCTTTCATAATCGTACTGGCTCGACCCATTTTTTATCGGTCGGTTCCAGTATTGAGGATGGAATGCCATATTGTTTTCCGAGTTCAGAGGATAAACCGGCATCCACCAGTTGATCTGGCAAAATGGTGCAGAATACCAGGTGTCCCGGTGGGGATGAAAAGCATAGGCGATGCCGGATTTTAGGTAATCACCCGGGAAAGCGGTCCGCAAGCGAGGCACGTCGAAGTACGTCTTCTCCAGGTCGCACCCCATCTCTGCAAGCGCACTCTGAATGAACTTTTTCGAATTAAGGTGGTGAATAAACTTCGGCTTCAACATGGCTAGAATTTCGACGCATTTTTCAACCGGCAGTGATTCCTGCAGCCTGAGCGGGTCAAGCGACGGGAAGGCCTCTTCAACCAATACTCGTGCGAATTCACATAGTTTCAAGGCGCTGGGTGCGGGAGCGTAGACGAAAAGTGAGCCGCGGTACAATTCCTGCCTGCGGGCCGCATCGTCCATGGGGGAGTCTATGTAAATGTTCATTGTGGGATTGGTTCATCAAACCCTTTCGCAGGTTTCAACCTCTCGTTCTCTCGCACAAACGCGTGCACCTTCCCCGACACGCGCCAACCAACTTTCGCGCCAGTAGTGATAAATCGCCCTGGGGCACAGGCGGTGATAGTCGGACTTGCATGCCACCCCGTCCAGAATTACAGACGGATACTTCATCTGGATCATCTTCCCGGTCCGTTCGTCGATGATCCGGTCCACACGTCGCAGCACGGTGAATATCCCATCGCAGTAGCGCAGCATTTCGCCGTCGAAAAGCAGGCCGCGGTTGCGCCGGTGCTTGTCTAGCGTTGCGATGATCTCTTCTTTGCTGCGTACCTGCACCAGTTCACCCGGCTGAAGATTCAGATTTCCTACCGGACCTTTGGGAGTCGAACCGGTAATCGCGGGATAGTTGAGGAGGCGTCGCTCGGCAAAGAAGCTGATGAAAAACGAACGAATGGCCTGCAGAATGCCAAGTATCAGTTCCAGCAGTCGTTCACTTTTGGAATTGAGCGCGCGACCGCCGCAAAGATTGCCGGAGCGCACATCGCGGATATATTGCCGAGGGTCATACCACATCATGTAGCTGGTGAATTTACGAACGTCGGTTGCCTGGCAGGAATAAACTGTTTCGCCTTCTGCATTCGTTGATCGCGTGGCAGCGTGGATCACATCAACGCTACGGGGAAAACTGACCCCGACCGACATACGGCTTGGCTCCGCTGATGACTGGGGCGAGAGGAAGGAGACGCGCTTCAGCCACGCCTCTTTCCACCACATGAGGCATCCAGCCTGACACCCACCGTGTTGCTCGCCACCGCAGCGCACGCCTTCAAGGTGAACGGCGTTTCCCATCCGGCGAATCGACCACGGCGTGTGCGCCGGATCGCAGGTCTTATCAGCACGGCTGGCGACCCGGAATCTCTGCCCGCAATACTGCAGCATCTCGGGCATCAACGGGAGATTTTCGAAGCGAGCGTGCTCGTCGAGCGTGGCCAAAATCTCTGCCTGGCCACGAACTTCCACCCAGTCGCCGGCTTTGAGCTTCAGGACTTTAGAAGGCTGCCTAGCGGACATGGTGAACCCCATTTTTCATGGACGCGCGAAAGCTGAAAGTGTTCGTTCGATCTTCGCGGCGAAATCGAGAAGACCACCACTTCCATGCCTGCCGCACAGCATTGAAAGGATGTAGGAGTTGGCTGCCCGTTTCCGCAATCATCGAGGTCGTCAGCTGCCAGGGATCAATTCGCCCCCCCACATCCGCGAGAGCGTCTTTGTGATACTTCCAGAATTGCCGGTCCCGCATCCGTAAGACGTTGTGTGCCAAAAGGCGGTAATACTGGCGGCTGACTCTTTTTAAATGCGCATGGTATTCGGAGGTGTTCAATGCCATAGGGCCATATTTCAAAAAAATCGTGAAATCTGCCAGGCGCTGGCTGTTTAGCCGTGATGCCGTTGAATCATTCGTCTGCGCCTGGTCGCGAACAAAACTCAGGACTTGGTGCACAAAGCCGAAATCGCATTCCTGCAGCAGATCAAAGCAAGCTTCCATGTCCGCCTGGAGGTTGTGTTCGTTGAAAAATGTCGGCCGCTTCCGAATAAGATCCGAGCGCACCAACAGACAGGTCATGGTGCCGAACACATAAGGACCGCCCAGGAGTTGCTGGCGACAGACTTCCTTTCCTGGCAGACGCTGTGCGGGGTATTGCGGGCCATGCCAGCGAACGACCCTTCCGTCCGTGGCGTAGGCACCAACCAGACCTACTGATGGATTGCGTTCCGCGAGCCGCACCATTTCTTCGAGGCAACTCGGGTAAAGCCAGTCATCCGCGAAAACAACCTTGCAGTACTTGGAATCAGGCGAAAGCTGGCGAATGGTGTGGTTGTGATTTTCGAGAATGCCGAGGAAACGCTGATTGTTCACAATACGGATTCGACGATCTTTGGCGGCGTATTGCTGCGCAATTGCCAGAGATTGATCCGTGCTGCAATTATTGACGATGGTGTACTCCCAGTGAGAGTAGCTTTGCGCCAGAACGCTCTCGATACACTCCTCGAGAGAATCTCCGCCATTGAACACCGGCGTCACGATACTTACGAGCGGTGCGCGTTCAGATTCCATCACTGATTCAGATCAGCTGCAAGAACCGAGGTAAGAGCTTTCAGGCGGAAACCAGGACCTGATCTTCTACGGCGGAGCGCCCTCTCAAACCTGCGATCAGATCGAAATAGAGCCGCTTCTGTCCCATGCCATATAAGAGTACGACGAGGTAGACCGCGACGAAAGCCGTGACGCCGGCGATCAACATGGGCAGCATCGGCAGCGCCTCGCCGTAGTACAACTGCATGAGCAGAGGAAGTACCGCGGCGGTCAGGCCCGAAATTAGTGGCCGTACGACAGCTCGTACCACGTCCTGGAATGAGACCACTGTACCGTGCGTACACCAGATGATATGGGGAACAATCCACAATGCCATGGCGGTGGAATAACCGATCGCCACTCCCTTAGGGCCGTAGGGTAATCCAATCACATATCCGGCGATGACTAACGGCGCAATCACTAGCGCGATTTTCAAGCTCCGGCCAACCCGGCCTGTCGCAAACAATAGCCAGGCAAATGGATTGATCATGGCGAAGGTCAAAATCGTGGGCGACAGGTAGCGGAAAATCGGAACCGCCGCTGCCCACTTGGCGCCGAGAACCACTAGAATCATTTCCCTGGCAAACAGCGTGCATAAGATAGTGATCGGCAGTGTCAGGCCGAGAATCAGCGAGTAACCCTTAAGGAAATACGCTCGCAGCCTCATTGCGTCATCCTGCACCCGAGATAGCGCCGAGAATGCAACTTCGCCGACCGAAGAATTCAGATTGTCGGTTGGGATGTTGATCAGTTGGTACGCGCGGCCGTAGATGCCAATTGCCTCGGCTCCCCAAAACCGGCCCAGCAGAACCTTCTCCAGATTATAGGCGGCGTAGACGACCACGCCATTCAACGTGATCGTCCCGCCAAACCGCATCAGTGAGCGGATGCCGACATTTCGGCGCGGTGCCCCCGGAATCCATCGCGTTGCTCCCCACAGACAAAGTGTCGTAACGATCGGGACAATCGCAGTCATTCCCACCAGTGACCAGTAGCCAAAGCCGGCCAACGCCATCCCGATGCCGGTCGCAATGCTTGCCAAAAGAGACACGAGGTCAATCGCAGCAAGGACAGTGAACCGCATCTGACGCTGCAATAGCGCAGAGTGCTGGATGCCGGCTGCATTGAAGAGAAATGATGACGACAGAGCGGCACAAACCCAGAGCAGCCGTGGTTCGTGGTAGAAGCGGGCGATGAGAGGCCCGGTTCCGGCAAGCGCTAACGTCAGGCTTAAACCGACGACAACGTTGATCCAAAACAGAGTCGAGATCTGCTTGTCGGTGACGTTTTGACGCTGCACTGCGGCTGTAGAGAGACCAAAATCCCGGAACAGATTCAAGATGCCGGTAAAGGCCGTCACCATGCCGACAAGGCCAAAGTCCTTGGGATCCAGCAGTCTCGCCAAGATCATCAGCGATCCGACCCGCAACGCTAGATTTGCTCCTTGCGAGCCAATCTTCGCTAGGCCGCCACGAATCGCTTTTTCCTTCAGATCCTTCATAACACCACTTTGCGGCAGTAAAAGGCTTCTGCGTAACCACTGGGAGCATTAGACTCAACCCCTCGCAGCCGCATGAGTGAGAGAAAGGTATCCCGCGTAAACCAAGACTTGCTTCGCTGGGAAGAAAACGCGTCCGTAATGACTTTCACTTTCCTCTCGCATAAATGCGAGTCCAGAGTGACAAAGACGTTGGGCCGTCCCAGATCGCCGTCGTATTTCGGAATCTCGTACTCCAGAACCATGTGGTCGCGAAACGTGTTCCACGTTAACTCTGAGATCAAGCGATGATCCTGATGAGCGTCTTTGCCATAATGCGTAAAGATCAGATCGGGAGAGAGCTGCTTCAATTCAGCTTCAAAAACCTGCTTTACCTCGCTGCCCACGTAGGGCATGAAGCCGTCTTGAAAAGTCTTCAGCAGTGGTTCTTTCAAACCGTCCCCCGTGAAACACCTGGCGGCGCGCTGCGCCTCTTCTCCGCGAACCCCGATCGCACTGAAAACGACCCAGTGGAAAATGCAATCGGGAAATTGCTTTGCCAAGCGCAGAATGGTGCCACCACAACCAATCTCGATGTCATCAGAATGTGCGCCGAGGCACAGGACCCTTAACGCACGATCTTTCATTCGATCGAGGTTGAGCTGAATCATACTCTGGCCGAAATCACTTCCAGATTCTTAGAACCGGGTGCAACATGATTCCACACTTTCCAGGGAGCGGAGCTCTGATTCAGCTCCTCAAGACGCTGTTTGTCTTTAAAGGTATCCATGCACTGCCAGAATCCGGAGTACTTGTAGGCTAGCAATGCGTTCTTTTCAATGAGCCGTTGGAATGGCTCCCGCACTAACTCCTCTTCCGGTTCGATGTAGCGAAAGATCTCTTTGCGCATAATGAAAAATCCGCCATTGATCCAGATATCGGACTGGCTCAAACCGCAAATCCCGGTGACCTTTCCGGCTGGGTCGGCGTGAACAATGTCGAACGTAGCCGTGGGCTGCACCAGTAACAAAGAAGCAACTGCATTACTTTGCTGAAATGTCTTCAGCATGGCCGGCAATGGTACGTCGCTCAACCCGTCCCCATAGTTCGCGAGAAACGTTTCCTCCCCTTGAAGATGTGATTCCACCGCCTTCAGGCGTTCGCCGACGTTGGCGTGGGCGCCAGTCTCTACGAACGTGATTGTCCAATCATCAATGTCACGGTTCAGAAACTGAATATCTTTGCCGCCACGCGACCAGACAAAATCGTTTGATACTGATTCGTCGTAGTTCAGGAAGTAGTCCTTGATGGAGGCGCCTTTGTGTCCAAGGCACAGAATGAAGTCCTTGTGCCCGAAGTAGGCGTAGTACTTCATCAGGTGCCATAGAATGGGGCGCGTACCGATTTCCACCATCGGTTTCGGCACATCGTCGGCGTAGCCTCGGAGTCGCATCCCTGCTCCGCCGCAAAATAGAACGACCTTCATGGTTTCCTCCCTAGCAGACGGTCACACTCGGGATCGGCACCACGAACTTGCCACCCCAGTCGCGAATGAACTGCAATTGCTCGATGATTTCGCTCTTCAGATTCCAGGGGAGGACGACAACGTAGTCTGGCGTGGTCTCGCGAATGCGATCCGGATGATAGATCGGAATACGGCTGCCAGGCAGGAAGCGTCCCTGCTTGTACGGGCTGCGATCGACGGTATACGCGATCAGGTCTTTGCCAATGCCGCAATAGTGCAACAGCGTCGCGCTCTTGCCCGGAGCGCCATAACCCGCAACCGACTTGCCTTCGCGAGCGGCCCTAACAAGAAAATCTACCAACGCGAACTTCGTCTCCTTGACTTGAGCTGCGAAGCGTTCATAGCCTTCGGGGCTAGCGAGTCCGTTTGCTTCTTCCGCAGCGATGAGTTTCGCGAGGGTCGGCGCGGTGTGTTTGGAATGATCCTCGGCGCGGCAGGCGTAAACCCGCAGCGACCCGCCATGCGTCGGTAACTCTTCAACGTCAAATGCTCTCAAGCCGTGAGCGTCCAGAATTCGTAGCGTAGTAAGCAGCGAAAAGTAAGAAAAGTGCTCGTGGTAAATTGTGTCGAATTCGTTGTGCTCGATCAGTTGCAGCAGGTGGGGGAACTCGAGGGTCAGGACTCCCTGGGGTTTGAGCAGAATTTTGAGTCCTTCGACAAACTCGTTCAGGTCCGGCACCTGGGCCAACACGTTGTTGCCGAGCACCAAATCAGCGCAGCGGCCATCAGCTGCCAACTGACTGGCCAATTTTGCTCCGAAGAACTGCACCAAGGTCGGAACGCCCTTCTCCACCGCGACCTTAGCCACATTGGCCGCAGGCTCAATGCCGAGCACAGGGACGTTGCGGTTCACGAAATATTGCAACAGGTAGCCGTCGTTGCTGGCCACCTCGACGACGAAGCTGTCTTTCCCCAACCCGAACCGTTCCGTCATTTTGCCGCAGTAGTTGTCGCAATGCTTGAGCCAGGAGTCGGAGTAAGAAGAGAAATACGCATAGTCGCTGAAGATGTTTTCCGGGCTCTCATATTGCTCAAGCTGCACCAGAAAACATCGATCGCACACATAGACATGCAGCGGATAGTACATCTCGCCGCGATTCAGATCCGCCGTCGACGGATACGTCTCGCACAGAGGCGACAGGCCTAGATCAACAAATGTCCGGTGCAGATGCGCCCCGCAGAAGCGGCATGGCCGGGCAGAAGTTTGCTGCCGTGCAGCGTCGAGTGGAAGTGTGGCAGTTGTCGTCATGAACATTAAGCCTTAGCTGGCCACCGTTGCTTCGGCGGGCTGCATCCAACGCAAACTCGCATTCAACTGCCCGGCTTTTTGCAGACTTTGAATTTGCCGGATGCGAACATAGCGCCCGCTCTCCATATCCTCAGCTCGAAGGCCTGCCGCGCGGTACGCATCGTAAAGTTCCTGCGCGCCTTTGCGCGCCGTCCACTGCGGCTGGAAGTTCGGCAGTGCACGGCGTACCTTGTCGCAGTTGATGCGGTAGCAGCGCTTGTCCGGGCCGCCCCCGGGGGCATATTCCACACTGGAACCCGGCACCGTCTCGGCGACAATTTCCGCCAGTTCGCGGATGCGGTAGTTTTCTTTAGTCTGGCCGACGTTGAATGTCTGGTTATGAACGGCCTCGCGCGGTGCCTCTAGTGCGGCAAGGGCGGCAGCGATGATATCGCGAATGTGCACGATCGGCCGCCACGGGGTGCCATCGCTTTTGATATACACGCGGTCGGTCGTGAAGGCGGCGGCGACAAGATCATTCAGGACGATGTCAAGCCTCAGCCGCGGAGAGACTCCGTACGCGGTCGCATTGCGCATAAATGTCGGACTGAAGTTTTCAGCCGCTAGCTGCGCGATGTCGCGCTCAGCTAGAATCTTGGACTCGCCATACGGAGTTACCGGGTTGAGCGTGGCGGTTTCATCGAGGAAATCATCGCCGGCTGCACCGTAGGTGCTGCAGGATGACGAGAACACGAACCGCTTCACGCCGGCGGACTTGGCCAACTCAGCCAAGCGAACCGAGGCATGGTGATTGATGTCGTAAGTAAGCTGCGGATCGAGATCACTCAGAGGATCGTTCGACAGCGCTGCCAGGTGCAGCACGGCGTCGAAGCCGACGAGGTCCGCGCGGGTCAACTCACGCAGGTCTTTGCGGATTTCGGAAATCTGAGCAGTCTCTCCGCCGAAATCGCAGCCAGCAAACAAATCGGTGTCGAGGCCGACGACTTCATACCCCGCAGATTGCAGAACTGGCGCTGCAACCGCGCCAATGTATCCTTTGTGTCCAGTGAGTAATATACGCATGAGTTTCCGTCGAAGTTCAGGATGGAATCAGTCGAGCGCGGCGACGCAGTTCATCGGTCGAATGTTGGCTCTCCGCGAGTCTTCCACCGCGGTATCGTGGACCGGCGCGAGTAAACCCTTTTCGCAAAGCAACGCAGCCGCGTCGCTGATCATTGCAAAAGAAATTCCTGACCGCTCTGCGATATCCAGCAGCGAATGGTCGCCATCGGAAAAGTTCAAGACCCAGAGGCGAGCGTTAATTTCATCAGTTATGCTTTCGCCGCCGGTCGCGCGATAAAGCCCGCGTTTCCGCAGTTGCGGTTCGCAATACGGATTGAGGTTCCGGTAGCGCCGGTTCTGCTCCAGCACATCAATAACCGCGGCGCACACCCGAAGCGACTCGGCTAACTGCGAGGGCTTAATGAAATCAAGATTGTCCGCGGAAGTGTGATACTCGGGATACGTTCCCCAAACGCTCCGCATCAGGCAACCCACCGGCAGATTGAAGCCAGGCGAGCAGTATTGCCGCTCGTCATATCCGTACGGCGAGAAATCGAGCTCCTCATACGGCTCACCGCTGTGCTGAAGAACGTACGCCATCACTCGGTCAATTTCCGCATCGCCGCGACGGCTCTTCTTGTAGTGAAAGCCGCCTTTATCTCCAACGCCGGTCAGCACGAGCCCATGCTTGATGCGGCCAACGTTTTCGCGGTTCCGAGCGAGCCAGGTGATTGCGCCGATCGTCCCTGGAATAAACAGAAAACGATACGAATAGCGAAGCTCGTGCTTGGACAAGAGTTCAGCCAACGAAGTGGCCACAGTCAAGCCAGAGAGATTGTCGTTCGCAAGCGATGGATGACATACGTGACAAGAGATCAAAACCTCATCACTTGACATTCCAGGCAGATAGCACTCGCCGTAACTAAGGTGACCTTCTTCGAGCGAGGACTCGATGCACACTTCGTATTCGCCCTCTGCAAGCGCCAGCATCTGTCTGTGCGAAAGGCAGAATCCCCAATCTTCCTTGTAATAGGACGTGCGATACGGAATCCAGTTGGGATGCTCGGGCAGCGTGTGCAGGTGGGGCTTCAACTCGGCAAGGGGCATCCTTGCCTGCTTAGGCACACTGTAATTCACCACGTGCAGATTGTTCTTCTGAAAGTCCACAACCCGGTTGCCGCGAACGTCCTTGATATACGCGTCGCGGATGTTCCACTCTTTCGGTACCGTCCAGTCGAAAACCGGCGTTCCCGAGGGAACTTCAGAAACTTCTAATGGAATCCGTTGCTGAATGCGAGCCAGCGTTTGCCGAATTCCGGCGCCGGTAATGCTGCGGCAGATGGGAAACAGATCCGCGGCGAAGCTGTGGAGTTCCCTTCCCAGTTTCGTGGGATCTTTTCTTTCGAGTTCGCTCGCTAAACGCATGGTATGGGTGCAAAATCCGCGTAGGTGCGATCGCGTTCAGAAATCACTTCGACCTTGCCAGGCCACACGATCTGAAATGCCGGATCGTCCCAGCGCACGCCACGCGCCAGCTCGGGATGATAGAACTCCGACATCTGATAGAAGACTTCAGCGCGATCTTCGAGCGTGAGAAAGCCATGCGCGCAACCTTCGGGCACATACACCATGTTGCGCTTTTCTGCCGTCAAAACCACTGAGACCCAGTTCTTGAACGTCGGTGAGTCCGGCCGGAGATCAAGCACCACATCGTAGATCGCGCCCTGCGTGCAGCGCACGATCTTTGCCTCCGGAAACGGCTGATCCTGGTAGTGCATGCCGCGCAGCGTTCCCTTTTTGTGGTTGAACGACGCATTGCACTGTACCAGCCGCGGGTTTAGTCCGTGCTCCTCGAACTCTTTTTCACACCAGGTGCGGGCAAAGAAGCCACGCTCGTCGGCATCGGGTGCCAGGCAAATCTCTATTACCCCGTGAATCTTCGTCTCGCAAAACATCATGTCAGGATTGTGATATTTCTGACTCGAACCAAACTTTTGAGATTGCTACCGTCGTGCTTCTTCGTCCGACAGTCCAGTTGGAAGAAGCTCAGGCGGGATCGGATCTTCATCTGTTGTCAAAGCTGCACCTAAGTCTCGGCCGTGACAGCCATTCACCAAGTTCTCAACCAACTCGATATAGGAAGATTCATTGTTATCCCACGTATACTTTCGCACGAACTTGCTGGCATTCCCGGCCAGGTTCTCGCGGAACTGGCGGTTTTGTGCAAGTTGCAGCATCGCATCAGCAAGGCTCTTCTCGTTGCCTGCTTCGAAGAATTTCACCACCGACGGGTTGAAATAGTAGGAATCAACCGCCGTATCGGGCACAATGACCGGAACTCCCATCAGCATAAATTCAAGGATCTTGGTGCTAAAAGCTTCATTTCCAAAATTATTTTTTCGTTTCGCAACGATTCCAAGATCTGCGTTTTCGATGACGGTCCGGATTTGGTCAAGCGGCACCAGGTCATTTAGAAATACGCGCTTTTGCAAATTGAGCTCAGCGATCAACGCCTGCAGGTCATCGAAGGAATCGCCCCATCCGTAAATATGAAATTCCGCCTCTGGAATCTGCGTCTGGATCCGAGCGAATGCACGGATCGCGATATCGATTCCCTGGTGATAATTGAGGGACCCCGGGTATAGCATGATGAACTTGCCGTCCTTACGACTCCGCCCGGCCGTCCAGAGATTCCTTGGGTCGGGGTAATTTAGGAACGTGCTGCACTTGGCGGCGGGCACCGATCTTTGCTTGAGACGCTCTTCCCATATGTGGTTCGCCACAATCACGTGGTCCGCGAACCCGGCCGACATTCTTTCCATAAGCACCAACGCACGGAAGCCGAGCGAATCCTCGGAAACATTAAACTTGCTCGCATAAAATTCCGGAACGATATCATGAATATCGAGGATAATTCTGGCTCCACGCAACTTCGGAAATAACGCGGCGAACACTTCAAAATCCGGCACGGAGTGGACATGTATGAGGTCATACCGGTGCTTGAGATGCTCTCTGCTCAAGCGGAGCATGGAGCGGCAGAAAAACAACAATAGCTTAGCGAGATAGCTGGCTTTGTGTTTTTCCTTTCTAACGCGACCTTGTATTCGAAGAACGCGGACACCGTTTATATATTCTTCTTTTGCCTGACCTGGTCTCTGCAATGAGATTGCATCAACTTCATAACCACGCCTGGCGAGCGTCTCGGCGTATCGGCGCACACGTTGATCCGCGTCGTAGCCGCTGTAGGCGACCATACAAGCTCTCATATATTGTGCACCCACGCGATTCAGCGCATTGTGACTAAATAGCGCTACACTTTCCGACAATAGTTTTGGCTGGCAAAAAACTCGGACTAGCCGATGTGTCGATACAAAGCGTTACCGGCAGCTTTCAAAGCGAACGCCGGAGATACAGCGACGAAGGAACGAATGAGCCGTTTTTGCAAAGTCGTATAGTCTGCCTGCGGCCGATGGGGATACGTCCAATAAGTCAACCCCGAGCGCTTGGCACCCCAACGCTCCTTGAAGGCAATCAAACCTAAGCTGTCATGATCAGAACGCCCCATATCGAATTCTTCGTACCCGTCGTTCTTGGCCTCTTGAATCGCATCCCAAAACAACAGAGCCATTCCCCCATAACTGTTAAAGCGTGCATTGCTGCAGCCGTATTTGTAGACCATGGTTTTGTTGTGGGAAAGAGTAAGGATGCCTGATACCGGAACTTCATGTTTATAAGCAATACGAAGTTTTCCGCTCGCACCAAACGAAGTGAGTAACGTTCGAAACCAACTTTCAGGTTGTGGAGGCAGCGATTGCCGGCGTCGGGTCATCACCACAAGATTGTAGAAGTCCTGTAGCAAATCCTCCGATCGTCCTTCCCGACAACCCAGCTTTTCCCGCGTCGCACGGCGAATCGCCCGCCTGACGCAGTCGGCATGAAAACTGCTGAATAACTGGGCAGTGGTCTTCGACAAATCCAAACGATGCATCCAATAACGAAGCGTCTGCGTCAATCCCGTGCGCGAACTCGGGGCGGACACAGACGGCCTGATTTCCACGTATTTCCAGCCCCCTTCATCAACAAGTGGCTTCATTTGAACCAGGATTTCGTCGAGTTCTGCCGAATTACTGACTAGCGGTTCACAATGGTCGGAGAAAGGTAGGGATACATAGCGTCGGCCTGTCACACGGCTGCTGACTCGACAAAAAGCAAGCCCGTTCGTGAGGCGACTCCTCGGTGAACAAGTGGTTATTACCACCGGATCGTACTCGTAGGCTGATCGAAGCGCCTGCAGCCAGTTTCTACTATGGAAAACGGACGAATGAGGATGGTATCGAATAAACTCCTCCCAACGCTCGTCTGTCAACGGGTCGAGTTCGTAGATTATCGAGGAACCTAGATGTCGCTCGCCTTCAATCGCGCCTTCACACCTATTTGTCAGCTCGGTTCCCGAACTGATTCCTGAAGCATTGTCTGCAAGATATTGCATTAGAAATACTGAGTATCGTTAGTATGCGCCATCCGCCGAAGGCGCCGTTTCATGCTTGCTCTTCCGGACGAGCAATTTGCGCGCAGCATGAACTGGGGCGGCAAACATTTTTCGCAATAACACTAAGTTGAAGGTTTGCCTGAAACCTTCGAAGTACACTTTCACGGCCTTTCCCCATTCTTCCCTCTCCATGTATGCCCAGCCCAAGCTGTTGAAAAGACCGGCCAGCCCTCGCCGGACGGCACGGAGTCCCTGGGAATCGCGGTCCAGATGATCCCGCTCGCGGGCAAACACACTTAGAAGAAACAATTTGTCTTGCTCCACGAACTTTTGGTGAGTTGCATCTGCCGTTCGACGCTGCACCACCAGCGGGCTATCAATGTAGCCGAAGATTGCAAAATGCGACAGGCGCAGAAACAGATCCCAATCTGTCCCGGAGGGCCACGCCTCATCGAACCCGTTCGCCCTCGAAAGAATTTCACGTCTTAAGACACATGCGCTCGGCTTTATTGGAACCTCTTCAAGTAAGCACAGATACATTTCACGGCTGGTCAGTACGTACTCGCTTCCGTTGCGCTGCCCGAGAAGCTTTGGAAACACTCGCATAAAGACCATCAGAGAAGGCACAACCGCTCCATTTTGTCGTATTTCAGTGTCGGTAAAGACCACGTCCACCTCTGGGTGGTGCACAAACAATCTAGCTTGACGTGCGAGATAGTCTGGTTTCCATGCATCATCCGAATCCAGGAACGCAATTAACTGGCCAGTCGCCGCGGATATGCCGGTGTTGTATGCTGCGCTGCATCCACGATTGCTCTCATGCCGTAGGTACTTAAGGTTACGGCTGCAACAAGCGCGTACCAGCTCTTGCGTGTTGTCGGTTGACCCGTCATCTATGACCAAGATTTCACAGTCATTGTAAGTCTGTTGCAGCACGCTATCGATCGCATCGCGGATGATGTATCCGCGGTTGTAGGTCGGAATGATTACAGACACCTTCATTGTGGCCCCAGCGGACTGGCAACACACTCCGCTCTGACTTACTAATGTGAGGTGATCGCCACCCTTAATCTGACTTGCTGGTTTGATGTATGGCTCCGCTCTTCTCGGCAACTACGAGGAATTCAGTGGCGAAATACGCGTCCATCAGGCCTAAGGCCGCTCCCGCGGCAGCCCGTGAACCTGAGGGAACGATGTTGGACATACTCCTGACTCTCAATCCGGCATTTCGAACCCAACTTTGGATGGTTCTCCGCGAAGTAAACGTCAAACCTGACTTGCGATAGCCTTTTTCAGATAGGCCAACGTCTCTGTAGCGAGGGTCCCGGCACAGCCTGTGCCAGATCGTCGGGATTCGACGGAGATTAGGTGTCAGAGCGATCACCACTCCATTAGGAGATAGCAACTCTGAGAACGAAGCCAGAATGCCTACAGGGTTTTTTATTAAGTGCAGAATGTTCGGCAAGAGGACGCAGTCGAATCGTTCTTTTGCCAGTTTGTGGCGTACGCTGGCGAAATCCCCTTCGACAATTTCGAGTCCTCCATCGGCGGCCGCGCCTGCAATCACAGTATCCAATGGGACGGCAACCACCCGCATTCCCCTTTTTGCGAGAGCTTTCTCAATAACGCCAGCGCCACAACCGATGGACAGTACACTTCGAGCACCAACTGGGATGGCAGACATTACTTCTGGCCTCGCCGACTCGTAGTAGCTCTTGGAGTAACGCCCGTTTCGTAACTTACTTTGCGTTTCAAACAGAGCGATGGGCCGGTGACTGTTGTTCCCTATTTGCAACAGGGTCTCGACTTGACGAAGACATTCCGCCTGTCCGATGCCTAGAGTGCCCACATATTTGTTAGACAGGTGATGTACCAAGAAATTACCCAAATGGGAGATGCACATCAGCTTCTGGAATCCACACTGGGTGTATGGATCCGTGGCAGCACTGCAGCACAAATCGTATTTCTCCTGGTGCGGCTTAACCAGGAACCCCCCCGACTCGATGGCGCGCTTCAGTTGCTCACGCGTGAGAGCGTAACAGGCGGAATGTAAATTCGTGAAGCAAGCGAGTGTATACTCGCCTCGTTTCCTGACCGAGGCAGTATCCCAGTGATAGTGGCCGTGGAATTCAGGATACCCGATGTTTCCCGAATCATCATGCTCGAAGCGAAGGAACCCGGGCAATTCGTCGTCGGGCATCACGTCCGACAACTGCACGAAACTTTCGATGTTTTTCTCGGTGATTAACGTATCATCTTCGGAATAGATAAACACGTCGTAGTCATTCAGTCGCTTAGCGAAAAGATTTCTATGCGCAAACGGTAAGGAGCAAGGGTCACTAGTCGGCAATCCCACAACCAGTTCGATTTCTGGCCCTACGTCCTTTTGTCGGTCCGAAAGAACTATAATGTGCACAGGAAACGACATCGAGCGGTACTCAGCGATCAACCGCCGAAGATACTCATCGTTTCTTTCTCCGTAACTTGCGATTGCAACCAGCACTCGCATCGTTGAAATCGTATCGATGTCAGCCGCTTGGATCGAGGATCCGGAATCGGCTGTCAACCCCAAATTTCGCATTACCTAATTCCTCCGGTCGTCTTACAATTGGCGATCGTTGGATCATGGGGGAACTCAGATTCATAAGGGCGCCTGCTTGACGTTTCGCGCTAAGCGCAAAACTCACAGGTTTTACTGCAGCGCTGCTAACCTGGGGGTGGTCTTCCTGTTTCGACCGTTGGCCAATTTCGGCCATGACTTCCGACACGGTCAACATCTTCGAACCGCGGTTGGCAACAAAAGACGCCACCGATTCGAGCAATGCAGGCGTGCAACCAAAGCGAGAGGGATTCGGCGTCACATCGTGAGAGTAGAAGATAAGCCAACTCCGCCGGCGTTCGTTTTCCAAAACCAACTGCTTTGCGCCGTCAGCCTGATCAACATCGCCATAGAGGCAGTTGGCACGGAGCAGGTTCAGATCAACCTCGGGTCCGTTGAGCCCGGGACACGTTCCTCGGCAGCTAAGCATTTTCGGACCAAGCGTTCTTTTCGTCGTCAGCGTCACCGCGCCATAGGGATACGCGAAATTGCCGCCTACGGAATCGTCGAGAATTTGCGCGATGGCCTTTTCACCATCCTCCACGTCACGCCTGAACGTATTGTGCGGCACTTCCCTCGCGGAGCTATGGCTGAAGGTATGGCTGGCGATCTCGTGCCCGCGTTCCACGAGAAAGTGCAGGTCTTCTTTGCGAAACTGCTGCCCAAGCCGGTTCGTCGTATTCATGAGCCCCATGGCTACGTAGTACGTCGCGCGCGCACCGAACTGTTCCAGAACCCGGGCGCCATTGGTCATGGCAGTGCGGGGAAAATCATCGAAGGTAAACGTAACAATCGGACCGCGCTCACGAAGAGAAACGAGACGGCTATAACACGAGCACCACATGTGACGTCGCAATCCGCCAAGTGCAGAACGTATACTCATGTCAGGCAACAGATACCGGATCGTGAACGCAGACATTCACGATGCCGTCGTCCGGAACCTCGTGATACCTGCGAAACAGCAACCGCGAAAGCCCGTCTCTTGTCTCTACCTTTTCCATCCCAATTTCGGAAAATACCCTGCCGGAAGGAGCATTCCTTGGCGTCTCGCGATAGTCGGCGTAAAAGTCCTTCTCTGTTTCGCCGATATACTTGCGGAGCAGGTAGCTCAGAAAGGCATGCTCGATTCGCTTCGCCTGGATGCGGCAACTGAACATCAGATCGGTCATGAGCGGCATGCGGCGATCCACAATCGAGAATCCCACCACTCCATAGCTTCCAAAGCGGTCTTCAACCTCCAGCACATAGGTATCCAGGTCAGGTGAGGAGAGGATTTGTTTTAGCACGCTCCGGTCGTAGCGATTGCCGGAAAAGTTCATCTGATTGGTACGCTGCGTCAACTCGTGTACACGTTCAAGATTCGACTCGAGCATGGGACGAATCGTCAGCTTGATCTGGCAGTGAAGCAAGAAGGCCTTGTAGTCGTGCGCAAAGCTCTGGGCCACATCCTGACGCTGCGCCTCCACTTGATACATCCGACGCCGTTCGTGGCTTTCCGCTGTAACCGGCACCAAACACCGCTCCAATCGCGGTATCTCCAGAGCTCGGTTTGCGTTGAGAACGGCGACGTCACCATGCACTGCCTGGACCTGCTGCAACTCAAATTCCGAGTCGTCTACAAATAAAAGGCTGTCCATGCCAATATTCAACTGGCGAGCGATCACCTGAATACCCTCACTCTTGGGTTGCCATGAGATTTGGGGAACCAGAAAATACTCGTCTAGCTGAAACTCCTTCAAGGCCGCCAGGGCATCTTCTTGATTATTCTTGCTGGCAATGGAGTGCAAAATTCCGCGCTCGTCGAGTGCGCGCAGTGTCTCTCGAATTCCAGGTTTGAGTTTCAGTGCATCCAGGCCGTCTTCAATTAGGATGCCATCCCACAGAGTATTATCGAGATCCCATACAACGCATTTCACCGGTTTCAATTTGCCCTTCGACTTCGTCTCTGCGACGCCCGCGTTTGACGTCGCCGCTTCCCGCACAAAATCGATAAGGCCGAAGAACAAGGTCGTTTCAGAATCTCTGTCGCTCGGAACTAACTCGACATTGAAAGGTGAGCGCACATCGAGAAAGGCTGTGATTTCATCGCGCGGCACCCGCACGCACTGGAACCCCGGATGCAACTTTATGAGCTTTTGAAATGGGACCTTAGTGCGCTCGTCAACCGAGCGCATGGTAAGGGAAAGCGGGACAATCTCGTCATGCGGGTTGTAGATCTCTAGGAGGAAGCATGCAGGCAGGCAGGCACTCGCCTCCTGGTGATACGTAATCTTCTTCTTGAAGCTATATCTTTTCCCGATCGCGAATGTCTTTACAGCAGTCGGCACCGGCAACTGGTAAAGGAGAGTACCAACCCGATAGTCTCGCTGCTCGATTCGGGATGCCTGATCGGCCGACTTGAGTCGTATATTGCCTGGCGTCCAGAGCTTTCCCCACCGCTTGAAGGTGATTTTCAGTAGATATCCATTCAACGAGCCGGGGCACTCGATCCGGACCATACCGTCAGCAAAGCGTCGGCAGCGGCCATCCTCGCGGGGGCTATACAGATCGCAGGTTGTGTAACAGGTGGGCCATACGCACTCCGTGCAGTGCTCGCTCCAGGGCAGGACCGTGCGCTCCAGCACACTGCCCTTGAGCTGGCGGAACTGGGCAACGATTTCTGATGGAATCTCTTGCAGCGACGTCCGTCTATGGTTGGCTTCTGTTTCGTACATGGCTGGCAGCTTTTAGTTCTCGATTCAGTCGCCCAGGGCTAGCGCAGGATCGTAAGTAACATGTGGGTCGGATGGAGCCTTCTGGCTTAGGAAAGCCCGATGCCAGAGTTCAAGTACAGCGAGGGAAAACAGTTCCTTTGAATACTTGCCGG
>Ga0335078_10003237_pt1 | contig 24294 bp, 19 predicted proteins | sample Lox_Sample_32_FD_206711 | JGI IMG/M metagenome (GOLD analysis project Ga0335078, IMG submission 206711) | Soil microbial communities from Loxahatchee National Wildlife Refuge, Florida, United States - Lox_Sample_3.2 | ecosystem: Environmental > Terrestrial > Soil > Wetlands | place: USA... | reverse complement strand
CGACGATGGGGCGCAGCGTCCGGCGTGCAGGTGGCGCATGTTGGGTACCGTCCCGATGATCATCCCATTTTCGCTTCGGGCCAAACACGTGGGAAAAGCGGGCAGTCGACGGGGCCCCCAGCGGCGAGGTCTGGAATTTCTACATGCCCAGTGAGGCTTTTGTTGTTAAACATGTTCGCCGGATGGGGGTTCCAGGTCACCTTGTCGCCTGAGTAGATGCTGGCGACCGCCCGGCGGAAACTGGCAGCGGTGTTCCCGGGCGAGCCATGAACTGTGCGGGGATGGTGCAGGAGAGCATCGCCCGGCTCAGCCTCTCCAATGAGCCAGTCGTGGATGTGGTATTCGGCATCGAAATCGGGCTGATCCTGGAACGGCGACTCCCGGTAGGCGTCAGTGATCTCCGAAATAGCTTTGAATCCCGTTGGGTGGTAGACAATTCCCCATTTATGCGAGCCCCTGAGATACCGGACGGCTCCGCTGTCAGCCGACACTGGGTCGAACGGCACCCAGATACGCAGGATCTGATCTCCGGAGATCGGCAGGTAAGGGAGATCCTGGTGCCACGGTGACGCGGTAGTCGCGCCCGGTTCCTTGACGAAGACCTGGTCGTAGAAGAAATTCAGATGCTTCACGTCTGGCATGACCTGCCGCGCGAGCTGCTTGAGTGGTCCGCACAGAGCCCACGCCTTGAATGCGCGGTCTGACAGCCACGGGAAAGCCTGAGCGAAGAAACGTGGCTGGCCTTCATCGGCATAGTTTTGCGAGGATTGCTCTGATCGCTGAAGTAGGCGGTCTACGGCTGCACGCATATACTCGACCCATTCGAGCGGTATGATCCGTTTGAGGATAGCGGCGCCGTCTCTCTCGTAATTCTCGCGTTCGCTGTCCGCGACCTGGCGCATGAGGTCTGCCTGCGGATGGTGGCCGGCGGGGCTCACACGACAGTCCAGCCGCCATCGACGACGAGCGCGTGCCCGGTCAGGTAGGTCAGAGAATTGTTAGCGAGCATTGCGACCGCCTGCGCAATCTCATCCACCCTGGCGACGCGGCCCAGCGGGATCCTGGCTTCGACGCTCGCCCGGAGTTCGGGGTCGTCTAGGCGCCATTGGGTCATGGGGGTTTGCACGAATCCCGGGCAGACCGCGTTGGCCCGGATTCCATGGGCAGCGTAGTCGGCGGCGATGGACTTGGTGAACATGACCGCGGCGCCCTTGGATGCCGTGTAGGCGCATCTCTGCGGGAAAGCGACCAGCCCGGCGATCGATGCGATCGTGATGATGTGGCCCGAGCCCTGCCTAAGCATGGCCGGCAGTACAGCGCGGGTGCACAGGAACGGTCCGCGCACATTGACCGTGATGACCCGGTCCCACTCCTCGACTGGCGTCGTGTGGCAGATCGTGGCCTGCTGTGACCCGGTGATCCCGGCATTGTTGACCAGCAGGTCGACACGTCCCAGCGTGCCCATGACCTCGCCGAACGCGCGCTCGACGTTGCCCGGGTCGGCTACGTCCGCACGTATGGCCAGTTCCGCACCGTCTGCGGCGCGGCTGACATCGATCGCGGCGACACGGTACCCTTCCGCGGTCAGCCGAATGCATGTCGCCAGGCCGATGCCGGATGCTCCGCCGGTGACCACGGCGACCGGCCGGTCGCGCGCAGGTTCACCCATCTAGGACAGCCGCTGCCGGGCCAGCTCGGTGCCCTCGACGAGGGCTTGCAGCTTGCGCTGGGCGTGCTCGCGTTTCAGGTTGAGCATCCCGCAGTCGGTGCTGACGGACAGCCGTTCGGGCGGGACGTACTCGGCCGCCTTGACCAGAAGGTCCGCGATTTGTTCCGGTTGCTCGATCACCGTGCATTTCACGTCGATGACCCCGACGCCGAGGCTCATCCGGTCGGGCATCCCGGTCATGTATTGCAGGTCGCCCGGCCCACGCCGGCCTGCCTCGATATGGATCTGGTCCACGTCGGCACCGAATGCGAAGGGGAACATGTCCTGCCCGCGAGGGTCAGCTACTCCTGGGTTTCCGCCCTGGTTGCCGTAGCAGATATGCCAGACCCGGTGCGCGTCGACGTCCTGGAACGCCGCATTGATCACGTCCACGTACCAGGCCTCTTCGCCATAGTAGGTCAGTGGTTCGTGGATTTGGATCCAGTCGACCCCGCGCGCGGCCAGGTCACGGAACTCGGCGTTGAACGCGCGGGCGATGTCCATCGCCAGGGCCTTGGTGTCGCCGCCGTAGTGCCGGTCAGTGCAGCAGAACGCCAGGAACAGCGGGCCCTGGACCGCGATTTTCATCGGCCGGCCTCCAGCGGCGAACGTCGCGGCCTCGGCCACCGGGGCATAGATCGGGCGGGCCCACTGAATGTCACCGACCGCGGCGGGTGCGTGGAACTTCTTGTAGAGGTCGATGGCGATGGGGTCGCCCCAGCGCGTGAAGCCCTTCAAGTGGTGGCCCCAGAAGTGGAAGACCTGGCCGTACTCGTGCATCGTCTCGGACTCGAAGTACTGCTGGCCGTCGCAGATGATGTCGAGACCGGCCCGTACCTGGTCATCGACGCATATCTGAACGGCATCCCAGAAACGTTCCTTCGTGCCGTAGTCGATGTAGTCGGGCTCATCGAATTCCCCGAAGACCTTCCCGGTCAGCCAGGGCGGCCGGGGGTAGCTGCCCACCATCGTCGTCGGCAGCAGGATCTCCCTGTCACGTACTCGCATCGGGACTCCTTAGTCGTATTGCCGGGGCGGATCTCGGGCCGGTCGCTGGCCTGGGTCCAGGACATGCCACCTCGCACGCTAGGCCGTCGCCGGAATCGCCGTCGTTGTCCCGCCGCGCCTAACAGTGGCGCCCGGATCGACCGCCGCGGACTACCGCAGGCACGCGCAGTACCGCCGGTGACTTGGCTGCAGGTCAGCAGGAACCAGGCTGGGATTGGCCGCTCCGGCCAAGGACGGGACGGCCGGGCCCTGGTAGGAAGATCCCGAACGGCTGCGCGGCTGCGTAGTTTCGCAGAAGAGTGAGGGAGTCTCGATGAAGGTCCGCGGCGAAGACGTGCTGTTGCCGGCGACAATTGTGGGCGCCTACCCGCGCCCGATATTTATGCAGGGCCGGGTCCTGCCCATCGGTGTGTACGCGCCGGAATTTGTCGACTACCGGACCCGCGAGCTCTATCGGCACGCGGTGGAGCTGGCCACTCGCGACATGCTCGGCGTCGGCCTGGACATCGTGACCGACGGTGCCCAGTATTACGAGAACGAGACCGGCTACGAATATGCCGAGCTGTTCCACGTGATGGCACACCGGCTGGAAGGTTATGCTCCCTACGGCGACCGGATTCAGGTCGGCGCGTTTGACCTGCCCATCTACAAGCCCACGGTGCTCGCCGACGTCGCCTGGCGCCGCCCGGTATTCAAGCCGGTCGTTGAGGCCGTGCGGGACGTGACAGATGCGCCGCTGAAGGTAAACGCCTCGATCGGCCCGGCCACACTGGCCGCCCTATCGACCGATCAGCACTATCACGATCTCAAAGCCCTGTCGCAGGACGTGGCCAAGGCTTACAACGCAGAGTTTCGCGATCTGGAATCCCGTGGTGCCGACATGATCCAGGTCACAGAGCCGTTGACGTTCTTCGAGCCGGAGGACTGGATCATCGAGGCCATCAACACCGCATTCGATGGAATCTCCGCCTACAAGGTCGTCCATATCTGCTATGGCCACGAGGAAGGCCAGCCGGGAATCCTCGATCTGAAGGGGAACCGCCTGTTCCCGTGGGCTTTCGACCTCGCCTGCGACCAGATCCATTTCCAGATGGCGAGCCACGAGTTCGCCGAAGTGGACTCCCTGCGCGGCTGGCCGGCTGACAAGGACCTCGGCGTAGGCGTTGTGGACATCGAGCTGTTGCGGGTCGAGACCCCCGAGCAGATCGCAGGCTGGCTGCACCGGCTCTTCGAGGCCGTCCCCGCGGAGCAGGTATGCGTCTCGACCGACTGCGGGATTGCCTCCATGCGCCGCAATGTGGCCAAGGCCAAGCTTGCCGCGATCGTCGCCGGACGCGATCTCGCCCGGGCGGCGCTGACCGGAAGCCGCTGACCCGTCAAACAGCTTCCCGCACCAGCGCCCACTGGCTCGGGCGGCTAGAGATGACGTCGATTTTCATCTACGCGGGCTAAATGCCGCGCCCTCGGTCGGGGCTAGTATCGTGTGATGGCCGACATCACAGTTGGCACATCCGGCATTGATCTGCCAGCCGGCGATCACATCTGTGCCTTCTACCGTGGACAGGCCGAGCGCAACGAGATCCTGCTGCCATTTCTGCGTCAGGGCCTCGATGATGGCGACAAATCCATCTGCGTCGTCGAGTCGATGCGGCCCGACGAGATGCTGGCGGCCCTGGGTGAAGGGTCGGGTGAGGGTGGCAGCGCTGGTCGGCTCGACGTGATGACCCCGGAGCAGACTTACCTGCGCGGGGGGCGCTTCTCGATGCCCGCGATGCTTGAATACTGGCGCAGCGGTGTTGAGTCGGCGCTGGCGGAGTCGCGCTACCGGTTCGTGCGGGTCGTGGGAGAGATGCCGCGGGCTCTCGTCGAGCAGGCCGATCTGGACGAGTTCCTCGCCTATGAGTCGGAGCTGAACCGCTTCGCTCCCTGTTATCCGCAGACGATCCTGTGCTTGTATGACCTCGACAGGTTCGGCGGGAGCGTCTTCCTGACGATCATGCGGACACACCCGGTCGTGCTCCTGAACGGAACGGTACTCGAAAACCCCTACTATCTCGATCCCGACGAGTTCCTCGCCAGCCGGAGGCCGGGACCAGTATCGCCCGCCCCCCCGGCGGCGGCCTGCGAGTTCTGACGGGGGGTGCCCTCGATGGCCGTGTACCCGCTTGCGCTTGCCCGGCCGTCTGCGGTGAGTGCCCGGCGGCATCTGTCCGATCTCCGGGCGCTACTGGCGCTATCGATGCTGATGGCCGAGGCCGCCAGCGAAGACGACGTTCTTGAACTCGCCGCCGAGGCGGTGTCCACCCTCACCGGCTGCGGGGTCGAAGGCATCTATATCGGCAGCGGGCAGTGGCGCCATACGGTGACGCCCTGTGACGGGCTAGCACTCCGGGCGTACCTGCAGGACCAGATGGCCACCCTAGGCCGGATGGGTGAGTCGGTGGACCTGCCGGCCCGGTCCTGGGCCTGGGCCTATCCAATGCACAGCATCGCCGGCAGCGTCGGCTTCTTCCTTGTCAGCGCGGCCGAGTCGCCGCATGCACACCACCAGTACCAGCTGCGGCTCCTCGCACAGCAGACCGGCCTAGCGCTGACCAATCTCCGGCTGCGGCTGCAGGAGCGCCGGACCGCGGCCGAGCAGGCCACGCTCAACGCGAGGCTGGAGGAGACCGTCGGCGCGCTCCGGCGGGGGATGGACATCCACGAACGTCTCACCGAGGCCGCTGCGTGCGGCGTCGGCGTGGAGGGCATCACCCGGGTCGTTCACGAGCTAACCGGACTTCCCGTGATCATCGAAGACCGGACCGGCCACCAGCAGGCCATGGTTGGCGCGAAGGCAGCGGCGGAGCCGCCGGCGCCATTCGGCCAGCGCCGAGAGCGGCTCCTGCGCGACGCCCTGGGACGCCGACGGTCCGTCTGGTACGAAGGCCGCTGGCTCGCCCTGGCCCGGGCTGGTGAGGAAATACTCGGGATTGTCGTGCTGCTCGACCCCGACCGCCGCGCCGGAGCGCCGGAGCTGATGGCTTTGGAGTACGGCGCGACCGTCCTGGCGATCGAGCTGGCACACATGCGGAGCCTCGCTGAGGTGGAGCTCCGGCTGCGCCGCGACATCGTTGAGGACCTGCTGTCGGGCACAAACGAGCGCAGCGTGATCCTGCGCGCCCGGGCGCTGCAGTATGACCTGAGCCGGCCCCATCGGGTGGTTGTCGTTGACGCAGCGGACCCGGTCGACGGAGAGCGCCTATTCCGGGCTGTGTGCCTAGCCGCGCGCAGCAGCAATGCCGGCTCCCTGGTGGTAGCTCGAGCTGACTCCGTCGTCCTGCTGGCCCACACCGACGTCGACTGGGAGAAGCTGCACGGGCTGATCGGCCGGGAGCTCGGGAAATCAGCCTGCCGCGTCGGCGTCGGCGGCCGCTGCGACCGGCCGCGTGACTTCCCCCGCTCCTACCGCGAGGCAAAGTTCGCTCTCGGCCTGCAAGGTCTGGCCGGCCAGCATGGCTGCAGCCTGTCCTTCGATGATCTGGGCGTGTTCCGGCTCCTCGGTCAGGTTGCGGATCCCGCGAAGTTGAGGGAGTTGGCAACTAGCTGGCTCGATCCACTGCTCCGGCACGACGCGCGCCGCGGCTCGGATTATGTCGAAACGCTGGCGGTCTACCTGGAATGCGGCGGCAGCCATGAGCAGGTCGCCCAGGCTCTGATCGTCCACCGCAGCACGATCAAGTACCGGCTCCGGCGCATTCAGGAGATATCCGGGTACGATCTCGCCGACCACGACACCCGCTTCCATCTTGAGCTCGCCACCCGCGCGTGGCGGACTATGCAGACCCTGGGACAGCCGTTGACCGCCAGCCCGGCGGAGCCGCAGCCGCCGGGACAGTTCACGGCTATGCACCGGCCGCCGGCACCGCTGCGATAGAGCGTGGTATCGACGTGGCAGCGAGGAAGACGTGGGAAGGCCGGTAGCGGGCGGCCGGGGCCTGGCCGGGGCGCCGCCCACGCGGGCCGGTCGCTCCCGGGGCCGCGAGCGGCAGACCAGCATGCACGACCGGTTGCACACGCTGCAACTGGTGGCAGCCGAAATCCTCCGCAGCCTCGACTTCGACGCGACGCTGCTTTCGATCAGCAATGCGGCGGTCGAGGTTCTTGATGCCGACATGGTCGGGATCATGTCCGCCGATCATGACCGGCTCAAGATGATCACCTGCGCGGGTAACCGCAACATCGCCGCGGCCAGGTTCGAGGCGCGCCGGGGCGAGGGAGTCGCCGGGATTGTCTTCGAGACCGGCGCGTCGTTCCGCCTCGACGACTTCCGGTCCGCCGGGTCAATATCGCCGCGTATTCGCGACATCGCGGAAAAGGAGGGGATCCGAGCCGCGCTGGGTGCTCCCATGCTGGCCAACGGCCAGGTGATCGGCGCCGTCCTGGCGTGGTCCTCCCATCCGGCTGCGTTCGATGAGGAGGATGAGGAGGTACTCGCGGAGCTGGCGAACCTCGCAGCGATCGCGCTCCAGAACGCCCGCCTGTACGAGACCGCCCGCGAGGCTGCAGACCGGCTGGAACTGGCGAATCAGGCGCTGCGCCAGCAGTACGACGTGCTCGCGCGGGCGACTGCCATGCAGACCGAGCTCACCCAGCTGGTTCTCGACGGCGGCGGGCTGCCTGCGCTGGCCGACATGGTCTCCCGGCATACGGGGGGTGATGTCACCGTGCTGTACGCGGAAATGGAGCCGCTAGCGGTAACCGCGGGTTGCGACGACGCCCTTGTTGCGCAAGCCAGGGAGCAGGTTGCGGCGCGGCGCCGGAACAGCCGCACCGGTGCGGATGCCCGGGCCGGCGACGGCACAGTCATCATCTGCGATGTGTCGGCCGGGGAGGAGCCGATGGCGTATCTGTGCGTGCGGCTCGACCGGCCACCCACGGAGCTGACCCACCTGATCATCCAGCAGGCTTCGGTCGTCTGCGCGCTCGAGCTCACCAAACAGCGCGCTGTTCTCGACGCACGCACTCAGGTCCGCAGCGACTTTCTATGGGACCTCCTGGAAGGCAAGGTGGCTGACGTGGCTGAGGCCACTCTGCGCGCCCGCCACCTCGGGCACACTCTCCCGCGCAGACTGCGGGTCATGCTCATCGACATCGGCGGGCTGGAGGCCTGGGCGCACGCAGCGGGCGGGGGCGCTGACCTGGTCGACCGGCGCCGCTCAGCTCTGCTGGCAGGGATTGAGCGAGTGGCCGCCCGCATCGGCCCGGCCAGGGTACTGCCCGCCCGGCGGGCCTCCGCCCTGGTCCTGATCGTCCCTGGACTCAAGGATGTGCGCGACGCCCGCGAGTTCGCGACCCGGCTAGTCTCGGGTCTCGCTGCCGATGCCCCCGACCTGCAATTCAGCGCTGGGATGAGCACTTGCCACGACCTCACCGCCGACCTCAGTTCCGCGCTCTCCCAGTCCCGCACGGCGCTCGCGTCGGTTGCGGGAACACCGTCGCCGGTCGCCCTCTTCGATGATCTCGGAGTGTCAAGATTCTTGCTCGCCCCGGGCCGCCGGGCCGACCTCGCCGACTTTGTCCGTGCTGTGCTGGGCCCCGTCCTGGATTACGACCAGGAGCATTCCACGCATCTGCTCGAGACCCTGAACGCCTATCTGGCCGAGGACCTCAACCTCGGACAGGCGGCCAGGCGGCTCTACTGCCACCCGAAGACAGTCCGCTACCGGCTGGACCGGACCCGCGACCTGATCGGGCGGGACCTGACTTCCCAGCGGGACTGCTTCGATATCCAGCTCGCCCTGCAGATGATGGGAGCACTCGACATTGCCCAGCCTGCGCCCCGAAGTGCACCTTAGCCCGGGGCGCTTGTCCCGGCGAGCGCACTGTCCGTGAGGTGCTCCGCTGCGGAGTACCTCGACCAGCTCTTCGCTCCGCCAGGGAGGATGCAACCACAGTGACGACCCCGGATACTTCAAAGTTAGCAGCCAGAATTATCCAGGAGGCTCTGCCGTGGATGTTACCGATCAGGCCATCTCACTTCCCGGGTGGACCCAGATAATAGATGAGTATTACGGGACAGATGAGCCCATCGTCAACGTCCCGGCCGACACCGGTGTCTATGACGCGATTTTCGTCGGCGGCGGTGCGGCCGGCCGTTTCGGGTCATCGTACCTGCGAGCTATGGGGGGCCGCGCACTCGTCATCGACGCTTGGCCATTCCTCGGCGGTAGCTGTCCGCACCAGGCGTGTGTCCCGCATCATCTGTTCTCTGAGTCCGCGGCACTACTTGAGCGCGAGCGGCGTCTTGCCGGGCAGCTCTGGTTCCGGCAGGAAGGTGAGATCAAGGCAAGCATTCTCGACCTCATCGAGGTCTTCCGCAAGGGACGCAGCACGGCCCATGCTTTTATGAACTGGCAGACAAAGAGCCAACTCGGTGTGGACTACCTGCTCAACACAAGGGCCACGGTGGTGGACCCGTACACCGTCGAGGCCGCCGGGCGGACGTTCCGCACCCGCAACGTCGTGCTCGGGATCGGCGCGCGGCAGCGACCGCTGCAGCTGCCCGGCGCAGGTCTCGGCGGTGTCTTCGACTTCGCCACCCTGGTTGAAGACATGGATTACGAACCAAGCCGGTGCGTGATCATCGGAGGGAGCAAGGTTGCCGTCGAGTACGGCACATTCTTCCAGGCAGCCGGCTGCCAGACCACCATCCTCACCCGCTCGCCGCTGCTGCGCACCCAGAGCCTGCACCATGTAGACGAGGACATTCGCCGGTACGTCGTTAACCACATGCGTGACAGCGGGATCGAGATCGTCGAGGGCGCTTCCCCGATCTCGATCGAGGGCAACGGGCGGGTGCAGAAGGTCGTTGCGCAGGACGCGAACGGACAAGCCCGGGACTACGAGTGCGACTTCGTTTTCAACGGCACCGGTGAGACACCGAACTCAGAACTTGCACGGAAGTGGGTCGGAGTGAAGGTCGGCGCCAGGGGGGAGGTCGTCGCCGACACGCACATGCGGACCAGCGTGGAGAACGTCTATGCAGTTGGCGATCTTATCGGGGCTCCTATGGAGATGTTCAAGGCGCGTAAGTGCGGAATGACAGCGGCGCGCAACATCATGGGTGACCCGTACGAATTCGACTTCTCGGAGTACCCTGACTTCCTGCACACGACCTACGAAATGACCTGGGTGGGATTGTCGGAGGACGAGGCGCGGGAGAGGTATCCAGACATCACCGTCATCCAGATGCCGCCCAAGACCGTCAATCCGGCGGATCTGCCGCTGCCGTGCGCAGAGGGCACGATGTTGTACGCATTCCTCAAGCCGGAGCTGTCCGGCCTGCAGAAATGCATTATCGACGGCGGAACCCGCAAGATCGTCGGCTTCCATCACGTCGGCTACGGGGCGAAGGACGCATTCCAGTACCTGGACTTCCTGATGCGCAGGCCCGAGGGAATTACCATCGACGAGATGGGGCAGATGAACGAGCTGTTCCTCAATCCAGAGCACTTCATCCAGCTGTCCCGGCTACGGGCCGGCAACGCACAGCTGTCCGATCTGTGACGTGGCAAGTGCGCTAGCCCAGACGCGAGTAGCCGAACGGCGGGGAAACATCGGTCGGCTGCTGTCCGAGGCCGCCACGACCCACCCCGAGCGAGTGGCCGTGATCTTCCGCGGGCGGCAGTGGTCGTACCGCGAGCTCAACGAGCGGGTAAACGCCCTGGCTCAGGGCCTGACCAGGCTTGGCCTGAAGACCGGCGACCGGGTGGTCCTCTGGATGAAAAACTGCCCGCAGTTCATCGAAACAATGTTCGCGTGCTGGAAGGCCGGACTGGTCGTTGTTCCGGTGAATGCCCGCCTCAGCCCTGCAGAGGTCGCCTTCCAGGTGACCGACTGCACGGCGTCGGCCCTGGTGTACGGGGCGGACTTCAGCCCCGGCGCAGCGGAGATCCCCGTCACGTACAAGATCAACGTCGGCGGCGAAGGCAACCTTCCCTACGAGGATCTGGCGAGCCAGCCCGCCGCGGACGAGCGGATCGCAGAACTCGCTGAGGACGCGCCGGCCTGGTTGTTCTACACCTCAGGCACTACGGGGCGGCCCAAAGGCGCGGTGATCACCCACCGCAACCTGTTCTTCGTAGTGGTGTCCTGGTGCGCGGATCTGTACTGCCTGCGAGCCGCCGATGTCGTCTTGCACTGTGCCCCTCTCAGCCATGGTGCAGGCTTTCATGCCCTGACTGCGGTCGCGCGCGGCGCGCAGAATCTCGTGCATGACCGGTTTGACCCTGATCAGGTCATCGGCGACATTGCCCGCTACCGGGTCACCGCTAGCTGGCTGGTACCGACACAGATCCGGATACTGTTGGACCGCCGCACGCTGGCAGGGGCCGATCTGTCGAGCCTCCGGTCGCTCGTCTACGGCGGAGCGCCAATGCACGTGCCGGACCTGACCGAGGCGATGACCCGGTTCGGTCCCGTGCTGTGCCAGCTCTATGGCCAAGGTGAGTCCCCGATGACAATCAGCTACCTGAGCAGCGAGGAGCATTCTCCCGGGCGGGCAGATCAGGAGGTCCTGAGCTCGGCGGGAGTAGTGCGAACGGGCATGGAGGTCCGCATCGTGGATGCCCAGGCAACCCCGCTTCCGGCCTGCGAAGTTGGCGAGATCACGGTGCGCGGTCCCGCCGTGATGACCGGGTACTGGAACCAGCCAGAGGCGACCGCGGCCACACTACGCGACGGCTGGCTGCATACCGGCGACCTTGGGCGGCTCGACGAACGCGGCTACCTGTACGTGCTGGACCGGCTGAAGGACTTCGTGATCACCGGTGGTTCCAACGTCTACGCTCGCGAAATCGAGGACCTGCTGCTGCAGCACGATGCCATCCGGGAGGCAGCGGTCTTCGGTATACCCGACCGGCTCTGGGGCGAGGCAGTCACCGCAGCCGTAGTCGGAGCAGACGGGCTGACCGCAGAGGCGGTTATCGCCTTCTGCCGGGGCAGCATGGCTGACTATAAGTGCCCCAAACGTGTGTACGTCTGCCCGGAACTGCCCAAGAACGCCTATGGCAAAGTGCTCAAGCGAGAACTGCGCAGGCGCTATGCGGACAGCTAGCCCATCTACGGCACTCTCGACTACCAGGTCACTCAGCTACCAGGCCCCCAGCTCGCCGTCAACGAGCCGCCATGCCCGAATCCGCCGAGTTCTACGTGGAACAGATGCCGCGATGGCGCCGGGCTGTCACCGTCAGTAGCGAAGCTGGTTTGCCGGTCGAGGTGAACGCATCGGATCATCTGATTCTGGTGGAGAACTGTTGCGGGTGCATGGCCTCAGCTCACCGGTTCACTGGTCACCACCGAATTGAAGGTCAGCACCGCGTGACCCGGGGCGATCTGGAGGTTGTTGATGTGATCCACGTTGGGGGCCAAGGTGACGGCGGGCCCGAAGCCGCCGCCGGGCGGGCTGGTGAGCACGTTCAGGGTCCGGGTTGTCTGGTCGGCCCAGGCGAGGACGAAGGTCCCGGCGGAGTCGGCCACGACGCGGCCGCCGTAGGAATTTGAAACGGAGTCCCCCGGCGCGGATAGTTGGGTCGGTGGCCCCCAGGAGCCGCCGGCCGGAAGCTTCGAGGCGTACAGCGCGATGATGGAGGTGCCCGGCACGTACTGCTCGAAGGTGGCGACGGCATCCCCGGCGCCGTCCATCGCGACGTCGAGGTTCCCGGCTTCGTTGGAGGACAGCTGAACCGGGGCGCTCCATGTCCCGGCCGAGGAGCGGGTAGCCGCTACGTTTATGGCCCCGAGTCCCCTGGCCCATACCATTGCCGCCTGGCCCGCGTCGTTCAGCGCGACGCTGGTTCTCCCGCCTGGGTAGGGAGGAAGGCCGACTTTGACCGGTGCGGCGAAGCCGCCCAGGATGGTCCCGGAGTCGGCATAGGTGCCGACGACGCCCGTGCCCTTCGCGGCCCAGGTGAGGACCGCCGACCCGGCGGAGTTCACCGCCATGTCCAGTCCGCTGCCGTAATTGGTGGCCAGGGTCTGCACCGGCGTCCAGTTGCCGCCAGCCGGGAGGCTGGCGGTATGGATGGTCGTGCCGCTGGCCCCCGCCCATGCGATGATCGCGTTGCCTGTCCGGTCTATGCCGATCAAAGGCCCGCGGGCGTCGGTGCCGACGGTGACCGGGGCGCTCCATGTCCCGCCGGGCGGCCGGACGCTGGCCTGGATCACCGGTGCGGTAAATGGTCCGCCTTCCCATGCCGTGACGGCCCGGCCGTCCGGGGCGAGCGCCACGGCGGGACTCGTGCCCTGGCCGACGGTGGCCGGCGCGGGCCAGGTCTGCCCGTTGGCGCTGGTACAGACGAGTACGGAAGTGCTGTTGTCGGCATTCAGCTGTGACCCGGCGGCGGCCTCCGTGCCGGCCGCGTTGACCGCCAGCCCGGGTTGGGACCCCGACGACACGCATCCGGCGGGTAGCTGGACCGGCGGCGACCATGAGCTGGCTGCCTGCGCGGGGACGGCTAGCGCAGTTGAGGTGCCGAGTGCGATCAGCAGCGCTGGCAGTGCGAGGCGGAGGCGGCGGATGGATCGGGACATGGCAAGTCCTCCCTGTGGGTTCGGCCTGTGCACGGATTCGTCGGATCGCAAGCCGGGCGCGCCAGGGCAGGCGCGGGCAGGAGCAGGCTGCTGAGATCGTGGAACGCGCGGCCGGTGCAGATGACCGCTCGGGGTGCGCCGCCGCCTGTCGGGGTTAGCCGGTGACCAGGCCGGGATTGCTGATGGCGCAGGCGACACTGCCCGGGCCGCGGAGCGTGCTCAGGCCGGTCGTCGTCCCCACCCGCAACTGTCGTTCCCACCCGCCTCACCCCGCACTGTGAGCGCGCACCGGCTCGGCGAGTCCGGCCTGCCGCGACGTTCCGCGCGGGGGGTCCGCAAAGACCCTCAGCAGCTGGTACGTCCCGGGCGGTGAGATGGTTCAACCTGAGTCTGGCGAGGCACCGCTGGCGGCCCAACGTGACCCAGGCTCCCAGCTACCCGGCGATGCAATCGCGAGGCTCCTCAAGCGCCGGGCCTTAACCTGGATGACCGGTCGAGGCCGGCGACGTTGAGCCGATGGGCCGCGATGGGCTGCCGGGCGCGCCCGAGCGGGTCATTGACCATCCCGCGCTGTGATGTTCCCCGAGTTTTCCGGACTCACCGGGGGCGGTTCAGCAACGGCACCTCCGGCAAGACCGTGCTGACCGACGTGGGCGCGGTCGATCTGGTGGTGCCGTGGGACCGCAACGGGAGCTTCGAGCCGCAGATCGTGCGCAAGGGCCAGACCCGCCTGGAGGGGTTCAACGACCGGATCATCGCGCTGTATGCGCGCGGGATGACCACCCGCGACATCAAGGCGCACCTGTGCGAGATGTATGACGTGGACGTTTCACCGGACCTGATCAGCCGGGTCACCGACGGCGTGGTGGAAGAACTCGCCGAATGGCAGTCCCGGTCTCTCTACGCGGTCTACCCGGTGATCTTCGTCGACGCCCTGATGATCAAGGTCAGGGACGGGGGTCACCAACCGGCCGGTCTACCGGCCATCGGGATCGACTGCGAGGGCGCCAAGCCCAGCGCTCCCACGCCACCTATCTGGCCGGGCGCGGCGCGGATTACCTGCTCACTGTCAAGCGCAACCTGGCCTGTTCGCCCAGCTCACTTCTCTGCCCTGGCGGGCAGGTCCCAGTCGCCCATCAGTCCCGCGAGCGCGGCCACGGCCGCGAGGAACGCCGCACCCTCAAGATCACCGCCGTGGCCGCCGGGGCTGGCCTTCCCCACGCCGCCCAGGCCATCCAGATCGTCCGCCGCCAGCGCCGGACGGGGCAAAGAAATGGTCCCGCGAAACCTGCTCCGCGGTCACCTCGCTGACCGTCACCCAGGCCAGCCCTGCCGCGCTCGCCGCCATCATCCGCGGCCACTGGGGCATCGAGGACCGCCTGCACTGGGTCCGCGACATGGACTGGGACGAAGACCGCTCCCAGACCCGCACCGCCAGCGGCCCCCGCATCATGTCCAGCCTGCGCAACATCGCCATCACCATCCTGTGCCTGACCGGGGTGGCCAGCATCGCCGCCGCCCTGCGCTATCGGGTCCGGCGGCCCAGCCGGCTCCTCCAGACGATCATGAACTGCTACACGACTCTGGCTCCAGGCCCGCGGGATGCAAGAATGAAGGCCCATTGCCTGCGGCACGGCTGGCAGGACAGAGGCTCGCATGTCATCGCCGTATGTCAAAGTCACCGACCTTCACATCGGGCTTCCGGTCGAATATCTAGGCAAGCCGGACCCGGACGTTGTGCTGGATGAAGAACTGCAAGCGATCGGCATGGCCCTGTACTCAGGCCACCCAGGACGGGTCTGGAGCACCACCACTCAGCATGTCCAGGTCACCTGGGTCGGCCTGGAGGACGAGCCCGCCACCTACGCGGTCGGGTTCAGCGTCCCTGACGACGACGAAACCTACTATCCCGCCCTCGGACTCCTCGCCGAGGACGAGTTCAGCCGCAGGGCACGCGTCCTTCAGGACCGCCTCGCAAGCAGGAAAAACCTGCCCGGATGGGTCCCGCCGTGGGTCCACGGCGACTCACCGCGCTGATCAGCGGGAGACCACGCACCTGCAGGTGACCCCCGTAAGGACCAGCCTCGCTGCTCCCTGCCGCCGCCGTGTCACGCCCCTGCGCATTACACGCCCGGCCGGCCACCGACGAAGCCCGCTCAAATCGCATCAGCCAGAACTTTGCCGACCCCCTGCCCAGACGTAATGCAATTGCTGCGCCGGATCGTTGATCAGACCAGAGCCACGGCCTCGGATCACCACGACGAGCAGGGCCCCCGGTGCGTGACCGGTCAGCACCGAGACGAGCGCTACCACGTGCCTTTCACGGTGGAACGGGGTGGCCACTACTGGCGGATCGACCTGACCTTGTGGCTGCATGACCCGCACGTCAATGTCACCCGGTGGCACCAGGAGTTGCGCGGCCGCATCATCGCCGAACAGCGCAGCACGGTGCTGTGCATCAAAGACGTCTGGCACGCGGCCCAGAGATCCCGATCTGGTCGGTGGCCTGGACATCTACACCGCTGTCATGGACGACGGCGTGCGCGCTGCCGCGCAATTCGCCGCCTGGCTTACCACCCGGGGGATGCCCAGCACGTAGCTGTTCCCGGCCCACCCGGCCAGCGGCAAATGAGTGCGCCGCACCGAGGTTCAGAGGAGCGGCCGGACCGTGCGGTTGGCGATTACTGACGTTGCCTGCCCGCCGTGGGAATGCGGATGCTGTTACCGCTTATTCAGTGGGGCTTGCGGGCTATTACCACTTCGGTGTCCCCGGGCCAGTCCCAGAAGATGCCCTCGGCGGAACGTTCCGCAAGTAGCGCCCGCACGTCGGCGGCGAAGCCGTCAAGACGGTCCCCGAATAGGTGTGGCGCCGCGGAGGAGAGAGAAAGGTAGCCAGACAGGACGCTGTCGCTGTCTCGCAGCAGATCGGGGATGCCGGGGACGAAGATCTGCTCCGGGACACCAAAGCGGGTGCCGGCCAGCACATCCTCGAAGCGGTGTGTTCGCTGCGGGGCGGCGCCCTGGCCGGCCCGCCGGGTAGATCCGAGGTATTTCTCCACTAGCGCTTTGATCTCATCGTGCGGAATCGAAGGGACCCCAGGGTCTGGTGGCCGGAGCCGCCCGGTCACCGTGTGCGCGATGAGTGCCAGCACGCCGCCTGGCTCCAGCATGTCGTAGACGGCCTCGGCCACGTGGTGCTCGTCGGTCCAGTGGAAGGACTGGCCGAAGGTCACCAGCCGGTAGGGCCCTGGCGCGACCGCGGGCAGCTCTTCGGCTAGGCCCTGGACCCACCGGAAGTTCCGGATTCCCTTTTCCCTGGCTGCGCGACGGGCCTCGGCGAGCATGGCGGCGTCCGGGTCCAGGCCCACCGCCTGCGCGAACAGATGAGCGAGGCGGACGGTCAGCACACCCGGGCCGCAGCCGGCATCCAGCAGCCGGCCGTGCCCGTCGAGCCCCGCCCGCTCCGCTAGGACGGCCTCGAGTTCTGGCGAGTACGCCGGGCGGCCACCCCGATAGTGCGCAGCAGAGCCGAGGTAGATGGTGGGGTCATACGGCACTTCACCAGTGTCCCCGGACCATGCCACCAGCGTGACATTGAGAGCGGCCAGCCAACCATCCCTGCGATAGCTCCCACCGGTCGCCACACCCCCGACTCGCGGCTATGAGCGGTCGCCTGGCCGTCCGCCCCGACATGAGAGCGAGGCTGCGTCACGTGGGCAAACCTCTGCTGGGGCCTTCGCGCTCGGAAAGCTGACGGGCTCATCGGAGCAGAGGTGCAGGCCCGAACCCGACCTTTGTCATCCGATGGAGCCTGTCAGCCGTCCTTTCTGTAGCAGCTCAGACGGACAGCTCAGCTTGCTGTGCTGGGCCAAGCGCAACGGATGAATGTGTAATCCCCAAAGAACGGTGATGGTTTACTTGACTTACACTGTACAGCAGGTGTTTACGCCAGCGACTCCGGCTCAGCTGAATTTCATTGACCGTGTGGCCATCACCAAACAACTGGTTGACGCGCTCCAGACTCCTGGCAAGCAACTCATCGTTTATGGCGAATCAGGCTCGGGCAAATCAACCCTCCTGCTCAACAAATTGCGGCAGACGTACGCGGACCATGTGACGACCCGGTGCGGAGTTGAAACAACATACGAAAAGCTGCTGTGCAGCGCTTTTGACCAGCTGAATCCATACTATGTAGAGGGCCGGAACTCTCAGAGAGGCCGCTCGATAACCCCTTCTATTCGGGCCGATTTCTTGAGGATAAAAACGAGTATAGACGCGAACTTCTCAAAGAGTGTGGGCCAAGTTGATAGCAGAATGCTGCCTCCTCAGCTCACGGCGGAGAGGCTGGCTCAGTTCTTGGGCGAGCAAGGAATGTGCTGGGTCGTAGAAGATTTCCACAGGATGGCCCCGCCGGAAAAGCTTCCTTTTGCCCAGCTGCTCAAAGTATTTTCTGACATGAGCGCAGAGTACCCTGACGTCAAGACTGTAACCATAGGCGCCACTGAGACAGCGCGCCAGGTCGTCGAATACGACCCTGACATGTCGAAGCGTGTATCAGAACTGCATGTTCCACTAATGACTACGAGAGAACTCGAAGATATTATACTGCACGGCCAAGAACTGTTGCATGTCGATTTCTCGGCGATCGTAGACGATATCGTACATTACTCAATTGGAATGCCCGCTGTATGCCATCAGCTCGCACTCAACGTTTGCCTAGAAAAGGACGTGACGGAACGTCAACCCATTGAAGTTTCCCTGACACGTAACGACCTGAGGCCAGCCCTTGACCGGTATGTAAACGAATCATCCGATACGATAAAGGCAAAGTTTGAGCGCGCTTTCAAGTTTAGAATCGTGCGGAAGTACGATAATGTTAGACTGATTTTGGCTGCGTTGGCTTCGGGCCCGTTGCCCGGGATGTCATTTCCTGACATTCTTGCAAAGATCCGGCTGAGCGAGAACAAGTATCCAAAAGAAAACCTAAGGCGCTTTCTTAAAGAGTTGAGCGTCGACGAAAGATGGCGCCTTCTGAAGTTGGGCACAGACGGAAAGTACAGATTCGTCGAACCAGTTTACCATACTGTCGCCAAGGCGACCCTGGTGGGCCGTCGCGCGCCGAAGCACGCCAGGTACAGCCGATATGTTGAAGATATCGTCGCCACCGCATGGCTGAGCATGGTGTCCACGGATTCCGTTTGGGGTAATCGTGTTCTTCAGGAGCCTGATTATGAAGGTTCCAATGATGACCGTGACGCTGCAAATGGTAGCGGCAAGGAACCCGATGGACCCGAGGGCCTAGACAGAGGAACCCAACTTACGGCCTTGAGGGAGCGATTCCTTGAGCTGCATTTCATAAAAGAGATGCCTCGACGAGATCGAGCGTTCAAAGAATTCCTGAACCAGCTCTTCGCGGCTTTCGATGTTGAGTCGCATCTAGGCTATAAGCCGTCGAGCGAACAGATCAGAGGGACCCTGGTCTTCGATAATACTGAATTCGTGGTTGAAGTCAAGTGGACGCAAGCGAAGGTTGAACGTAGGCAGGTCGAAGCTTTGGCGGCGAAGCTGCAGCAAATAGAGCCGGATGTGCCTGGGATATTTATCAGCACTGCTGGATTTTCTGACCCATGCGATGCGCCCTATGCGGGAGTGGTGTTGTTTGGCATAGACGGCGATGACCTATTCCTGATTCTTGATCAACGAATAGCGCTTGACGAGGTACTGAGGCAGAAGCGAGACCAGGCTGAGAGGCATGATACCTTTCTTTATTCTGCACGCAATATTATACTCGATTAAGCACTTAATGAAACGGAGTAACTACCTTTGCGAGTGCTTGGTAATTCCGGTGATAGAACGAACTCGCATCGGCACGATAGAGCGTTCGCCGGTCAGGTGTGAGCAACCAGACCGGGCGCCTCAGCGCAGATGGCGGCATGCCATCTCTTCACCCGAGTGCCGCGCATGGCGGCGGATGTGGTCAACTGCCCCCGGATGCGGCCTCGTACTGAGCGACGACGCTCGCCGGGATCCTGCCCCGTGCACTGATCGTGATCCCGCGCCCCAGGGCCCAGGCGCGGATGTCCGCGCTATGCCCGCGGCTCACCGCAGTCCGCGCAGCCCGGCGAGGCTGCCCTCGGCCAGCTTTACGGGCGTGCGCGACGAACGGGGCGAGCCGCTCACGAAGCTTCGCCGCGTTCTTCGCGCTCAGGTCAATGTCATACTCAGTGCTGCCGACCCCAAACCGCACGGTCTCAATCGCCGGCCCGCCATCCAGATCATCTTCCAGCGCGACGGTAACCTGCTGTGCCATGCTCCCCTCCCCGCTGTGCTGAGCTCACCGCATGATACTGATCACCGCTAGGCCGATTCCGCCGCCTCGCGGCCAAGGTGGGGCATCTCTTCCATGGTGGCGGCTATCAGATCTGCCCGCTGACGGCAATAAGGAATGCGCCGGAGGCCATCACAGACGGTAGCCAGACCCCGGGGGGACCTGCCGCCGCGCGCCTGCTGCCGAACGCCGAGCATGAATTCCTACTGTCTAATAGACATTGGTACCGGCCCGCATAACTAGCAGTTCGGCCTCCGAGCGCTGCCGGAAGGCCGTCCAGCAGCTTGCTGTCTTCCCGCTCTTGGTACGGGGTGCGCCGCCGGGGCGGCGAATCTGGCTATGGCCTGGGTAATGCCGGACGTCTGGCTGAGGTGACCCGGCATGCGTTGGCCAGGAGCAGGGCCGATCGCAGAAGGCGGTGTGGTGATGTTTGGCTTGGCCGTGGGGGTGGTGCCAAGCGGTAACATTACCGGAACGGTCCGGGCGTAGCGTTGCCTGTCATGGTGGGGGTGCCGGCGTCAGGCGGTACGGAACGGGCCGCGGCCCGCTTCCGGCTGGCGTCTCCGGGGACGGCGACGGTGCTGGCCGTCCTGACGCTGATGCTGCTGGCCGGTGCGATGGTGCTGAGCGCCTTGGCCGGTCAGCTGTCGGTCCTGGGCTCGGGGCCGATTGTCCCGGTCGCCGTGGTCTACGCGGCGGTGGGCTTGGTCGTGGCCCGCCGCCAGCCGGGCAATCCGATCGGCTGGATCCTGATCACCTTCATCGCGGTGTTCCTGCTGGAAGGCGTTGCCGGCGGGTATGCCGCCCTGTACTACCGGTTCGGCCACCATGGCCTCCCGCTGGCCCCGGTTGCCGTCGTGCTGGAACCGTTGTGGGCACCTGCGCTGCTGTTGTTCCCGGTGGTGATCTTGCTGTTCCCGGACGGCAGGCTGACGGCACGGCGCTGGCGATGGGTACTGCGGGCCTATGTGGTAGCCGGAGCGCTGGCGTCGGCGGCCGTCTTTGCCCCGGCGGTCACCGCCGTGGCCCGTCATGACGTCCACATCGACGCGGCCGGCAACCTGATCACCACCGGGCGGCCGCACGACGGCCTTCTCGCCGTGGCGGCGCCGCTGGGCCTGGGCCTGATCCTGGTGATCGTGCTGTCGTTCGTGGCCCACCAGGTTCTCAGCTGGCGGCGCGCCACGGGCGAGCGGCGTCAGCAGCTGAAGTGGCTGGCCACCGGCGCGGCGGTTACCCTAGGCACGATCGCCGCGTCGTTAGGGATAAACAGTTACAGCGTCGCAGGAGAGATTCTCGGGATCGGGCTGGGCGCGCTGCCGGTGGGCATCGGCGTGGGGATCTTGAAGTACCGGCTGTACGACATCGACCGGATCATCAGCCGGACCCTGGCCTACGCGATCGTGACTGGGCTGCTGGTCGGGGTGTACGTCGGTCTGGTGCTGCTGGCAACGAGGGTGCTGCCGCTGTCATCCCCGGTGGCGGTGGCTGCCTCGACGCTGGCAGCGGCGGCGCTGTTCAGCCCGCTGCGACGACGGGTACAGCGGGCGGTGGACCGGCGGTTCAACCGGGCCAGATATGACGCCGACCAGACCGTGGCGGCGTTCGCGGCCCGGCTGAAGGACGCCGTGGACCTAGACATGGTGCGGGATGATCTGGCCGGTGCTGTCCACCAAGCCCTTGAACCCGCACACGTATCGGTGTGGATCAGCCAGCGCAGCTGAAGACGGCGTCCACCAGCTCCACCGCCTTGATCCAGATCACACAGTGCGCTGCAGCAATAGTGCGCTGTAGTACAAACATTGCCGGGCCTGTGAGCGCTGAAGCCAGGGACTGCGGGAACCGGCCCCTGGTCACCGCGGACGGTGAGTTCGCAGATCCGGCCGATACCCGGACAAGCAGAACAACCTGAACGGTATACCTCGACCGGTAACCGCAGAGGACCGGTGGGGCGTGCAGATCGGCGGATCCGCGTCTGTTATCTGCAGCGTTGGCCGTCACTCACCGTGAGAATAGGTTGGGAAGGTTCGAGCGGTCGAGTCCGACCTCCGACCGGTTGAGGGAGACAGCGAGCTGTTTGTCGATCTTCTTCCTCGGCCACACCGTGCCTGGATCGAACGCACCACATGCGGCATGAGAGTGCATCGACTTGTCCGCCAGGGAGACCAGCGCATACCTCATCAGGGTTCGCTCTCAGTAGCAGGAGTTTCGAGGTCATCCTCGACGAAGCGGAGTGCTTCTTCCGCGCGTTTGATCAGATCCAAGTAGGTGAGTACCTGAACTCGGCTCTGGTCCGTGTTGAAGGAACGGATTGCACGGGCGACCATCTGCTGAGTGACTCCAGGTATCTCCACGTGATCAGGATTCCCGATCACAACAGTTCCTTCTGTACGAAGGTAATCGTAATCAAGGTCAAGTGTGTTGCGGTGGAGCGTTCCCAGTGTCAGTCCCGCGTCATCCATTCTCTGCACGTAGTTCCTGCATTGGCTCACCGCCTCGTGCACCTCGTTCGACATGATCAGGCCGTTGCGGTGCCGCTTGACAAGTGCGGTGCCGGGCTTCTTGAGTTCGACGATGTGAACGCTGCGGTCAGCGCGGACGAGAAGAATGTCGTGCTGGTCGAGGGGAAGCAGGTCACGTCGTTCTGAGGTTTCTGTGTACTCGCCGCCGAAGATCCAGTGATTGCGCCCGATTATCCGTTGAACTGCGGCTTCCGGCGTACTCTTATCGCTGACGACCTCCCGAAGCTTCTGCAGCAGTTCGCGGCGTTGCCTGATGACCTCTAGCTCGGCCGATCGGTGGTCCTTCTCTGTCGAGTCCAATGCGGGAACGACGCTCCCGTCTTCGCGGTACGTGAGGACTTCAATCCGCACATGTTCGTCGGCGCCCGAATCAGGAGATCCGGATTCTTCGTCGGGTCCCGCCGCAATTACGTCATAGTGACCGCCGCCCATCCAGTTCACTTCATGTGTGATGCCGCCGGAGTCGTTGCCGCTGATCACTTTGTCCAGACGGTCACGGACGACGCGCGACTCGCTGTCGACAGCGAGCCAGTGGCGGTCAGTCTTGTGCGCGACCGTGGCGGCCGTGCCTGAGTCACCGAAGTAGTCGAACACAAGGTCACCGGGGTTGGTCGCGATCGTGAGAATGCGTTGCAGCAGTTGTTCCGGCGGTGGAGCCGACTGGTGCATGTCACCGAGCAGTCCGCGCAGGTGCTGGCCCGCTTGGAAATTTGTTCCCACGTCGGCCGGGCTCCATACCGTGGTGGGCAGTTTGTCAGGGGCCTCCGATAGATAGAGCTTCAGCGTCGGACGGCCGCCGGGTGACCATGCGATACGTCCGTCGCGATCTAGTTCCTCGAAACGCTGCTGCGTGAATCGCCAAGAACGGCGGGCAGGCGGCTGTACGACCGTGCCGAACGGACCTACCACTTCGTAGCGCAGGTTCTCACGAGGAACAGGGGCGGACAGGTCGGCTGCTCGCCACGGCCCGCGGGGATCGTTGTCAGGGTTGCGGAAACTCGGCTCTGATTCGGCTGTACGAGGGAGAAGGTTCGGCTGCCATGTCTCGGCGTCTTTCGCGAAGACAAGTAGGTAGTCGTGGCTGACCGCGAAGTGACGGGAGTCATTCCGTGCAAGCTTCTGAACGACGACTGTGGATACGAAGTTCGATCGGCCGTAGACCTTGTTCATGAGCACACGGCAGTCAGCGAACTGCCAGTCGTCGACGTGCACCCACACAGAGCCGTCAGGGGCGAGCAGGTCGCGCACCAGACGCAGATGTGCCTGCATCATGCCGAGCCAGGAGGCGCGGCCAGGAGCCTCGTGGTGCTCGAACCCCCATTTCGTGACCCATGGCGGTCGCAGATATGCCGACTTGACCCTGCCTCGATACTGGCCAGTGTCGTTCAGGGTACGAAGTGCGTTCTCGTTGCCGCCATGGATGAGCAGGTTGCCCGTCATTTGATCAGCCTAGGCTATGGTCCGGTGCGGGGCCGAGGAGCCGAGGTTGTGCACGTACTTCGGCACCACAAGGTCACGCTCGCTCATCGGCTAGAAGCGGATGACCTGCGCGCACCCGCGGGGCGAAGTTGACGGCTCAGGTCATCGGGTGGCTCGCCCAGATGGCTTGGCCGTTGGCCGCTCGGGTCAACCTGTCAGCGGCGCGCCGCGTCTAATTTGTGGGTTTTATCCATCCGCAAAGGAGGACAGTCTTGCACAAGCCAGGGGGCCGGAACACCAGCCAGCGCCGGCTAAGCCGTGGGCGGATCTCGCTGTTTGCTGTCTTAGCTTTTCTCGGCTTGTCCGTCCTCGCGTATCTTCTAGGCATCGGCAAACCCAATGAAGTCAAGGCCACATCCACCAATAGCTCGGCAAAGCCGATAGCCCCAGCCACTGCGTCGCCGCACCCGACGAGGACTTCTAGCGCTGCGTCGGCTGATCCGTCCTCGATCCGCGTCACTGCGGCGCGGTTCGGCGAGGCGTGGCCGCTGGCCGGAATCACAGCAGGAACGATCAGGTGTGATCCAGAACATCCCGCGATGGCTTTGTTCACTGCGCTCACTGCCTCGAGCAGGGCACGACACTACGTGGGCCGGACGTGGGCGCTGAACGGCGACGAAGCCTACCCACTGCCCCCGCACGCTATATGGGCTGGCGACATCAGCGTGCTCACAGCC
>Ga0335078_10003236_pt1 | contig 24295 bp, 19 predicted proteins | sample Lox_Sample_32_FD_206711 | JGI IMG/M metagenome (GOLD analysis project Ga0335078, IMG submission 206711) | Soil microbial communities from Loxahatchee National Wildlife Refuge, Florida, United States - Lox_Sample_3.2 | ecosystem: Environmental > Terrestrial > Soil > Wetlands | place: USA... | reverse complement strand
GCGCATCTACGGCAACCGGATGCAGGGAAAATTCGTCAAGAAGCTCACGGGCGACATATTCGAGCTACGGGTCAAGCAATTCGACCGGATTTTTCGGGTTCTGTTCTTCTATCAACCGGGAATGCTGATCGTGATTACGTCAGGGTTTCAGAAAAAGACGGAACAGACCCCACAAGCCGAAATTACAAGGGCGAAGCAGTTAAAAAAGCTCTGGATGAAGTACCGAAACCATTACACGGGATCGCAGAAAGAACGGGCAGCTATCTTGAAGGAGTTGGGCCTATGAGACAAACCGTCAAGCGCGACAAACACAGTGAAATTGTCGAACAGCGTGCTCGCAAGAGCGCAACCTACCGAAAGACCTTCGGGCGCACCCTGCACCAGATTGATCTGGCCCTATTGGTGCGCGAGATGAGGGAGGATGCCGGGTTGACTCAGGCGGAGCTCGCCAAGAAGGTTGGCACCACACAGTCCGTGATTGCCCGCCTTGAGGATGCTGAGTACACTGGCCACTCGCTCACGATGCTGGAACGCATCGCTGCGGTCTGCGGCATTGCCCTCAAGCTCCATGCGGAGAAAAAGCCCAATTTCGACCGCGAGGTCGCGCTCGTCTAGTCCCACGCAGTGCAAGCCCTCGAACGACTGGCCGGTCTCCTCTGCAAATCGTTGGGGTCCAATCGAACGAAGTGGGGTCCATCTCAGGTCCAAAACGGTCCATTTTCAAGCCGAATTCAACTAGGTTAGCCGTGTAAGGGCAATTGAAACATCGTGAGTTATGGAGCGGGCGATGGGAATCGAACCCACGTCCGCACGCGGCTAAGTAGCTGATTCCTCTAGTTAACTGCTCCTGTGTGGCGTCCAATAGCGTCCACAATTGACGCCACTTTTTCAACTGCTTCGCGATGCGCGTTGCCCACAACGTGGCCGTAAATCTGCAACGTCGTTCGCGCATCGGAGTGCCTCAACTGCCGCTGTGCTACTTTCGGCGTTGCCCCGGAATCCAAAAGCAGCGCCGCATGGGTGTGACGGAATGCGTGAAGTCCGCACCTGGGAATCTTGAGAGCATCCAAGAGCGTCCACAGGTGGTACTCCACGACTTTGTTGGATGAAGGCGGCCGGCCGTTCCGCGTCGCAAATAGAAAGCTTTCGGCGTTCGGCGTCCATTGCGACCGATACGTTTCGAGAACCCTCGCGAGAGATACCGGAAGCGGCAAAACCGTCTCGCTGGCTTGGCTCTTTGCCGTTTGAATTTTCCCGCACCAAGCCGAGCGACGGATGTGCAGCAGGTTGCGACCGAAATCGATATCCTCCCACTTTAGCCCGAGCGCTTCACCCGCGCGCAGGCCATCGAGTGTCAAGATGCAGTACAGCGTCCGCCACGGCTCTTCGGCCAGCCCGAGAATCTTCTTTAGCTGATCGAGGCTGAAGTGCGGCGCTTCGTATCGCATCCCGCGGGCGGGAAGGCAAAGCTTTTCGATTTCGATCGGTTGACAGTTGTATCCCCAGTTCTTGGCCGTCGAAAGAATTGAGCTGAGGGTTGCGAGAACGTTCAACACGGTTTTTCGAGAGACGCCCTTTTCCGAAATCCGCGTGATGAACGCTTGTTGGTTTTCCGTGACCAACTGCTCAAGATGCAGTTTGCCGAGTTGTGGAACGATGTAGCAACGGAGATGGGAGTTAGCCGCCCGAATGGAGGAGGGTTTGTGCTTGGCGAGCACTTCCGTCTTCCAGCGTTCGATAAACTCCTCGAATGTTGCCACCCGCCCGGGCCGGTAATCACGCCCGTTAATCCGAGCGAGTGCCACTTCCATGCGACGCTCAGCGAGACGCTTCGTCGGCAGTTCTCGTTTACTGCCGAGGATAATTTCCCGCCGGATTCGTCGCACGCCCTGAGAAGTCAACACGTCCTCTCGATACCGTCCCTTCCAGTTGGCGCCATCAAGATAGACATGGCCCTTCTGATAACGCTTGCGCGCCATCGAACCCCCTTCGTCCGATGACGCGATTGGCCTCCCGCGAAGTGTAACATGCGCGAGCAAATCGGATTGGGACAGGAGAGCCATTGGTTAGGCGGAGGTTTCGCGACTTGCGAAAAAAGCCCCTACTATACAGAGGGATTTTTCGGGCAAAAACCCAGCGGGAATTTTGCAAAAAATGACGGTTCCGAATCTCAAGCTGTGCGGTAGCGCAGGCGCGAAGTGAAGGTGCCGGTGAAGAGGGCGGGAGCGACCCACGATGCGCTTGGGCGGCTGAAAGCCGACAAACGCGGGTCGCTCCCGCCCGATTCGGTGATTTTTCCCTTGTAACTCTTCACTGTGGACGCTGGCGTATCCACTACCGCACGAATTACTTGGCAACATGACACGGTGAAGAAACAAGTGAAGCGACCGGGGTAGGTGTAGTTTTTTGCCCTCTGCACCCGTCGCGCGAGGAAACCGCACCAGAACATTCATTGCTGCACACCGTTTTGAGGCGAATGTTCTTTGTCTAAATGCTTCGATAGAGCGAGGGCGCTTTCTAGAATCTGGCCACAAATGGCACAGGGAACGGGCCTGGGCGGAAGACCTACCCACCGTTTCGCATGCCCGTTCACGCCGCGAGATGTGGGCTCGGCTCCGTTTGCCGGGTCTGAAACCGCCACAACGCCACAGGGTCCATTTTTATTGGCCGTTTGCCCATTTTCTGAAGCGCCACACGGCGTGCCTGCGGCGGCATCGAAACCATCGCCTTCGCGAGTGTTTATCGACGTTGTGGCGGTGTTGCGGTTTAAAGGCGGAAGATAGCGCGTGAAGGCGTCCGCGAAATCTCGCCTGTAGTAGCCTTTGGGTGTCTTGCCCTCGACGCGAATCGTGCCGGGAGTGACTTCGTAGCGGGCAAGTAGCCGGGCCAGTTTCGGCGGTGTCAGAGGTTTGCCGCGTGAGAAGTCGGCCCACGACGAAGTTTCGATAGCCACGAGTGCGTCAACCAAGCCCACAGAACTAATTCGGTCAACGCCATGCTCGTCGAAAATCTGCCGAATGTCCGACAGCAGCCGAACACCGGTGGATTGGTCGCCAGCCTGGGCCTCTGCGCACAGCTCCAGAAGTGCGCGCCTCGCAGTCTCCGGCCAATCACCGCCCGCAAGGTCCGCAATGGCAAGAAGCGGCTCGCAACAATCCGTCTGCCGGTCGGAGAGTTCCTCGGGCGACGCGGGCCGCGCCTCGTGCAAAGCCTCGGCGTTCGCGTCGCACCATGCAGCCAGCCGAGCTTTGATTTCGCTCGCCTCCCGCTCCACCTCCCGCTTACGGAACCTCTCCGTACTCCCACGCTGGGCACGTTTCATGCGGATCGGGACACTTCGACTTGCCACTGTGTCCGACAGATTCCCAATACCGGCGAGAGCCTTCGCGCCGAAGGTTTGAAAATCTACAACGCGTTGATTCGCCCCTTCGCCCTGGCACCTGCTGTAACAACCGCCGCGCTCGTAACCTGAATTCAAAATCCCTCGGATTGCTTCCGCTCGTTCCTTGTCGCCACCTGTTTGTGAGTCCCGTTCGTCAAAGAGCACGGTAACCGACTTGCCGGTTTCAAAGCCGCCGTGAACTTTACGAACCATCGCCGCTGGTGACGCGTTCTCGGTTCCCCATGGGTTTGCGACCAAAACCTTGAGGATTTCCAAAAGACGTGTTTTACCGCTTTCCTTTTCAGCGGAGTTGATATTCAGATACGGCGTGAAGTCGGCCGCGTCGATTGCATGCGTGTGCGCCGCCCACACACTGACGACCCGAGCTTGTGCCTCGGTGAGGGAAACGAAACGCCTTACAAATCGAAGGAGAGAACCGAGGATTTCGGCCCCGGTTGCGGGCTTCCACTCTGGCGTGTCCTCGAACAGCGCACTGAAGATATTAGCGGGTACGCCTTTGTCGATTGCCTCGGCCAAGTCCTTAGAGGCAGGGATTTCGCAGACCTTTACCCTCGTGGTTTTGCCGTGCAGCATCGCCGCCACTTTGTGCGCGTGTTCGCGGCCCGGATCGTCCGCGTCAGCAACAATCACAACGTACTTGCCGCGCAGCGATTCCGCGTGGTCTTCCCGGAAGGAGCCGACGCCGCCGCTTGTTGTGGTGGGCAATCCGATCTTCGCGCCCGCATCCGCGTCTTTTTCGCCCTCGGTAAGAACCACCAAAGAAGAGCAGCCGATCTCCCGCAGGCGGTATAGCGGTATTTTCACTCCCGCGAGTCCGTCAACCCATACGGCGTTTTCAAATCGCTGCAAGACGAAATCCTTCTTGCGACCATCTGCCCCAGGCTCAAAGCGCAGCTTGCGAGCGATTGGGTTTCCGTCTGCGTCGCAGTAAACGTATTCGGCCACGCACGGACCGCGCCCAGTCGCGGCCTTCGCAGCCCGCTTGCCGTTTAGTAATCCTCGTTCCTTCAGCCATGCTGTGACACCCGCCTTATCGCTCGGATCAAGTCGTGCGAGAAATGCCGCTAACTGCCATGCCGTCCCGCCGACGCCGCAAACGAAACAGCCCCACGTATCTTTTCGCGGATTCACCTTGAGGCTAGGGTGCGCATCGCCGTTGCTGTGCCTCTCGCTTTGCGGACATCTGTAGAGCAATTCCGCGCCTTCGCGCTTCAATGGCTCACCCGACACGGCGCGCACCGTCGCTTCGCAACTCAAGGTTTTCATCATCGCTCCCGGAAAGGGGAGGGTTGATCTTTGCGAAGGAACTCTTCGAGATCGCGTACGAGAATTAACGTGCGCTTGCCGACCTTGCGCGCGGGAATCCTTCCAACTGCGATGTAGTTTTGAATCGAGCGCGAAGAGAGTGAAAGCATCGCGGCCGCGTCGCGCACGCCCACAGCGAGCTTCGTTTGTTCGTTCATGCGCGAATGTTCGCCCACTACCCACACTGGCGTACATAGCGCTCGCGAAACTTTTTTCGGAACGGGAATGCTATGTGTCGGAACGCTTGCGTTTCTGACGAGAGCGAAGAAGGGCTATTGTCTGTTCATCGAATCTGTCACTGCTGCCCTGATTGTGGGGATTCACCACGCGGTCAGCCGCGTTCAAAAGGTCCGCTACTTGATGGTCGCAGAACCTACCAGTGATCCGCCTCACTTCCTTCGAGACTTCGTGAATGAAACGTGGGTGCTTACGTGATGCTCCAAGATAGAAGTGCCTCATCAGAGCCGATGTGTGCCTCATCAGAGCCGATGTGCCTTTGATTTGTACGTCCAACCAGTCAGCGTATAGATTCAGAATTACTGGGAACATGGCGAATTGTCGTTTCGCAGAATCGACAAACTCGTCGTCCGCACCAGAAAACGCATGACTCCAAAAGTCAGCCCAACCGGCAAGCTGGCCACGGATCGCGCGCCCTGGATCAAAATATGGACTCCCATGCACGCGTTTTACTTCGGCTGATATTTTTCGAATACGGTCCGGAAACTCGGACAGTGCTTTCCACGTCTTGCCAGTGTTACGCGACCAGCACTGCTGCCATGCTTTTTTAGAAGTGCTCCCCGGCTTGCGCGTGACTGTGACGTACGCGTATAGGCACAGAGTTTCCTCACTTTTCTCGGAATCGTGGCTGTCGCGCGCAAGATCAAGGATGGCTTCCATTCTCTGTCGGAATGGTCTGTCATTTTTAAGACGAATTAAGTGTGCTTCAAGTGCATCCAATTGCCACCTCCGTCGTAGCTCCGATTGGGGGGGGTGAGCGGCAGGCATGCCCGGAAAAGCATGCTCTTCGGCTCGCGTTGCCTAGCCGCGCCGCGATTCTATCATTTCAACGTTGACTCTACTAACTTAAACGTTTAGGATAATGAAATGGGAAAGAAAGATGTCAGCAAAGCAGCGAGTCTTATGGGAAAGCGTAGTTATGCGGCACGTGTTGAACGTTTAGGCATTGAGCGCGTCCGCGAGATTGCAAGGGCGAACGGCAAAAGAGGCGGCAGGCCGCCAAAGAAAGCATCCTGAAAAACGGGACGCGCCCGCTGCGTCAACAGCGAACGCGCCCCTGACCGTCACTCGAATGGAGGTTCGAGCAATGGCTATCCACAGCATAATCCGCACGGCTCTGTACGCAAGGATCAGCACATCGAACAACGGGCAGTCGCCCGAAATGCAGTTGCGCGAGTTGCGGGAATACTGCGAGCGGCGCGGCTGGACTGTCGCCGGTGAATATGTGGACACCGGAATCTCAGGAGCGAAGGATCGCCGTCCCGAGCTGGACCGGCTCATGGCCGATGCCCACAGGCGGCGCTTTGACGTGGTAGCCGTCTGGAAGTTTGACCGTTTCGCCCGTTCCGTCTCTCACTTGCTGCGCGCACTCGATACCTTCCGCGTCCTCGGAATTGAGTTTGTGAGCCTGTCGGAATCGCTCGATACCGCCACGCCAGCGGGCCGCATGGTTTTCACCGTCCTTGGTGCAGTGGCCGAATTGGAGCGCAGTCTGATTGCCGAGCGCGTCCGCGCCGGACTTCGCAACGCCCGTGCAAAGGGAAAGAGGCTTGGCCGTCCCCATGTGGCCGTGGACCGCGCTAGAATAGCCCGCTTTCGCGCACAGGGGCTTTCCTGGGCGAAGATCGCAGCCGAGCTAGGAGTTGGCGAGGGAACGGTATACCGTCTGGCGCAGGCATCCACCAAAAACCCCATCGGAACTGCGCCCGTAAGTCCTTGCATTGTCGCGGCTGATTGAGCCTGTTTCCACCCGCCAAAAAGAAATGATTTTGGCGCGCATGGCGCGATTCCTGTGGTGCGTCACAAATCGGTACCTGCACCGAAAAACGAAGTTAATTCCGAGTCGGTCTTTCACAGGCGGGACATGAGTTTGGAGACGCTCATGCCGAAGGCGGTGGCGAGCACTTCTAAGTTACGTATGCAAATCTCTTTCCGGCCGTTCTCCAAGTCCGAAATGAAACTTCGATCCATTCCGACGTACTCGGCCATATAGACCTGTGTCCAGTCGCGCTGTTTGCGAAGCGTGCGTATACGCTTGCCGAATCGGACACAGATGTCGCTGGACACGGTGCCGATTATCGCTGTAGGCTTTCGCCGATAAATCGGCTATAGGCGACAGTCGAAGATTGAATGAAGCGACCCCGCCGGGCCGCCGTGATCGTTCTTTTCGAGGAATTAGTCGCATGTCTTGCGGCGAAGGCAGAGTGAAGAAGAAACTGCTGTTATTGTTGTTCATTTTTTTGGGGGTCTCGGTCTTGTCTTACTCTCAAACCTCCAAGCCGGGTGCATCGGTGTCGAAGACTCAACCTTGTGTAATCGTGAAACGCCATGTTCATAAGTTTGGCGAGAACATGTCACGACTTCATCCCCATCGGCCTTTCGATTACGTGGAAGGCGATTACCCACCAGGATTCAAATGGCGCTCTGAACTCGACGATGGCGAGGTTCGAGAGCTTCAGCAAAAAGGCGGGAAGATAGTAGTTATGAGACCCGATTACCAACTCTCTGACCTCGAAGATGCCAGAAAGCAATGTCAATCTCAGACTGCGAAATGATCGTTGCGGTCAGCCGTACAACATGGACAGTTGCAGGGCTTGCCGTCTTTGACGCGCTCGAATTTGATGACAATGTTGGCCGGTTTCTCACCCCGCCTGCTTAACTCTGCCTTCAATTCACCGTTGCTCCACGCCGTGATCGGGCCAGCGGCTTCTGCTGTGGCGCGGGAAAGCATCTCACCAAGCGACCCAACGCATTCGCGCACTTCTCGCAGAGCGACGATTGCGCCTCTGTGATCACCTTTGGCCTCAGTCTTGGCGAGCAACTCCCATGCCTTCCGCTGTACGCGCCTCAGTGACGCCGAATCAAAGCCAAGAACTCAGCTTGCCAGCGTTCTGCTTCGTGCGAACAAAGTTCAAAAACGATATGGCGATGAGCGCGTTGCGAATTTCTAATCCGTAGCGATCTTCTTCGACCATTCGCTTGTGCCGCGACTTCGAGCGTCAGCCGCTTTACGGCCTGGCTGAATTTATCTTGATTCCATTCTTCCGCTGGCCGGCTTTTCGAATGCCACGCTATTACCGGCGGTTTCGATAGGATGTGGGTCTCTGCTGCGTCACTTGAGAAGAGCACATAATTCCTGGCAAGAATCACGGAGCGATCTCGAACGGCTGCGCCCGGCTCCAGACGATCAGTCGCCTGAAGCTTCTTGAAATCCTTCTTTCGAAATCCTTGGTGGTGAGCCATCCGCCACAGCCAATCGTGATGTAGACGCGAACCGTCTAGGGTTGGCTCGAAATGCTCCCACGCGCCATGCCTTGATCGCGAGGGTCGAATCAGAAGATTGAAATATTTCCTGTAAGTTTTGAGGCCGTTGTCCTGCCAAATGTCACTTTGACTCACTTTTCTTTCAACGGTCGCAAGAGCGCAGAGCCGATATTCGGAATCTCCGGTTTCCTTGAATTTGCGAAACGAGAAAAACACCACGATGTCGCCACACTGAAGTCTGTTACGCACATCTTGACGGCAGATTCCCCACGAAAGCTGGCCTCCGAATTTGCGTGCGGCATAGAACGAAGGATCATCTCCATTGTCATAGGGCCAGTCTTGCCGTTTCACAGCCTTTTTGAAAGCAGCGATAGTCGAGCCACAAGCAGACATCGCTGAGCCGCCCATGGCGGAGTGAAAAGGAGCGAAGTAGATGCGCACCGGCTTCACGAGATAGGTCAGAGAGTCTTGATGAGTCGTATCTGTTCCGCGCCATTCGCAGCGGCGCGATCCGCCTCTCGAATCGTGCCGCCAAATCGCCCGTTTTCAATTGTCGCAGGATACTCCTTTTGGCTCTTTGCTGCGCTGTCCCCGCATTCGCAAAGCCCTGCAACTGGCAAGATGCCACGGTGGCAGCCATAAATTCCCAAACGAATGACAACGGAGCGGCGGTCGTTCCCGTTGGCGGCACACTCTACGGTGTGAGGCTGCGTAGCACAACTCTTTGGTACACCACCGAAACCCCTGACGTGACCTATATCGTCACGACTGGACGTTATTTTAGGGCGGGAGAAACAATACGGCAACGTGAGGCAACCGCGGATACAGGAAAGGCATTCGCGGAAATTCCGTCCAAACGACGACCCGAAAGGTCGTCCAATAGCCGTCGCAGCCGAACCGTGGTATGGAGTCTCAGCAAACCTGCCGCCGGGCGTTTCCAATCGCATACAGCAAAGCTGGCTCGTGGGACAATTAGGGAATGCCGCTGAATCAGGCCGAGCTTGCGTTCTATGTCACTACCACCGCTGCGCACGAGTGCGGTCACATGACAGTTCTCCACACCAAGCGTCGTCTCTTGGGTTTGAATTTTCTCCCACACGCGACCGCCTTTGACGGGGTTCCAGGTGTCGTTGAGACAGACACACCTCCACTCGGTAAGGAAGATTGTGTTGCTCTCGCGGCGGGTATCGTGGGGGAATTAATCTGCCTCGGACAGCATGATGAGAAGCGTATCCAGGACGACAGAGAAAGCGCCGCACGATTCACCGACCAATCGCTTGAGAGCTTCGTACACGAGGCCTATACGGTCATTCAGGAGAATCTTCTGCTTTTCTCGCTGCTCCACATTGAAGTCCGTACGAGGCTGTTGGCGGTGCTCGTGAAGACATACTCCCTTTCACCGCAAAAGATAGCGAGCTTGCCTGCCAAGATTCCCATCATGACGCTACCTGAGGTCGAGAAAGTTCATCAGAGGGCCGTGGACCTGATCGCTGGTTTCCCTACCGTATGAAGCTCCCATTCAGAAGCCGAGGAAGCGACCATCGTGTCTGCAACCCTATTCTCGCCTTTCCGGGCAGCGGTACAGCACGGACAGTCACAGGGCTTGCCGTTCTTGGCTCGCTCGAACTTGACGGTGATGGCAGTCCTTTGCTCACGTAGCCGAATCGAGCCTTGACCCTGCGCTCTTCCGACGCTTCTCCCCGATCCTTTTCGGATGCGGGGTAGTAGACATCACAAATCACGTCGACGAAGAATTTAGGAGAACTCTTAAGGAGATTGCTCAATGCGACAGGCTCTGCCTGATACTGCAGTATCGGGAGGTACTGATACGCTGGTGGGCATTGACCACGGCTTTTCATTCCCGCTGCGATACTTTGAGAAGTACGGGTGGCCTCACGAATGGGCAGCTTTCTTGAATGATTTCCAAGGGCATTGGCCCACAGACGAGAAGAACCCTAATGGGTCGACGCTTGCATTCAAGCTCCGAGCGATGCCGAGCTTTTTCATCCGAAAGTAAAGGGTCGAACGGTTCAATCTTAGGCGTGCGGCTGCTCCGCTTGGTCCGGAAAGCGTCCATTGGCTCTGTTTCAAGGTCGTCAGAATGTGGTTGCGCTCGACTTCTTCCAATGTCTGCGCGCGGTCTGTACTGTCGCGGGGCGCTACGCGTGTCCTCAAGTCCTGGTGGGAGACTCGCAATACAGGACCAGGGGATAAAACGATGGCTCGTTCGATTACGTTTTCCAGCTCCCGGATATTCCGGGCGACAGACAGCGCCTCAAGGCATCCATTGTCTCGGCGGGGATTGTGTCCATCGTTTTGCCAGTCCTGCGAGCGAACTGCTGCACGAAGTGCTGAACCAACAGCGGAATATCATCTGGACGTTCGCGCAATGGCGGAAGGAATATGGGCACCACAATTCAAACGATCTAGGCCCGGCTGCTTTATTCCAGCCGCGGTGTACCATCCCCCAAAAGCAAGAGGGACCTGGTTTTTCCAAAAGGTAGTCGTCCGGATGTAACGGGTTTTTAAAATCGGCGTTATAGACCGTTCATCCGGGCCGCTTACCTTCCTCGCGGTCGTCAGTATCCCTTACAGATACGATTTCCGATTAGCTGCGTCGGGGCGGCGAACGGACACGTTTCTCTGGAGGCCCGAAAGCGTCACCGGCGACAAGGGACGGAGACAATCCGGGTCTCTCAAGAAAGCTCTCTCCCTTTTCGATTCCGTTTCCAGAATTCGGGGCAACTGCAATCCAATTCAAGGAGGAAGAATGCGAGCACTGGTCAGGTGTATTTTGGCGCTTGGGCTAGCCGCTTTGCCGGCTTTGGCGAAAGCGGCTACTCCGGGAAGCGACGATAGCCCATCGGCAGCGGAGGCAAAGGAATCGAATCAGCCGGCTGCCGATTCCAGCAACTCAAGCGCAGCAGATCCAAGATCGACGGCGGCGAAGGCCGAACCATCGAGTCTTGAGCTGGAAAACCAACTCCAGGACCTGCGCGAGCTCATGGAAACCCGGACAGCCGAGATGCAGCAACAGATCGATACGCTGCAAGCCCAGCTGCGGGCAGCAAAGGGCGGGGCCGAAGCGGCGGTCGAGCCGACCGATCCAGCCGATTCCTCGGAATCGGCGAACACGGCGTTTGGCTTGCCCGGGCTTGGCAGTAATGCGTCTGGCGGGAGCGGCCCCGACCAAGAGGGGCCAAACACGATTTCCTTTAAGGGCGTGAGCCTCACCCCGGGCGGATTCATGGCCGCCGAGACCGTGTGGCGGCAACACGCACTCAGCGCGGACGTGAACACGCCGTTCAACTCGATTCCCTTTCAGGGATCTCCTGGCGCTCACGTGACGGAGTTCAACGCGTCCGGGCGCCAGTCGCGCATCAGCATGCTGGTGCAGGGGAAGCTGAGTACCGTGGAAATCGGCGGCTACTACGAGGCTGACTTTCTCTCCGCAGGCACGACTTCGAACTACAACCAGAGCAACAGCTTCACATTCCGGCAGCGGCAATTCTGGGGACAGGCGGCATTCGACAATGGCTGGACCATTACCGGCGGCCAGATGTGGAGTCTCGCGACCGAATACAAGCAGGGCCTCGACAACCGCTCCGAACACATCCCCCTGACGATCGACGCGCAATACCAGGTTGGCTTCAGCTGGGCCAGGCAGTTCGGGTTCCGCGTTGTAAAGGACTTCGGGAACAAAGTGTGGCTGGGCGCCTCTATCGAGAACGCAGAAACGCTTGCGGCCTTTCACGGTCAGAGCGCCAATGCCTCGGGTTCACCGGATTTCCTGCTAGGGCAATTTGGCGCGAGCGGAGGCCTATTGAATCCCGTTGCCAATTTCGCGTACAGCACGACACCGGATTTCATCTTCAAGGCGGCCTTCCAGCCGACCAGGTGGAGCCACTTCGAACTATTCGGAATCGTGCGAGACTTCCGGGATCGCGTTTATCCGTGCTTCGAGGCTTCATCGACCGTCAGTTGCGCGGGTTATACTGCTCCCACTGGAGTCGGCGCCTTCAATACGCGGGCGCTCGGCGGTGGCTTTGGAGGAAATGCTCTCGTCACCGTGCTTAGGAAGGCGGACTTGGGAGTCCACTTCCTGGGCGGTGATGGCGTAGGGCGCTACGGCACTTCCAACCTTCCCGACGTGACTATCCGCGAGACGCTCAATACGCCGAATGCTTCTCGTGAAGGGACCCTGGCTCTGATCCACAGTTATCAGGCGCTTGGCTCTATCGAATTGCACCCGACGCAAAAACTCGATGTGTATCTGTATGCCGGCGGAGAATATGCGGGCAGGGCTCAGTACACCAACAATCCCAGTGCCAATCCGATTCTTCCCGCGTTTCCAAACGAGGGCTATGGCGCGATCGGCTTCGCGAACTACGGCTGCAGGATCGAGCAGGTCCCACTGCCGGCTCCGTCTACGAGCAGCATTCCAACAACAACAAACCCGGGAACCGGATATGTGCCGACCGGTGTGGGCGGAGGAACGGGATATCTGCCTGGGGCGCTCTCGGGTTGCGTGGGCGATACCCGATACGTGATCGAGGGAACCTTCGGTTTCTGGTATCGCTTCTACAAAGGCTCGCACGGCACGATCCAGTGGGGACCGCAGTATTCCTACGTGGAACGCAACACCTGGCGTGGATGCAACGAAAACCCGGTGTCGTCTTGCGGAACGGGCACTGTCGACGGCAATCCGGTGCCGGCAAGCCTGATGACCAATGGGCAGCCCCACGCAGTTGAAAACATGCTGTTCACTTCGTTCCGCTACTATCTGCCGTAGCGCGCGATCAACCTGGCGGGGGAGAGGCTTTCACCTCTCCCTCTCCGACCTCTTCTCCATCCAGGACTGCAATCTCCCCAGCGCCACCGGAAATTGCCAGGGTGACCCTCACAAGAAGAGGCCGCCCACCCAATGAAGGCTCGCCTTCCGGACGATTCCCATTACTGGGAACTTTGGATTTCCAGGACGCCGGTCGTCGCAGTTGCGGCGTCCGTGTCGATGAACAACGCCGTGTTGCCATCTGCGATATAGAAGATTTCGTTCAGCGTCTGCGTGCTGGCTGGAGCGGGCAGCGGCAGGACAAAGCTGCCTGTCGAACGTCCCGGCGTTGGGGAGATGCTCGGTACGCCGAAGCTGCCGGTCAATTGCAGACCCGGAGCCGATCCTTGATCAAATCCGTCGACGTCCACAATGCCCGCAAAGGCGCCTGTACTATTGTTCGTGTTCGGTGTGGCAACGGCCTGGCCGCTCACATCGACTTCACCCTGCCCGCCAGTCGGAAGCACGTAACCATTGGTTAGGTTCAGAGCGTAATTGCCGTTGAGCGTGCTGAGTGTAATGCTGTTGTCATCCTGTGGGATCGCGAGGCCGACGTCGGTAAACGCACCGCCGTTTGCACCTGTGTTGCTATTGGTGACGATCGGGCTGATGTCCACCAGCAAAATGCCGTGCGTAGTCGGGTAGTACGCGTACACGGTCGGGAACGTGAAACCCGGCTGTAGGGCAGGGCTGTAGGTGATGGTCATGGTCCCGCGACCACTTTTGAGGGTGGTCAGTGCGGCCGTAAAACCTTGTCCGCCACTGACGCTGACGAGACCTCCGTCGTTCACGTCGAGCAGGGCGGAGCCGACATTGGTGCTGTTAACGCTGAACAGGCCGCCGGCGAGGAGTGAGACGCCAACGTTGAAATTATTCAGAGGGTCGTTCGCCCCGGCGCCGTCCAGCCCATCGACGGTGAAGACGTATGCGCCGGATGGCGCGCCTGCCTGCGCATACATGGGGCCCGAGCCGACGAACACCACATTTCCGGGATCCGCTGCATTTACGGCGTCCGCCAGAACCTGAACGTGGCCCGAATCAACGACGTAGTAGATGAAATCCTGAGCGTCGCTGCCTTGCAGCTTCGAAACGGTGAACGTTCCGCGGCCGAAGGTATCGGTCGTAGTGTAGGTCCCAGATTTCGCGGCGCCGTTTGTTCCGGAAACCGCGGCGTTGCCCTGAGCGTTGGTCTGATCGCTCTCGTCCACGGTCAAATCGTTCAGGGTATTCGCCGAAGCACTGAACACGCCGCCGTAGGCGACATTGTTCAAGTTCGTCGTTCCATTTAACGGATCATTGAAATCCTCGTCGAAGCCGAGGACCTCGAAGGCGTACGCTCCTCCGCTAAGATCGGCGGTGCTCGATTGCAAATCCAGCGTTCCGCTACCAGCGCCGGGAGCGCCGGTCGTCTCCACGACGAGGGCGTGCCGGGCGGGAGCCCCTGGCTGCTGAGAGACTGTGGTTACAGCGAAACTAAAAGTCTGTATCCCACTCGCCACACTCCCCCCAGGACCAGTGATCAACTGACCCCAGCATGACTGAGGTGACTGTGGCGCAGTGGGCGTGATGACGGTCATGGTTCCGCGGCCATCCGCACCGATCGAATACGAACCCCCCGTGACTGGAACGCCTGTGGGCACGCAGCCGATCGGAAGAGGAGACGCATCGATGTCTTCTTCACCGCCCGTGATGTCGCCGACTCCGTCCGTCTCTATAGCGCCGACGGCTGCATAGGGGCCGCCCGAATCTGACTGGCCGGCGACGGAGAGAATGTAGGTGCCGCTAAGCAGGGCGTTGAATGGATTGGGCTGGACCGTGACGTTCTGCGTGTTTGTGGCACCGCTGCTCGCGACGGCGGTTGCCGTGATGGTCACCTGAACGCCGCCCTGGGGTATGCCTTGGGTCGGCGCGGTATAAGTGGTCTGGCTGTTATACGAGTTTCCGCTCAAGGTGCCGGCGGGGGACGGATTCGGTTGAAACGACCCGCACGGATTTGTCCCTGTCGTGAGCGCGCAGGTAACGCTCCATGTGACTCCCTGCGACGCAAAGTCGTTCGTGACCTGCGCGATCAGAGTCTCCGAGTTGCCCGCGTCGATCGGCGAGCCGGCCTGAGTGATGGTCACGCCGATAACCACGGGATTGATCGTCACGTTCGCCGAGACGATCGCCGGTGGATTTTGGCTCTTGCTATCCGTGGCCTCGGCTGTGATGGTTACCTGGCCGTTTCCGCTAGTGGGCACCGTCGCCGGCGCGGTGTAACTGACGGCCGCACCGCTCGCCGTGTGAGCGGTCGTCGATCCACTGAAATTACCGCAATCAGGCGGGTTGACCGTGGTGGTGCAGGTCACGCTCCAATCCACTCCGCCGGGAGGATTTACCGGGTCATTGCTTACGTTCGCAGTGATGTTCTGCGACGTGCCGACCGTCATTGAGGACGTAGGCTGGTTCGCTGCGAATGCGATGGAGATCAGGCCAGACGGGACAATCTGAAAAGTCTCCTGGGCAGTGACCTGGGAGTTGTCGTGCACCGTCGCTGTGATGGTGACGTTACCGCCTCCGCCGCTTGGAATCGTGCCAGGTGCGGTATAGGTCGTAGACTGCGTGCTGTTGGAAGTGTGAGTGGGATTAAATGAACCGCAAATGTTGTTTATGTTGTTGCACGTAACCGTCCAGTCGGCGCCGCTTGTGTCGTTGTTCACGGTAGCGGTGAACTGCTGCGTACCGCTAACCTTGAGAGAAGTAATTTGCTGATTGATCGAAATAGAGACGACTGGCGCGGTGACGTTGATGTTGAATCCGGGTATGCAAGCCGTCGCACTGTCGACAGCGCAGCCGCTCACGCTGACAGTAAGACCGCCTTGAGGCACCGTGGTCGGCGGCGTGTAGACCGTGTTGCTCGTGTACGAGTTTCCGTTAGCGGTGCCGACCAGCGACGGATTGGGGCTGAACGAGCCGCATGAGCCAGCGTTATTCTGGCAGGTCACAGACCAGGTGACGCCGCCCTGGGCAGGATCGTTCGAGACCGTGGCCGACATGTTCTGCGTCTGATTCGTGAGCATTGACGGATTTGGGAAACTTGTAAATTGAATGGTGATCCCCGAGGAGGAGGCGGGGCTGATGGTGATGGTCACGCTCTGGGTGATGGCTGTATTCGCGGTCGCTTCGGCGACGATGGTGACCGAAAGGTTCGTCGTGACGGTGGGCGCCGTGTAGGTGGCCGGTTGCCCGCTCTGGGACTGACCCGGCATCTGGCCGCAACTGGTCGACGAGCCGCAATGCACAACCCAGGTGACGCCAGCATTGCTGGGATCCCCACCGACGGTTGCAGCAACCTGCACCGAAGTGCCCGACGTGACAGGATTGGGCGGGACTTGGCTGAAAGAAATCGAGATGGAGCTGATGATGGTGACCTGCTGGGTGATGTTCGCAGCGGGAGAGGCCGTGGCTTTGGCTTCGAGAAAAACATTCCCGGAGGTGCCGGTGCCCGGGGGTGCGTTCGGCGCCGTGTAGGTGGTGGACTGGCCGCTAGCCGTGTGAGGCGGGTTGAAGGAACCGCAACCGTTTGGCGTGCCGCAGCTGGCGATCCAGTCGACGCCGAGACCCTGCGGATCATTGGCGACATTCGCGGCCATGGCCGCTTGAGCGCCAGTCTGGAGCGTCGTGGGCGCATTAGCGCTGAAAGTGATCTCGACGTCGCCGGAGCCCGCGGGAAGGGTGGTCTTGGTGACGCATGCCGAAAGGGCCACCAGCGCGAGCGCGGCTACGGCCGCGGACGGGAACTGCCGCGTTGCGCGGAAAGCAGTTGAGTTCCGAAAGATCCCTGGGAGGTCATAGCGGCTCATCTATCCTCTCCTACATTCGCCTTCCGCGTGACGTCTGCGTGCGATTCCGACGGAGGCTGCGTTGTTTGCTGCTTCGATTCAGGCTGGAGCTGGCTTTTGAGCCAATCGAAAACCTTGCCGTCCGCTGTCGCCTCGATCATTTCGGGCCGCGTCGCGTAGTGGACGATTTCCGTGGAATTGGGCGAGGCAGCCGCCTCGATTTTTTTTTGGCAGATGACCGGCGTCACGAGATCGTCGGCCATGCCCTGAATCCGGATCGGTCGAGACGCGAGCTTGGGCAGCCATTGAATCGGATCGAATGGGGCGATGTGCCTCTGAAATTGGGGGGCCAGGTAATTCGCGCGTTCAACTTCCGGCACGAGCTTGGATTGGGCCATCCAATCCGGCCAGTCGCCCCAGGGATCAACCAAATTGAGCGCTTTGATGCGCGGGTCCACGGCCGCGGCGAGGATCGCTATGGTGCCCCCGGAACCCTGGCCGAACATCCCGACATGGTCCATGTCGAGGTCGCCGCGAGACGTCAAATAATCCAGAATCATTTGCACGTCATGCACGGATTTCACCAACGACTCCTGCAATTCGCTGACGAACCATTCCTTCATGGGGCGATCGTGATAGCGCTGGCCCGTGAGAGCGGAGACGAATCCCACGGCCGCAAAACCGCCGCGCGTGAGGCGCTGGCAGAATGCGTGGTTTTGGAACCGCCTCGATTCGGACGGATAGCTGTAGAGATAAAGGATCACAGGAGGGTTTTTCGGTCCAACGGGTCGGATCACATAGAGGTCGATGGGGTCATCGAATCGCCATCCCAGTTGCAGCAGTTCAAGCGTGAACTCGTCAGTCTTGTCGGTTTCTCCCAAAAGCGGCTTCGCTGCGTGGAGCGTCGTGCGATCCAGGGCTAGGGAATTCCAATCTTCTCGATCGTTCGGGTCTTTCATGGCGATGTTGCCTGCAGGCTGAGGAGCTGTGGAACTTTGAGGTGAAGCAGCTTGTTGCGCGCCGCAGAAAGGTACCGTAAGTAGCAGAACGACTAATAGGAATGCGAAACGAAGCGCCCGAATCGGCACACCGGCGAGGATCAATTTAGTGTCCCTCTCGAATCGACTGAGTCCGCCCCGTGCTCGGTGAGAAATCGCAACGACCGGCGTTGAGCGCAAGGACGAGACGGACTGCCGAGAGGCAGCCCGTCCCAGATCCTTGCTACGTTCCCATCTGTGGCACTTTTACAACTTCAGGTTGACCAGTTCCGCGCTGTTGACAGAGATGTTGTCGATGTCGGCTTCGTTCGTGATCACTTCGCCCTGCACATCGCTGCCAGACTCAGGGAATCTGGCTTCGTGTCCGTTGTGCCCGGCGATCGCTCCCGTATTGAGAGTGACGCTGCTGTGCGAACGGAACACGTTCATCGCTGAGAGCGGAGCCAGGTCCGGAATCTCGGAAATCGCCGTCTGAGCGTTAGCAACGAGTTCGCAGACCGTCGCGCCCGAATTGCACACGCCGTTGGTGTTCGCTCCGAGCGTTCCGGTCGTAACCACGCGGACGATGTTCCAGAGCGGGTAGGTCCCGTTCTCAACGTTCGCCAGCGTGACTGCCGTCGGGCACGGCGCCGTGCAGGTCGGTAGGGCGCCGACACCTCCTGGGTTCTGATCCGGATACGTAAACAGCGGGTCGACGCCGTCGACGAGCAGGTACTTGGCGGTCACTGGAGAGGTGAGCGGCGCCACGTTGCCGAAGCTGAAGAATGTGTAGCCGAACTGGTTCGACAGCGTGTTGCCGCCGACGTCCTTGCAGGGTGAGCCGCACTTGATGTTGCCGATTGTGTTGACCATCTGGCCGGTGCCGATCACGCGAACCTTGAGTGCACTCGTCTTGGTGTTCTTCAAGTCGAGCGGGTTCGTCGTGCCGGTCCAGCCGGTGGGCGCCGCGCTGCTGGGATTCACGAGCGTGGCTCGCCCGCTGGCGATCACCTCTTCTTGGCACTCCTTGTCCTCCTGAGTGGCTGGGCCCTGGTAATCCAACGTGGTATAGGTGCCAGAGAGTGGTTCACGCTGGAGAACCGTGAAGGCCTTGGTAGCTAAGGCTGAGCCGTTGGGCAGCAGGTCGCGCGTGTAGTAGGTCTCACCCGTGAGCACTTGGGTGAGAACCCGGTGATTGATCGAGGTAAACGCTGGCGTGGAGGTTGTCTCGCCGAAGCCGTTGCTGGTGTTGTCGGTTGTATTGACCACCACCAGCACAACTTGGCCGCCGCCGTTTATACTGACGTAAGCCTTGCCATCGATGCCGGTAGCGGTATGCGCCAATGTTCCGCCGGTTATCGGGTCGGTGCCGACAAGGTTAAACGCAACCGGCTGGACCGGGCTCCCGGAAATGCCGCTCTGAATCGAGACGCCTTCGCCGCTGATCGTCCCATTGTAGCCAAGACCGGTTGTGCAGGTTCCGAACGCGTTCAAGACTCGGGTCGTGTTGAATTGGCCGTCCTCAGCGCGAATGTCGGTCGGGGCTGAATTGAACGGCAGACCCTGAATCGCGCTGCATACTGCACTCGGCAAACCGGCCTGATCGGCCGCGATGAGAGGCACGAGATTGGCGCCAGCCTGCGTTGCCAGCGTGGTGCAGCTGGTGCTGGGATCAATGTCAACGACGCCTGCCGGCTGACCGCTGGCAAGCGTTGCAAAGAACATCCGGAGCCCGACCATCGAGTCGATCTGAATGTCGAGGCAGATGTTCGTCGGGGGATCACTGGGGTTGCTCGTGCCCGTGGACCACTCGACCCATACGTTGCCCTTCTGAAGGACCAGGTTCGTTACGTCGCGAGTATCCTCTGCATCGATGGCGCCGGAAGCGGCGGTCCAGTTGAAGGCCGGGTTCGGGCTTGCATTGACGCAGAGCGGCGTGGTGCTCGACTCACCGCCGATGGCCAGCGCTTTGAAGACGCCTGAGGAGCCGGAGCCTATGAACGGAAAGTTCGTTGTGGCGGCGCAGTTCGATCCAATGAGGAAGGCAACTGCGGCCACAAGCACAGCAAATTTCAGACATCGTGTCATCTATGTTCCTCCTGTACGTTCTTCGAAATCGGCTAGGGTGGAGTTTCTATTCGCCGAATTTTTCAAAATTCAAGTTGCACACCGCGACCGGGCGTCGCAGAACGACGCGTTACCCTGCCAGACGACTCCAATGTGGACCACAAGGCGTGAGGCTGGGTGCTGCGCGGCACTATGGGATCAGCTTGTTACAGACGTATGAAGTGAAAATTGTGCAAGCGTGAATTTTCTGTCTGCAGCGGCTCGATGATGACGCAGCGCCCTCGTTGAAGTAGCCGGACCCGGACCTTTCTTTTTCTTTTCACCCCGATGTCATCGTTTCGTAATCAACGTTCTGTTACTCAGTTCAGCCTCGACTTTCGTCCCGGAGAACCTGAGCGTGAAGCTTCTGTGCGTGGAAGCCTGCATACTCGCGATCGCGCTGAGCAGTTCGTCGTTTACGGCGGCCCGGCAGCAAGAAGAGAAGCCATCCACTGGAACAATCAAAGGAACCGTCACGGATGCCTCCGGGCTTCCGATCGGGGGAGCCGCAGTCGACATTAGCAGCGTCGATGGGGAGACCTCCCTCGCGACGGATCTCAGTGGTCGTTACGCGACCAGATTGCAAGCGGGAGTGTACGACCTCGGCTTCTCAGTGGCCGGCTACAAATCTGTCCAGGAGCGCAACGTGGTCGTTAATGCTGGATCGGAATCGCAGGTGGACGCAAAGCTCGAGCCGGAGGAGCAATGAGTTTTGGCGCGTTCACCGAGGTTTCCTAAACGAGAAGCATCACAGCTTTACCGGGCTAGGCGCGTTTCCCTCACGACGCACGCAAATCCATCGCAACACATCGGTGGGACCGACCGGGAGATGGGCGTGAAACTGTATAGGACTTTGACCTCCGTAATAGCCGTTCTAGTTTCCGCGCTCATACTTCCAGGTCTCCTTTGGTCCCAGAATCAAGAGCCGGCTAACCCGGCCCCGGCGGGAGCGATTGCCGGGTCCGTGCACGATTCTTCGGGTGCGGTAATTCCCGGCGCGACGGTCGCCATCACTAATGATCGTGGGCTGACCCAAACCGTGACCACGGATGAGCACGGTGACTATTCGCTCACCGGCCTGCTGCCAAGCACCTACTCGGTCACGGTGTCTGCCCAAGGCTTCGACACGTTTACAAGCATGCCCATCACTCTCGCGGCTGGACAGAGTGTGCGCCTTGACGCTGCGCTTCAGATTTCAGCGGCCACTGCATCCGTTCACGTGCAGGGCCAGAATGCAGCACACGTGGAAACGGAGACGCCGCAGATGAGCGGCACGCTGACTCAGCAGGAGGTTACTTCGATTGGGCTGAACGGCCGCAACTTCACGCAACTGATCACACTCGCGCCCGGCGTCAGCAATCAGACGGGGCAGGACGAAGCGTTGGTGGGAATGAAAGGCAGTGTGAAGTACAGCGTCAACGGGGGGCGGGTCGAATACAACAATTTCGATATTGACGGCAGCGACGTCCTGAATGCGGGAATCAATGGGAGCCAGAGCACGTTAATCGTCTATCCGAGCCTCGACGCGATAAATGACGTTACCGTTCTCACGTCCAATTACGGGGCGCAATATGGGCGGAGCGCCTCCGGCACAGTTCTCGTCACAACAAAGTCGGGCGGCCAGCAGTTTCACGGCGACCTGTACGAGTTCGCGCGCAATGAGATTTTCAATGCCAAAGGATTTTTCGATCCGGGCGACCGGCAGCCCCTCTACCGCAGACACGATTTTGGCTACACATTCGGCGGGCCGCTTTTCGTCCCAGGGCATTACAATACCAACAAGGACAAAACATTTTTCTTCTTCTCGGAGGAATTTCGTGTCGAGAAGACTCCCACAGACTTCAATCAGGGCGTGCCGTCGGAGGAGGAGAGAAACGGCAACTTCAGCGATGTCTGCCCTTTCACTCCGCCGAGCGGAAACGTCGTCTTCACACGAACGCAGTTTCCCGATTGTCCCGCGGCCGGTACAGAGGGTAACGGCGTGTACTTCACGTTTCCGGGAAACCAGGTTCCGATCGATCCAAATGCTGCAGCGATTCTCTCGACAGGGCTGATCCCCGCTCCGACTTCGACAGTGGGCTGCAACTCCACCATCCGCTCGTGCTATGCAGTCGCTGTTTCAACACCAACCAACTGGCGCGAAGAGTTGGCTCGCGTCGACCACAACTTCACGCCCAGTGTACGCTGGTCCACGCGGTTCATACATGACCAATGGAGCACGGTTACGACCGTCCCGCAGTGGGGATACATCGCGAACAGCTTTCCTACGGTCGAATCAAATTTCGTGGGGCCGGGCGAAGACGTCGTAACTCACCTGACGCAGATCGTTTCACCCACATTGGTGAACGACTTCGTATTCAGTTTCACCACGGATCACATTTCGCTGACAGATCAGGCTGGCCCAGGTGTGACAAGTTTGAGCCGCTCGAATTTAGGCCTCACTCTGGGCACGCTTTTTGCGTGCCCGATGGCGTATTCCCCGCCTAACAGCCCCAGCCCGCCAGGGTGCTTCGGCGACAAGATTCCGGGAATCGTGATTAGCGGAACGAACGCAGCGTACGGCGGCAATGGTTTCGCGGTCGATCCTTCATTCGAACCTTACTATCACTCGAATCCGACCTACGCCTTCGGTGATGGCAGTACGAAAACGGTGGGCAATCACACCCTGCAATTCGGCGCGCAGGTCGTCATTGCTCAGAAAAATGAGGTCAATCCTGCGATCGGCGCGACGCTCGGTGATGTCCAGGGTCTCTTGGGCTTTTCGAATCAAAATAGCCTTTTCACCACAGGCAACGCCTTCGCGGATTTCTTGCAAGGCGACATCCGAACATTCCAGCAGGATAGCGGCCAGCTAAAATATTATCAGCGCTATACGACAGTCGAACCCTACCTTCAAGATGACTGGCATTTTTCCAATCAGTTGACGATCAATCTCGGATTGCGCGTCAGCCTTTTTGGGACGTGGCACGAAAAAGGTTTGACGGAGTACAGTTGGGAGGCTTCGGCCTTTAATCCTGCGTTGGCGGCCACGGCCGTTGTGGATCCTTTTCCAAACGGCATCACCGGCGGCGGTGAGCTGCTGCAATTGTCCACCTGCCTGAATCCAGCGCAGCCTTCTCCATTCACGTGCGATGCTGTTCCACTTTCGCCTTATCCGAATACCGACCCGGTCCTTCTGAATGGATTGGTCCAATGTGGCACGGGCGGCTTCTCAAAAAGCTGCATGAGGGGCCACCTATTCAATCCCGCGCCGCGAATCGGGTTTGCATGGTCACCCGGCGGTGACTCCAAGACTTCGATCCGCGCCGGCTACGGAATATTCTTCGAGCATGGAACAGGAAACGAAGCGAATTCGGGTTCTCTAGAAGGCAGCGCGCCGCTCGTGCTGGACGAAACTGAACGAAATATCCGCGGATACGGCAACATAGGATTTGTGCCCACAGTCACCATGGGCACGGACGGGTTGCCTCCTGCTTTCCCGTTGAACGTGACATCGATTCCCACTCACGCTGTTTGGCCTTACGTCCAACAGTGGAGCCTGAGCGTGCAACGTCAGATGACTCCTGACGTCATGGGCACAATCGCCTACGTCGGTAGCAAGGGGACTCATCTGACGGCCGCACTTCAGATCAACCAGCTGCCGCCGACGAGCGACACCGATAATCCATTTCTCTTCAATGAGCCAATCACCACGGCTTTTTGCAATTCCTATGACGGAACAAATTTTACGCTGAATGGAGGCCTCATACCGGCCGCTCCGAACTTGTTGGCGGCGTGCTACGGCATTCCCGGTGCTGAGAAGCCTTTTCCCGATCCCAACAGCTTGCGTACCTTTGCTCCCACGATGGGCCAGATCTATTCGCTGGAAAACCTGGCCAATTCGCATTACGACGCTCTGCAAATTACGCTCCGGCGAACGAAGGTGCCGCTGAGCCTGGAGCTTGCATATTCGTACAGCCATTCGACAGACGACTCCTCCGACAGGTTCGATTCCACTTTCGTCAATTCCTTCGACCTCGCTTCGAATCGCGCCAGCTCAAATTTCGATCAGCGTCACTTGCTAAACGTGAGCTACGTTTACGATTTGTCTTTTACGAAAATGGGCGATGCTTTTCGCAATTTCTTCCTCTGGCGCGAAACGTCTGATACGGATCCTCCGGCGCGTGGAAAAGCCGCCAAGGCCGGGGTGCCCTCATCCGGCAATTCGTGGATCGACACATCCTGGTTCGGGCGGCATTTCCTCCAGCAGTGGCAGATTTCCGGCGTGACGACCTACCAGTCCGGCACCCCCTTCAGCATCATCAATGGCGGCAGTTCCACCGGTATTTCCGTTCTCGACAACGCCGGCGTG